>Ga0137415_10002126_pt1 | contig 19694 bp, 15 predicted proteins | sample CZODoug3_1_1_16f_FD_183082 | JGI IMG/M metagenome (GOLD analysis project Ga0137415, IMG submission 183082) | Vadose zone soil fungal communities from Angelo Coast Range Reserve, California, USA - CZODoug3_1_1_16fungal (Hybrid Assembly) | ecosystem: Environmental > Terrestrial > Soil > Vadose...
TATCTTTTAGGCCTCGAAGAACTTCCTTTTGCATCAGCAGAGCGTGAAGCAAATTTGTTGCACATGAGTAGCCTTGATGAACGGCTAAAAAATTGGGGTCTGAGCCACGGGCGCTATCCAATTACTGAGAGCGAGCTCATGGATGCTTCGAGAAATTTGGCATCAGAACCTTCGCCGTATGAACAGAACTCAATGCGCATTCCCTATCGATTAGTTCTGATCCAGAATAACGGCGTTCCTTACAATACAAAACCTAGCCAGCCAGGGATTGTGTATTATGCGGTGAACCCATCCGGAAGGCAGTTTGCCCTGACTGTGTCGGCCCTAAATGCTCCTGTTAGCGAGGGTGTATTCATGGCTAAGGAAACATCATTTATTGGAGAAAAACAGCCTTGGGGCGGTCTACTCGCTCTCGTGGAAATTATGTGAGACTATCAGCCACTTCCGAGCGTTCGCAGTGGAGTTTTCCAACAGCAGTCAGCGGTTGAGGATCACGACCTACACCATGCCGGATGGAAAGCTGGAGCAGTATCTGGTGGAACCTGCGCGGTAGAAGCTATCTCATAAACCAGATGTGTTCGGTGATGGCGCGGATGAGACCCGCCGCCGAAGCGGGTCTCATGCTTTCGGACGAAGTTGCAAAAGCATATATGAGATAGCTTCTAGCCAGTGCTTAAGAGACTTGACCGCAATTCGTTTATAGACGAAAATAATCCATGTGTACGAAATCCGCCACTACCTGACCGTGGATTGGGAAAGATATCTATTTGGAGTGGCATCGTAGGATTCGCGACACGAAGGCCAGGATTGCCATTGACAGACGCATCAACAGAATAGAGTTAGGGAATTTCGGAGATCACAAATTCTGCCGTGATGGTGTGTGGGAACTACGCATCGATGTTGGGCAAGGATACAGGGTGTATTACGCAATTGCAGGGGACAAAAAGTGTGCTGCTCTGCGGAGGCGACAAGCGGACGCAGAATGCGGATATCCAACGCGCTTGCGAATACTGGCAGAACTGGCAACGGAGGATTTGACGATGAAAGATCGAGCACATGATGAAGCCATGGCTGAGTTATTTCAGGAAAATCCCGCTTATGCGTTGGAGTTGCTGAACAGCATCTTGGAAGATGGAGAGCAGGAAGAACTTCTCATTGCCTTACGTCAATTGACGAAAGCCTTTGGTGGAGTGCAGAGCGTGGCGGAAAAAGCCCATCTGAACCCCACTCAGCTTTACCGCACTTTATCCCCGGATGGGAATCCCGCTCTCAGTAGTTTGTCCGCCATTCTCAGAGCCATGGGACTGCGCCTCTCGATTGAGCGAGTGAAGGCAGCTTAAGGAAACTCTGATTAAGTCCGGTTTGTATCAGGGCACAATTTTAGTCGTCCGTCAGTAGTCGAAAATAAGCCGGGCGGGCACTGATCGCTTCCCGATTACGTCGCGATAAGCTTTTCGCGCATCGCCGTCTGAGGCACAAACTGCATCAGCAGTGAAGAAAGCGCAGGACTCAGACGGAGCTTTTCGGCTTCGTCTTCCATCAATGCTCTTGGATTACTGGCTTGCTTCACGGCGAACCGCAGGTACGACAGTCTCAGGAGCCATAGCGCATGTTGGATGTCTCCTTCATTCGACACATGGAAAGTTGTCCAACCAGATTCTGGTACCCAGCGATGCACATTGGCCCGGTGCTCTTGTAGAAGAACGTCGCGAATCTTGCGGGTGAACGGAATATCAACGTCGCCCCAAAAATGAACGTGCCCCACTTCAGCTTTATCGAAGCGGAACTCAGACGCTCCAAATTGGTGCCGGTGTATGGAAATGTTCGGCCAGGCAGAAACTATCTCTTTGAGCTTGTTCGCGAGAAGTTCCATCATTAGCCTCCGTGTGGTAGCTGATGGACAGCAGAAGAGCACACATAAGAGTTTTATGCGGGTTCTTTTTATTTTGATGGTGCTTGCCCGGAAGCGAAGCAAATATTTTCATCATGACCAGTTTCTGGTTCAGTCAGCGCTATTGTCCAAAGTTCGCCTGAAGCGCTATTACTGCCCCAGCGGACGATCCGTATAAAGCGTCTTATCCGAAAGCTCCTGCAGCTTGTAAAGACGCCCTGCAAGCAGCGACTCGACGTGCTGGTGAAAATCCCCAGACACGAAGAGGAACTTGCGCGGGCCGTTGCCCCACGTCGCAATCAGATCGGGATCTTCGAGAAAGATATGCGGAGCGTCGGGATAGTCCGATCCCCAGATCATGGAAGATGACCGCCCATGCACCAGCAGCGCCTGCCGGTCCGTGTAGAAGATCACCGATGAGCCATCGGCCTGATCGCCATAGAGGATCAACCGGTCCTGTGGTGACGAGACATGGTTGATGGTGTCCGCCATAGCACGCGATGAGAGCATCGGCTCAAAGCGAACCAATGCAATATGGGCGGCAATCAGAAAGACCGCCGCAGTAAAGGCCACGGAGACTGTCGATTCAAACGAATGCCCCCGACGGCGCAAGATCCATGCAATCAGCGGGCCGAAGAGCAGCGCAATGGCGGCAATTATCGCAGGTAAACGCAGCGCAGCGAACGATGGTCCAGTCAGATCAAAGAAGTGCGATGTAGAAAGTGAGTAGTCGCCGACACCGCGGTGCGCGAGCAGCGTTCCAATATCTGGAACAAAGGGCAGATGGCGCGATGCCCACAGTCCATAGCCAAGCGCCAAAGCCGCAAGAATACCGATAACCGTAAAGACAGCATGAGCGGCCGAAAGCCAGCGGCTTGAGGCGTTCAGCCATGTACCGTCTCCACCCGGAGCCTCTTCAATTGCGGCCAATCCGCCAGCCGTCAGCATCAGAATCGGCACCCACGCCGGCCACGTGTAGTATTCCTGATTGGTCGAGATCGAAAAGAAGAGCAGGATGAACGCCGCGTAGATGCCCAGGAGCAGATTCGTCCGCGCGCGGAAGCGAAGGCGCGAAGCCAGCGTGGAAGCCTCCATCGCGCTCATCTTCGGATCGAGAAACTGGATAGTGTTGGTCGAGTCGTAGCGCAGGTCTGACAGAAATATCCGGCGATTGAGCCATGCGCGGCGGAGAGCCACCGGCAGATAGAGGCTCCACGGAAAGAGCCAGACCAGGTGCGCCAGCCAGAAGACGAACCACGGCTGCCTGTTGTAGTCGTGCGGGTAGCGCTTGCCCAGGAAGCGCAGGATGTGTTCATTGACGAAGTAAAAATAGAAGAATCCGTGGACATGCCCCGGCGAAGGAACATTGCCGACGGGGTTGCCGTGGTCGGGATTGCGCAGGCCAGCCAGAATATGCCACGGTGCGGCAATCGCCAGAAAGAGTAGCAGTCCGGTAAAGATGCGGAATTGCTTCCATTTGCGCCAGTCGCCTGTTATCAGCAGATAGGGCGCGACGGCTGCAATAAAGAACACAGGCGCAATCAACCCCTTGGCCAGTACAGCGACAGCCAGCGCGGCATAGGTCAGATAAAAACGGTTCGGCTTACGATCTTCGAGGCCGGTAATAAAACCGTAGAGTGCTAATGTGAGAAAAAACGTCAGCAGCGATTCTGGAATGAGGAATCTTGTATAGAGAAAGATGCCAAACGAACTCAGTACCGCCAATGCCGAGTAGAAAGCAGCCCGGTCGCCATACGCGCGCCTCGCCCAGAACCAAACCAAAATCGCGCATGCAAGCACGCCCAGGCTGATGGGCAAGTGGGTGGCAAAGACGTTGTAGCCGAAGATGTGGTAGTCAATCGCTGCCAGCCAGTAGGGAAGCGGCGGCTTCTCAAGATACCGGATGCCGTTCACGTGCAGCGTAACCCAGTCGTGAGTGCGCGCCATGTACTGCGCGGCGTTCGCGTGGGTCGCATCTGCGTCGTCCAACAACGACGGAGAGAACAGCGCGATAAAATGTACCGCTACATACAATAGCAGGAGCAAGGTCCATGCCTTTGCAGGCGAAGACAGCAAGTGCGGGCGTTCAGCAAGAGGCTCTGTCTGATGGGAGATGTCAGGCATAGTAAATTGGCGTGCAATAGGCACAAACATCAGAATAACAGTAGGGGCATGACCATAGAGCTTCAACATCTGCGTGGGCTGACGGCAAGGCTCAAGGAAAATCTGGCGAAGTGCGAGAACACTCCAGACGTGGACGCCGTACACGACACGCGCACTGGCACACGCCGCGTGCAGGCCACGGTGGAAGCGCTGTTGCGCGAGCTTCCTGAAAGCACTGGAGAAGATGCTGTTCGCGCTGCCGGAGAAGCCTGGCTGCGTCTGCTCAAGAAAATCCGCCGCACCGCTGGCCCGGTCCGCGACCTGGACGTGCATCGCAAGCTGCTGGAGAAGCTTGTAAAGCGAGGCAGCGATTTTGCCGCCGCAGGTGAAATCGCGGGAGGCCTTGCGGAAAAGAGCGGTGAGAATATCGCCGAGGCTTCAAAGCCCGACATCGTCAACGCTCCGGCGCTGACGTTACCTCAAAATCCAGCAGAGAAACGGGCGGAAGACCTCGACGGATGGCTCAAACATGAGCGCCAGCACCTCGCTACCGATCTGCAGAAGAATGCCACAAAATGGATGTCCAAACTGGACACGCGCCTGCAAGCACTGGAAGCTGCTCTTTCTGAGCACAAAGGCCGCCGCAGGCGAACCAGAAAAGCGGCTGAGGTGGCCCTCGACAGCTTTGCGTTGCTTGTCTCGGAGATCCAGCAACTGGATTCGATAACGCTCCATGATTTTCGCAAGGGAGCGAAGAAAGCGCGCTATCTCACGGAAACCGCCGTCGAAGAAGTCGACGCAAAACTAGTAGGCGGAGCCCTGAAAAAACTTCAGGATGAGATCGGCGACTGGCACGACTGGCTTCTGCTGGCAGAAGAAGCGCATCGCGCTCTGGGCAAACGCGGAAAAGAACTGATCGCCATGATTGAAGCCGAACGCGACCGGCATTATGTACTCTCCATGAAAATCGCGGGGAAACTGCGAGGGAGACTCATGGGCGAATGGCAGGCAACAAAAAGCAGAGTGCGACACCGTACTTCAATACGCTAGGATTTTCGAGCATATTTTCTCATTCGTAACTACTCACAACGTAGAGCAGTCATGGGGTCGACTTCCGCAGCGCGTTTTGCCGGTATTGCGCAGGCAATTCCGGCTATCAAGCTCAGTAGAAGAATTCCAGTCATGAGAATGATCGGATCGTGCGAGTTGCCCGCAGCCCATTTTGCAAGAATCTTATTCATTGCGAGGCTGAGGACCAGGCCAACCAATATTCCGCTGCCTATACTCAACAGGGTGGATTGGAAAACGATGCGCAGAACATGTCCGCGTTGCGCGCCCAATGCCATGCGAATCCCAAATTCGTTCGTCCGCTGTGCCACGGTATAAGACACGACGCTGTATAGCCCTATAGCAGCCAAAGCCAAACCGAGCACGGCAAAGGCGCCAAAGATCCATGACACCAGATGTTCCTGCTGCCACTCAGATTCGTCAGAAATCCAGGAGTCCAGGTCCTCGACCCAATTCATGGCCTGCTGCTCCGGATTCACGGAGCTTATTTGTTTTCGCACCGCTTGCAATAGTGTCAGAGGGTTGACTTCTGCTTTGACGAGAAGCTGTGTTCCTGGAGACATGTTCAACGTGTTGGGAATATACACTGCGGGCTTGACTGGATTTTTCAGTCCATCATTGCGGGCATCCGCAACAATCCCCACAATCTGTAGCCATGCGTCAGCTACTCCATTCGCAGCCAAAAGCTCTGGAGGACGGTCTTCGATTCCGGGCAATTTTATTGAGTGCCCAATGGCATCGCCGCTTGGGAAATAGAGTTGAGCCATAGTCTGATTGATGATGACAACATGAGCGCCATTATGATTCTCTGCGTCACTCCATACCCGGCCTTGCAAGAGCGGAATCTGCAGCACGGCAAAGTACTGTGGGCTTACCAGATTGATGAAGCTCATCTGTTGTTCTTGCACAGACCTGCCAAGAATCTCGAATCGCGTGTCCCATCCGTCGCGTGGCGGAGTAGCGTTGGTTGAGATTGCAGCCATGGTCACACCGGGCGTCTCGGCTACCTTTGCTCTCAGTTGCTCAAAATAAGCTGCTCGTGTGGACCATGTTGCATAGGAATTCTCGTGGAGCGGAATGCCAACAGACATCACGTTGTGCGGGTTATAGCCAAGTGGCGTGTGCATCAACTGCACGAAGCCTTTCATGGCCGATCCTGCTCCGGCCAGGAGTAACAATGTCAGCGCAATCTGCGCAGAGATGAGCGCATTATGGGTTCTGCGTCCGCGCACGCTTCCTGCCATCCGGCGCGTACCCGACTGCACCATCTGGCTTATCTGAGGCCGCGAGAGCTGCAACGCAGGCCACAGCCCGAACAGAATCCCTGTCCCCAGAGCTACGCCAATACTAAAAATAAGAACAGGAAGATTGATGTGGATCACAACCTCTGGCGCGAAAGCGTATCGAGGCAAGAGAATTCGAATGCCTGCGAGTATGCCATAAGCAAGTAACACACCGAATGCAGCTCCGATACTGGCTAACAGCAGTGATTCGGTAAGCAATTGGCGTATGATGCGGCGCCGGTTGGCTCCAATTGCTGCTCGCACGGCCAGTTCGTGCTGCCGCGCGCTTCCACGCGCAAGCAATAGAATCGAGACGTTCCCGCACCCGATGGCAAGCAGGAACGCCACAGCGCCAAACAGAAGATACAGTGTTCCGCCTATACTCCGGACGACCCACTCGTTCAACCCCTCCACATGTACCTTGAAATGTTCTGGGAAGTGCTTGGGCATATCCCGGGCAAATCGTTCGAGCAGGGGTTGGAGTTCAGCATTGATTGTGTCGTGCGTTATGCCTGGCTTTAACAGCATGTCGACCATCAGCATCGCGCCAGGCTCCTGAGTAAGCTTGAGAGGCAGATAAACATCAGCCGAATACCAAATGAACCGCGGCGCTGCCACGCCTACGATTGTGTAGCTCTTGCGATCAAGTTGCAGCGTTTTTCCAAGAATAGAAGGGTCGCCATAGAAGTGTTTCTGCCAAAACTTGTAAGACAGGACGGCCACTGGCTGCGGGTCCTGCCCATCGATGGCGTCGGAGGGCAGGATTCCTCGACCTAATAGAGGCGGTACATCTAGATCATGGAAGCCATTCGCAATGAGGCTAATCTCATTTACATTTTCTGGCAGCTCGTTTCCTGTCAGCGTCATGGCGTGGTAGCCCATGGCGAGCACGCTTTCTACGCCATGCAATTGCCGCAGTTGCTGGACCTGCGGGCCGTTTAGATTGATGGGATCGCCGTTACCCACCTTGCTGTTCACCGTCAGCCGGACAATTCTGTCTGCCGCTGGATATGGGTAGGGGTTAATCAGCGCAGCATAGATCACACTGAAAACTGCGGTGGTTGCGCCGATGCCGAGTGCCAGCGAAATGACCGCAGTGAGCGTGAAGCCAGGGTTCTTGATGAGTTGTCGCAGCGAATAGCGAAGGTCCTGAAGCAGAGTCTGCATAGCTTGCTCCCGGCGGTGCATGGAATGCAGACCATCATCGCATGTGAGCTGCTGGTCAGGGAAGCATCCGGAGCATGCGTATTGCTAACCGGACCTTAGCGAAACTCGTGTATCTTTGAACGGATAAATTCTTTTCCGGGGACATGCCTGAAGCGATGCAGACGTTTGCCGCCATCGATATCGGTTCCAATTCCTGCAGATTGAAGATCGCGCGCGTCGTGCAGCACCGTCTGCGCGTGGTGCATGAAGACCGGGAGGTCACGCGTCTCGGCTCGAGCGTTTTCGAGAGCGGCCTGGTGTCCCCGGAGGCAATGGCCAATACCTTAAGTGCACTCAAACGCTTTTACAAAGCCGTACAGATGCACGGTACCGACCAGGTGCGTGCCGTCGCCACAGCGGCCCTGCGTGACGCCCGCAATGGCCGTGCGTTCCTTGCCTGGGTGCGGGATGAAACGGGCTGGGAAGTGGAAATTATCTCTGGTCTTGAAGAAGGCCGCCTCATCCATCGCGGTGTGATGGAGAACGAGCCCGGAACCAGTGGCCGCTGCATTCTCATCGACGTGGGAGGCGGCAGTTGCGAAATTTCGCTCTCCGAGCAGAAGCGCATCAAGGAAACAATCAGCCTGCCGCTCGGAGCCGTACGTCTTACCGAAGAGTTTTTACCCAGCGATCCGCCCACCAAGGAAGACATAGCCCGCATGCGCCAGTTCATCAATCGCGAGCTGCGCCGGGCGATGCGCCGCATCTCTGCCGAGCGTGTGCATCTTGTGATTGCCACCTCGGGAACGGCGGCTGCATTATCCGAAGCCAGCCAGACCATGCACAAGCAGCGTTCCGGCAAAGGCCATTACGTTGCGCCGGTAGAAGATGTGCGCCGCCTGGCCAACAAGCTGACCAAACTGGATAATGCCGCTCGCAGTAGCATTCAGGGCATCGGGCCGCGCAGGTCGGAGATCATCGTTGCCGGAGCGCATGTTTTCGCCGAGTTGCTGGAGCACTTCTCTCTACCTGGCTTCCGCTATTCCTCCATGGGACTGCGCGACGGCATTCTGGCGCAGATGCTCGCCGAGCAAGACACGCGCACGTCCGCTCACCTACAGTTTGAGCAAGACCGTTGGGAGGCCGTGCTTGAAACCTGCCGCCGCTATGGCGTCGATCCCAAACAGGCCGAACCTGTACGCCAGCACGCAGCGCAGCTATTTCACGATCTGGCATCCGTGCACCAACTCCCGGACGAATACCGAACATGGCTCGAATCCGCCGCCATGCTCCGCGATATCGGTAAGTTCATGAACTACCAGGGGCATCACCGGCACGCGCAGTATATAGTCGCCAACTCCGAACTCTTCGGGTTCACGCCCCAGCAGCGCGCCGTGACATCAGCCATTGCTCGCTATCTGGGTAAGAGCCGTCCCGAACCGGAGGGACGAACCATGCGCCAGGTTCCACCCGAAGAGCATGAGCATGTCAGACGTGCAGTTGTTCTGCTACGGCTTGCCGTGGCGTTGAATCAGGATCGTGCCAGCGATGTGCTCAAAGTAACGGTGCGCGTCTATCCCAAGCGTGTTTTGCTGGAGCTGCGGCCAGGCCGCACCGGAGCAGAACTGGAACTATGGTCGCTGCGCAAAGAGGCAGCTTATTTCCGCGAAGTTTTCCGTCGCGAACTCTTCGCGACATTGGCGTAGACGCCTCGCAGAATACGGGGGTCAACCAGCCAATGCAGCAGGCCGGGGCGCCGCGTGCAGTCCACACGGGCAATAGCGCCTTTGCGTAGGCGGATACTCGCACGGCCCGGCGACACAAAAAGCGAGGCCAAAAACTGAGACAGGTTTGGATTGTGGCCTACCACCAGCACGTTCTCATATTTGCTGAGGTCGGTAACCAGATTCTGGAAGGCAGTGACTGTGCCTCCCGGTGCCAGTGCTTCAGAGACGAGGATCTTGCTGTCGTACCCAACCTCGGTTCCTACCAGTGAGGCTGTTTGCATTGCGCGCTTCAGCGGGCTGGAGACGATCAGGTCAAACTGCACATTCAGTGCAGTCAGATAGCTCCCAATCAGCAGACACTGCTGCTTGCCTTCCTTATCCAGGGGACGCTTTACGTCAATGAGGGGATTGGGGCGTCTTGTTCCGGCGCTGGCATGGCGAAGCACGTAAATGTTCATGAAAAAGCGGGTTCCTTCGATCCGTGGGGCTGAAAACACGCATAACCCGTGTGTTTTCAGTTGTATTAACACTATTGTAACAATAAATGTCTTAGCGGATTGTTAATTTTGCCTGCCACAGTTCACTCACCAGTAGGTCTCCGAGCCAGGATCGAGTCTGGCTGAGTTCCATGCCGGACTGCTGGAGGACGATACGATAATCCGGCAATGCTTGTATTCGCAACCCGGTCAACAGGCGAAAAGCCCAGTACAACGACTTCACCACAAGCCGGGAAAATACAGCAGATGAGCCATGCGCAGGAACGTTGAACTCCGATATCATCCATAAAGCCTGATGGGAAAGCCGTGATTGGATACGGTTTGCCATTTCGCTAAGTTCTTTCCCGGTAAAACAATCCAGAAAGAAGTGCGTCACCACCAGATCGTAGTCATTGCCTGGAGGAGTCCAGTTTCGGGCATCGACGCAATGGGTGGTTAGACGCTCCGCTGCACCTGAGCCAAGGGTAGTAGCTCGCGACTCCAGCAGTTTGAGCATCGCCGGACTTATATCTACTACATCCACCTGCACCTCTGGATTTGCAGCCAACAGCCTTGCAGTGAATTGTCCATCGCCGTCGCCGAGGATCAACGCTTTCCGGACATGGCTAAGCTCGGGTAGCCTGTGAAAGCGGCAACGTTCCAGCAGAGGACCGAAGGTCAGATACTCAAGCCAGCGGTAGGGCCGTGCGATACGGTCGAAGTTTGGCGATGAACCAGACTTCACGGTATGACCAGAACGAAGAGCAGAGGCGTCAACAGGGCAGCATCGGCGGCGATGCGCAGATGTATGGGATTGAGCTCGCCATGGTGTCTGTCCAACAGCCAAAAAACAATAGCCGACAGAGTAGCGGCAGCAGGGATCAACCGGCAGACACCCTCGCTCGACACAAAGAGCAGGCCGGCGGTCAAAGCCGTACAGACGGCAAGCTCTTTTAGATGTTCTTGCGCCCATACTGTGCTTCCATGCGAAATAGAAGTAGATAACGTGCGCTCCCACGTGCTCTCCCATTTTTCAATGGCTACGCAATTCAGCCAGCAGAGCAGGGCAAACAACGCGATATAAGGGATCAGCTGTGTGTGGTGATCGATCCGCGACCATGCAGGCACCGCGGTAGCCGTGGCAAATAACACGCCCACCGCCATCTCTTTAGGAAACCAGTGTTCAGCGCGCTTTCCAAAAGTATGAATCAATACAAAGTAAGCCAGGGCAAAGACGAAGAACATCAAATCTTCTCTTCGCGTAACCGGCCGCATATGAGTAATGACGAGCCACAGTATTAAGGCAGTGCCGGTACTGCCTGCTACAAGAAAGACATTCCTATGCCGTACATAGAAAAGGTGACGGGCCCGCAAACGTCCTGCACCAGCGGGGCGCAGACCATCCAGAATGCGGTCTGCCACGTAGACCAGCCACGTACCCAGCGCTAAAAGGAAAAGTGCTCCGAAGGGAAGCCTCACCCCAACAGCGCGGGCAAAACTGAAGGCCCAGAGTGCAGCTACTGTAGGAGCATCAAGACTCAACAGATGCCAGTATTCAGGAAATCTAAAAATCGGGCGTGGGATTAGACGCTTTTTTTGATGAACCAGGGAAGGTGCCGCTATTGCCACAAGCTGATTTTAATGGACAAGAGGCAGCGAAGTGAGAGAAGCGGCTTGGCTATCTTTTGACAGAGGTAGATCCCAATTAAGTAAGTCCAGATTTGTATCAGGGCACGACTTTAGTCGTGCCGCAAGGAATGGAAAATATGCGGGGCTTTAGCCCCTGAAGGGCTCACTCACTGGATGGAATAAACTCCTTTATCAAAGGAATAATCAATGAAGCAGGCGTTTACATCTCATCCGCTTCCAGACGCTTTATGTCTTCAGTGGTGATCATTCCACCATCTTCTGGCACATCAAAAACCGGTATGCCATCCACATACTTAATACGAGATTTTTTCTGCACACTGCGTTCAATTAAATTGGAAACGGCCCCGCTTATAGTGACACCGCAGGTTTCAACATACTGCGATACAGCCATGGCTGCTGTTTCCGATAGTGTGATTGTGATTTGCATATGTGACGTGAACTCTACATAGGAGGACAGGTACCTGATTATCTATTCCTCCACGCTACCTTTCCTGTCAAGGATTTTTCTTATTTGATACCCGTAATATATTCATTCCAGGCTATTTATCAACGAATAAAATTGGCATGGAATTATGTCGAATTCAGTAGAATAGAACTAGAGGAAAAGAAAGGTTCGCCACAACGGCGAGCCTTCGCTTTCCAGCACAAATACTGATAATGCCTGATAAGGATTCTGTGGTTGGGTTAAACCCCAATTTGACCGCAGAAAGCACGTCAGGACCTGATTCAACCACAAAATGCACGTTAAGGCCTGATGGCTAAGTGTTCTTGATGCAATGAGTTAGTCTGTTGGCAAATTTATACATGCCTATCGAAACCATTGAAAATAAAACACTTAACATTTTCAATAGGGGGTACCCATCAAAAGGCGGATGGACAGTATGCGCCAGTCACCTCTAATCCGCCGCCGTAGTCTCCTTCTCGGCCTGCTTCTTAACCGCCCGGCGAGGCTTCGGCTCTGGCAGTTCGGCAGATTCGGGGATCTCATCCAATGAGGCTTTTCCCTCCGCTACCTGGATAAAGAAGTCCTGCGAACTAAAGGAGGGTAGAGTATGACCAGCTTTTGTATCGTAGGCGCGAATATACATGCCGTCCGACTCCAGCAGCCGCGCTTTGGTCGTGTCGGCGAGATAGGCGGAGAGAATCTCGTTCCGTAATCGGGCACGATGCTGAGGGTCGCGAATGGGGAAGACCACTTCGCATCGCTCGAAGAGGTTGCGGGGCATCCAGTCGGCGCTGCCGCAGTAGATATCTTCCTTGCCGCCATTCTCGAAGTAGAAGATGCGGCTGTGTTCCAGGAAGCGGCCAATGATCGACCGAACCCGGATGTTTTCGCTTACGCCCTTCAGTCCCGGACGCAGTGAGCAGATGCCGCGCACGATCAGGTCAATCGGAACGCCCGCCTGCGATGCGGCATACAAGGCTTCAATCACGCTCTGCTCGAGCAGCGAGTTCATCTTGGCGATGATCCGCGCCGGACGGCCTGCTTTCGCATGCTCTGTTTCACGCTGAATGAGCCGGATAAAGCTCTCTGCCAGCGTCAGTGGAGCTACCAGTAGAGGTTTGTAGTCGTCCGATTCCGAGTGCGCCGTCAGGTAGTTGAAGACGCTGTGCATGCTGGCTGTAATCTCTGGGTCCGAGGTCAGCATGCTGATGTCGGTATAGAAGCGGGCCGTGACTGGGTTGTAGTTGCCGGTGCCCAGGTGGGCATAGCGCCGGACGACGCCATCGGGATCGCGGCGCACCAGCAGGGCCAGCTTGCAATGCGTCTTTAGTCCGACGATGCCATGAAAAACCTGTACGCCGGCGTCTTCGAGGTCGCGCGCCCAGCGGATATTGGATGCCTCATCGAAGCGCGCCGTCAGTTCTACGACTACGGTCACTTCTTTGCTCTGTGCTGCTTCGGTCAGCGCCTTGAACATCGGCGAGTCGGCACTGGTGCGGTAGAGGGTCTGCTTAATGGAGACGACATTCGGGTCCTGGGCCGCAGCCTGAATAAAGCCGACCACTGCGTCGTAAGAGTCGTAAGGGTGATGGAGCAGGATGTCGCGGTTGCGCAGCTCTTCAAACAGGTCCGATGATTTGCGGTTCAGCCGCAGCTCGTGAGGGACAAACGAATGGAACTTGAGATCGGCTCGGGGCGTGTCGCTGTAGAGGTTCATCAGTCGCGACAGGTTGACTGGCCCGTCGGTGCGAAAAATCTGCGATTCATCCAGCTCAAAGTTGACGCGCAGCCGGTCGACAATCTCCGGGTCGGCTGCCTGCTCGATTTCCAGCCGGACCACGTCACCCTTCCTGCGATTGTGCAGCTCGGAACGTATTGTCTCGAGCAGAGTGCGCGACTCCTCTTCCTGGAAGTAGAGGTTGCTGTTGCGCGTGACGCGGAAAGCTGCCTTGGAAAGGATCTCGTAGCCCCGGTACATTCCGGCTGCATGTTGCTCGATCAGATCGTGCAGGAAGACAAAATCCTGGGTGTTGGAGGTAGAGGGTAGTGGAACCAGGCGAGGCAGTGCGCGGGGAACCGTGACCACGCCCAGCACCGGACCGCTCGTGCCTCTCCGTTTGCGGCGCAGCAGCAGCGCGATGCAGAGCGCCTTATTCAGTACCCGCGGGAAGGGGTGTGCCGGGTCAATGGTGATCGGCGTCAGTAGCGGATCGACTTCCTTTTGATAGAAGGTGGTAGCCGATTTGCGCGCCTCCTCGTCTATCTCATGCCAGCCCAACACGCGGACTCCCGCCTTACCGAGCGATGGCAGTAACTGGTCATTCCAGCAGCGGTATTGCTCTTGAACGAAGCCGTGCATGTCCTCGTTGATCGCGGCCAGGGACTGCTCCAGCGTGGTGCCATCCGGGCTGGGCTCGTTATAACCGTCCTCAAGGCGTTGCAAAACGCTAGCGATGCGGATCTCGACGAACTCATCGAGATTGCTGGCGGTAATGGCGAGAAACTTCACGCGCTCTAGCAGAGGATTGGTTGCATCTTGTGCCTCTTCCAGTACGCGGCGGTTGAAACTGAGCCAGGATTCATCCCGGCCAAAGAACAGGCTTTCCGGACTGCTTTGGGATTTAGGCATAAGACGTGACCGAGCACCTGAAAACAGGCATTTAGAGTTTACATAAACTGCTATACACGAATCGCACAGGGCCTAGTGTGAATCGAATGAGAAAAGTCAGAGATAAGCAGCAGTCTTGGCAAGGATTTGACTGGAATTGCCTAGTCTAAGAGGATGAATATAAGAATGGCTTCGGAGGGTAGTATGGCCGACAATGGTTGCGGTGAGCTTAACGTAGCAGTTGCGGAAAACAACGCACTGGAGCTTTATCAACTGGCAGCTCTGTTGCTCGGAGATCAGTCGGAAGCCCTCAATCTGGTGGAAGAGACGGTTGGAGCCATAGATATCGATCCATGCGCCGATGCTGCCGTAGCGCAGGAACTTTCCCGCAAGCAGCTCGTCCAGAACGCTATCGCCAAGATCCATCAGGCAGATCCGCTGGCTTTTGCCGTGCAGCCGGAAAGCGATGGAAGCTCTTCCTGTATCGAGGATGACGATGTAGCCTCTGCCGGTCTTTCCTCGGAAAGTCTCGCTGCACTGCTGAATGGTTCGGGGAGAGAAAAGCTGCGTACATGGCTCGATCAATTGCCGTCGGTTCAGCGGGCAGTTTTCGTCGAAAGAGCAATCCTGGGCCGCGACAATACAGCGACTGCACAATCTTTATCGATTGCCGCGCGCTGGACTCCTGAACAGGTGAGCCAGGTTTTCCGCCAGGCTCTTTGCTCCTTGGCTACTTCTCTGGTGTATTCCACTGCAATGAAAGCTACGGCTTAGGCCGTAGTCGCACAATAGGGGCTTTCAGGAAAGTTGTGCCTGACTTCTCGCACCATCGAGACCTGAAGCTCACTTATAATCGGACATACCCACTTTTGCATCCAAAGGGTAGAATCCAGACTGGGTTCCTTCTTATTGGACATTCTTTCTGAATTCTTTGGCATGTTAGTGCATCCAAAGCACGTACCCATAAGTTGACATCATGTTTGAGGGTGAATGTTTCGTGTTTGAAGCTAGCAATAGCTTTTGGTGGAGCATCGCGCGTTACGCGGGTTTGGTCCTGCTAATGGCAGGGATGACTTTTGCTCCGGCAGTCCAGGCGCAACAGGGCGGAGAAGTCGTGCAGCCGTCAGCGCCTTTACAGGTCTCGCAGCCGCAGATCAACAACACTACTTACCAGGGAAGCGTCGCTACAGACAAAGCGACGGATGGAGTGCTTTCGCTATCGCTTGATGAGTCTATCCAGCGTGGCTTGAAGCATAATCTTGGCCTCATTCTTACCGGCCAGAGTCAGCAGTCGGCCAACGGGTCGCGCCTCCAGGAGTTGCAGAACCTGCTTCCAACAGTAAATGCTTCGGCTAAGGTTGCCGTGCAGGAGACGAACCTTGCGGCGCAAGGGCTCCGGATTCCCGGCATACCCACCATCATCGGCCCATATGGGTATACCGATATCCGCGGCACGCTGGACTGGTCGCTGATCAATATATCGTCGCTGCAGAATTACCTGGCGGCAAAGCACAACTTTCAAGGCTCCAAGTTATCGGTGCAGGATGCGCGCGATCTGGTTGTCCTCACGGTTGGCAATGCCTATCTGACGGTGATTGCGGATAAGGCGCGGATCGAAAGCGACCAGGCACAGGTGAATACCTCGAAGGTTTCGCTCGATCAAGCGGTACAGAATCATCAGGCTGGTACGGCACCTTTGCTCGATGAGCTTCGCGCGCGCGTCGATTATCAGACGCAGCAGCAGACACTGATCAGTGCGCAAAACTCTTATGAGAAGGACAAGATTGCACTGGCTCGCGCTATCGGTTTGCCGCTCGAGCAGAGGTTTGAGCTTACCGATCAGGCTCCTTATGCGGCACTGGACAATTTGAATGCCGACGCAGCAGTCACGCAGGCGATCGAGAGCCGCAGTGATCTTAAGGCAATGCAGGAGCAGGTGACAGCATCCGAGCACTCCCGGAAAGCTGCAACTGCCGAACGTTTTCCTACCATCAGTTTCAGTGGTGATTACGGCGACATTGGCGTCAACCCGAATCACTCACATGGCACTGGCAACGCCTCCGGCCAGCTTGATGTGCCGGTGTTTGAAGAAGCTAAGCTTCGTGGTGATGCCAAACAGGCACAGTCGCAGCTCGATCAGAAGCGCGCGCAATTGAGCGATCTGCGTGGACAGATCGGCGCGGATGTACGGGACAGTATCCTTGACATTCAGTCTGCGGAGAAACAGGTAGAAGTGGCTCGCAGCAACGTTGAACTTGCGAATGAGGCATTGAGCGAAGCGCAACAGCGCTATGCTGCTGGAGTATCCGATAATCTGGCCGTTTCTCAGGCGCAGGAATCGGTGGCCCAGGCAAATAATCAGTATGTTGGCAGTCTTTATCAACACAATGTTGCGAAGCTGTCTCTGGCGCGTGCGCTAGGTGTCGCCGACCAGAATTACAAGAATTACGTTGGAGGAAAGTAAGTGGCCGAGCAAATTGCAGAGCGAGAAAAGAGAAGCGACGATCGGCAGTTAGATCCGCCAGAAGCGCCACCGCAGAAGTCGCGCCGCCGGTTCATCATTATCGGTGTTGTCGCCGTTCTGGTTGTTGTCGGACTGCTCTGGTGGTGGCACTCCACCTTTTACGAGGACACGGATGATGCGCAGGTGAACGGTCATCTTATCCAGGCGAGCTCGCGTATTGCCGGCAACGTCGTCAAGGTTAACGTTGAACAGAACCAGTATGTTGAAGCTGGCACGGTGATGGTTGAGCTCGATCCCAAGGATTACCAGACTGCTGTCCAACAGGATCAGGCGAACCTGGAAAGCGCCGAAGCCAGCTATGAAGCTGCCAAGGTGAACATTCCTGTAACGCATATCAGCACGGGCAGCACTTTGTCTTCAGCGGGAGCCGATGTATCGAGTGCAACCGCCACGATTGCCCAGTCGCAGAGGCAACTGGAGGCGGCACAGGCGCGCGTAACGCAAGCGCAGGCCAATTACACCAAGGCAAACCTCGATCTGGAGCGCTACAGGCCGCTCGTCGAGAAAGACGTGATTTCCAAGCAGCAATTCGATGCCGCGGTGGCTACAGCCGATGCCGATAAGGCTGCGTTAGCCGAGGCGCAGGCTAACCTCATTGGCGCACAAGATGGGGTTCGTATCTCGAAGGACCGACTGGCGCAGTCGCAGGCAAGTTTCAAGAACGCGCAAACCGGTCCTCAGCAGGTAGCCATTCAAAGGGCGAGGGCCGATCAAGCTGCTGCCCAGGTCGAACAGGCCCGTGCCGCTCTTGACCAGGCCAAGTTGAACCTCAGCTACACGAAGATCGTCGCTCCCGTTTCCGGAATCATCATGTCGAAGAGCGTCGAAGTCGGCCAGAACCTCAGCGTCGGCCAGAATATGATGACGCTTGTTTCGCTCGACGATATCTGGATCACGGCGAACTTCAAGGAAACCCAGCTCGAACACATGCAGGTCGGCCAGCCGGTCACCATCAGCGTCGATGCCTACGGCGGCAAGAAGTTCGACGGCAAGGTGACGCAGGTCGGCGGCGCAACCGGTTCAGTTCTTAGCCTCTTCCCGCCGGAGAACGCGACAGGCAACTATGTGAAGGTTGTGCAACGCGTTCCGGTACGCATCGACCTCACCAACCACGACCAGAATTCCAAGCACCTGCTGCGGCCTGGAATGTCGGTTGTGCCCAAGATTCGAGTTAAAAACTAACCAGCGGATAAACCTGATGAGGCATCCACATTGTGGGTGCCTCATTTCTTTGTAAAAACTTGGTTTCTGCAGGATTAGCCCCGTTTTCGAGGATGCTTTCGGCCCGCAAACCGCATCTACAATAGCTGTAAGCGGAGGGATGAAAAGCAATGAGTAACACAGCCCTGAAAGAAGTCTCAACGAAGAAGTCCGATTTTATTACTCCTAATTGGCGGCAAACAGCGAAAGAGATCCAGAAGTTCGGCACGGTGATTCAAAGCCTGCCCATCGGACTTGACGCCGATGTCCGTGTAAAGGTGACAGAGAAGCTGAACCTGCTTCTCGCCGATACTGCTACGTTGCGCGACCTCTACAAAAAGTCTCACTGGCAGGTGGGCGGACCGACCTTCTACCAACTTCATCTTTTATTCGACAAGCATTTCGAGCTGCAGGTGGAACTCGTCGATCTACTCGCCGAGCGTATTCAAATTCTTGGCGGAGTCAGTGTAGCTTTGGCGCACGATGTTGCTGAGCTTACGCGGATCGAGCGTGCCCCCAAGGGACGTGAAGAGGTTCCGGTACAAATCTCACGCCTGCTTGAAGCGCATGCACTCATCATCAAGGATGCCCGCAAGGTCGCCAAACAGGCATCCGAGCTTGGGGACGAAGGCAGCAACGATCTGCTTATCAGCGACGTGGTCCGCACCAACGAAATGCAGGTGTGGTTCCTGAGCGAGCATCTGGTCGAGATGCCGCTGGTGCATGCCCGGTAATTTGTCATCGATGTTTGTGAGGGCCGGGCTTATCGAGTCCGGCCTTTTTTGATTTCCCTGCCTACCCTCCCCCTCCCCCATTGATTCTGTATGAATTTGAAAAGAAAGAAGTTATTTCTGTTTATCAATTCGTAAATGCTTGTATGTACTTGATTTCATTTCACTTCCGTCAGGGCATGAAGCGTTCTTTCCCGGCTCTTTTGATGGCATTCATAGACACTATCGAGCGAGTTGATAGAGAACAAATCATTTGCAGCTAAGCCTTACCTTCCATTGTCCCCATGGAGGTAAGCCAATTTCTGTACGCAAACAAGAAGCTCGCCTATACGGCGAGCTTCTTTTCCCTATTTCTATTCTACCGATTCAGGAGAAATAACATGCCAACTTTCTTGTGTTGTAAGCGGCATGGAATGAGTGGGTTACTCTCTTCAGGAAAGAAAAATCCTTGACATCTCTCAGAGGCTCTATGCAGATGCTGCCTCCTGTCCTGACTCTGAAGTTCGCGACATGCTTGTGACGAGTGACACATCTGCCAACCGACACAAAAAACAGGTTCCTTGACTTCCCATCCCATCACGCGAAAACCGCGCGTGCCGGGGACTCGTTCGCTCGGAATGACAATCTAAATTTGTTTTGCTCAGATGGGATGAAAGAGGGCGTACCTTCCTGGTACGTGCTCTAGGTGTGGTGTCTCAAGAGGTTGTTGACATCGAGGCCTGATCGGGAGATGGGTGGTTTCTGATCGAGGCTGGCGTGGGGCCTGTGCCAGTTGTACTGATGCGTCCATGGCTGGAGATGATGTCGGCGTTGCGCCGAGGTTTCGTAGCGACGAGCATAAG
>Ga0137415_10002127_pt1 | contig 19689 bp, 18 predicted proteins | sample CZODoug3_1_1_16f_FD_183082 | JGI IMG/M metagenome (GOLD analysis project Ga0137415, IMG submission 183082) | Vadose zone soil fungal communities from Angelo Coast Range Reserve, California, USA - CZODoug3_1_1_16fungal (Hybrid Assembly) | ecosystem: Environmental > Terrestrial > Soil > Vadose...
GCCGACATCGTGCTGGTGTTCGCCGAGACCACGCCCGAGGGCCGGCCGCACCGGCACGCCTCGGTGTTCGTGGTGCCGGCCGGCACACCCGGCATGGAGATCGTTCGCGACGTCGGCACGATGGCCCACCCCGATGTGACGTTCGGGCGCCCTGGCAACCACGCCGAGATCAAGTTCCGCGACTGCCGGGTGTCCGCCGACCACCTCATCGGCGCCCCCGGCGACGGGTTCGTCCTGGCCCAGCAGCGGCTCGGCGGCGGCCGCATCCACCACGCGATGCGCTGGCTCGGGCAGGCTCAACGAGCGCTCGACATCATGTGCGAGCGCGCGGTGTCGCGTGCCTCGCATGGCAAGCCGCTCGGCCAGCACCAGATGGTCCAGGACTACGTCGCCCTCTCGCACATGGAGATCCAGGCCGCTCGGCTGCTCACATTCCAGACGGCGTGGAGGATGGATCGGCACGGCGCGGCGGCCGTCCGGGCCGAGCTGGGCATGGTCAAGGCACACGTGTCGAAGGTCGTCCTCGGCGTGCTCGACCGCACCATCCAGGTGTGTGGCGCCCTCGGCTACTCCAGCGACCTACCGGTAGAGGCGTGGTACCGGTCGACCCGCTTCGGGCCGATCGGCGACGGCCCCGACGAACTGCACAAGTCAGTGCTGGCCCGCACCCTGCTCGCGCGCCATACCCCCGTCGAGGGCTGGCCGACCGAGCACATTCCCAGCCGACGACCGGCAGCCGAGACCAAGTGGGCCCAACTGCGCGCGGCGGCGGGCGTGGCAGGAGGACCGTCCACGTGATCACGACGCCCGCGGATGTGCCTGCGATCGTGTGCCTGAAGACGGCACGATGACCGCCCTCGGGCGATTTCTCGACGACCGGCTCGGCGGCCACCAGACCGTCACCGTCGAGCCGATGGCCGGCGGTGGCTCCTGCGAGGTGTTCGCCGTGACGCGGGGCCGGGCACGGTGGGTGCTCCGCCGGGCACCGCGGCACGCGAGTTCGTCCTCCGCGCATGATGTGCTGCGCGAGTTCCGCATCCTCGACGCCATCAAGGACGAGCCGGTCCCGGTCGCCCGTCCGGTGCTGGCCTGCGACGATCCCGACGTCTTCGGCTCGCCGTTCTACGTGATGGAACGGATCGACGGCGCACCCGTCCGAACACGGATCCCCGCGGCATGGGCCCACTCCCCCGCGACTCAGGGGACGGCCCTCGAACAGCTCGTCGACGCACTCGTGGCAATCCACACCGTGGACTGGCGGGCGTGCGGTCTCGGCGACCTGGCCCGCTCCGGCGCCCGTCAGGACCGGAAGACGGCACGCTGGCTGTCGCAACTGGAGTCCTACGCAGGGCGTGAACTGCCCGCCGCACACGTCGTCGGGGACTGGCTCGACGTGAATCAGCCCGCGGAACAGCCGGCGGCACTGTGCCACGGCGACTACAAACTGGACAACGTGCTCTTCGCCCCGGATCCGCCGCCGCGGCTGCTGGCGGTAGTGGACTGGGAGATGGCGTCCATCGGCGACCCCTTGGTCGACCTGGCGTGGGCGCTCGTCTTCCATCCGGGTCCTGAGGGAACCCTGCGCCTGGGCGTAGCGAACGAGCCGGCGTTCGACGCCGAACGGCTCCCGAGCCGGGCCGCCCTCATCGCGCGCTACGCGGACGCATCGGGCCGCGACACCAGCGCGCTTGGTTGGTACGACATCTTCGCCCGCTGGAAACTCGCCATCATCCTCGAAGGCAGCTACGCCAAATTCCGCCGCGGCCAGTCCGACAATCCGGCACACGAACATTTCGGCCGACAGGTCGACCTCCTGTTGCACAGCGCTACCACCCTCATCGAAAGAGGAGGCCGGCCATGACCGAGCCCATCCGACCCCCGGTGCTGTCCCTGGCCGGTCGTTCGGCCCTGGTGACCGGAGGCGGGACCGGTCTGGGGAAGGCCACGGCGACCGCGCTCGCGGCGGCCGGGGCCCGCGTCACCATCTGCGGGCCGGACGCCGAGGTGCTGGCCGCGGTCCGCGCCGAGATGGCGGTCGCGGGGCTCGGCCACGTGGGGGCAATCACGGCCGACGTCACGGACGAGGCGCAGGTGGCCTCGGCGGCCGAGGCCGCGGCGGCCGATGGCGTCCTCGATGTCGCCGTGGCCAACGCGGGGACCGCGACGCCCGGGGCGCTCCTCCACCTCACCGCCGAGCACTGGATGGGCCCGCTCGGGGTGAACGTGCTGGGTGCCGCCCACACCATCAAGCACGCGGCGAGGCTCATGCGGACCCGCGGCGGCTCCATCATCACCATGTCGTCGATCGCCAGCGCCCGACCTGCCGCGTTCATGGGCACCTACTCGGTAAGCAAAGCGGCCCTCGACGAACTCACCCGATTCGCCGCCGCCGAACTCGGCCGCTTCGGCATCCGCGTGAACGGCATCCGGCCCGGCTGGATGGACACCGAGTCGAGCGCGGCGGCGACCACGCCGGAGAACCTGGCCCTCATCCGAAACGGCACACCGCTCGCCTCCGACAACCCGCTGGGCGACCCCGCCCACGTCGCCCGCGCCGTCGTCTACTTCGCCTCCGACTACTCGGCGTGGATCACCGGCCAGCTCCTCGCGGTGTGCGGCGGCTCGTCGCTGCCACCGCCCTCCGGCGACTTCTCCCACATCGCCAGGCTCCTGTTCGCCGAGGAGATGGCGCGCGACTTCGGGACGGCGGACACCTGATGCGGGCATGGCAGGTGCAAGCGCACGGAGAACCCGCGGACGTGCTGCGCCAGGTCTCCGTTGAACTCCCTGAGCCGGGCCCCGGACAGCTGCGCATACGGGTCACCGCGGCGGGGATCGGGCTGCCGGACGTGCTCATGTGCCGGGCCACCTACCCGCTGACGCCAACGTTGCCGTTCACTCCCGGCCAGGAGGCCGCGGGCGTCATCACCGCGGTCGGCGCCGGGGTCGACCTGCCCGTCGGTATCAGGGTGATGACGACGACAGCGTTCACCGAGGGACACGGCTCCTTCGCCGAGGAATGCCTGGCCTCGGCGGACTTCGCCTTCCCGGTGCCGGCCGGTCTCGACGACACCCAAGCCGCGGGCTTCTGGATACCTCACCTCACCGGATGGGTCGGACTCGTCGAACGGGGCCACCTCGCTCCCGGCAACTGGCTGGCGGTTCTCGGCGCCGCCGGCGGGAGCGGCATCGCCGCCGTGCAACTCGGGCGGGCGCTCGGCGCCAGGGTCATCGCGGTAGTCAGCGACGCCGAACGCGCGCGGTTCTGCCTCGACCTCGGTGCCGAAGCGACGCTGAACCATCGTGACGGCCATCTCGCCACCGCGCTCCGCAAGGCAACCGGCGGTCGCGGCATCGATCTGCTCTACGACCCCGTCGGCGGGGCGCTCGCGGCCGATGCGGCGAGCGCACTGGCCCGTGACGGACGGCTGCTCTGCGTCGGCTTCGCGAGCGGAGCCTGGCCCAAGATCGCCGCCCACAACTTCGTGATCGCCAATACGTCGCTGGTGGGCGTCTTCGCCGGCGGCTACTCGCGCGCCGAACTCGAGGGCATCCACGCGGAACTCTCCGCACTGGTGAGCGTCGGCCGTCTGCGGAACGCGGTGACCGCCACCGTCGCGTTCGACGACCTCCCGGGTGCCTTGCAGCGCATGGCCGATCGCGCCGTCGTCGGCAAACTCGTCCTCGAAGGAAACTGAACCGTGGCCAAGCCAGCCGATTTCGATCTCGACGCCGACCAGATCGTCGCCGCTGCGATCTCCATCCTGCGCGAGGAGGGCCTCGACGCGGTCAGCATGCGAAGCGTGTCGGCGCGCCTGGGGGTATCGCCGGTGCCGCTCTACAGCCGCGTCGGCAACAAGGAGTCGCTGATCGACGCCATCGCCGACCAGTTGCTGGCCGACCTCGCGCCGCCGAGCGCCGCCGACGAGCCCTGGACGGCATACGCCGCGCGCTGGGCCGCCGAACTGCGGGCCCGACTGAGGCTGATGCGTGATAGCCGCCTGATCGTGACGCCGCGCCGACAAGCGTACGTCGAAGCGTCGCGCCCCCTGGTGGAGTCGATGCGCCGGGCGGGTCTCGCCGCTGACGCCGCGGTACAGGCCTGCCGGCTCATCATGTGGGCGACAGTCGGCTTTGTCGCGCTGGAAGCAGGTGCGGCGCCACCACCCGTCGGCGCTCGCCGCCAGATGCGTTCGGGCGGCGACGCCGGAGGCGTGTCCGCCGAGGACGCCGATGCTCTGTTCGCGCTCCATATCCGCTATCTGATCGAGGGCATCGCACGCGACGTGCTCGCCACGGAGGGATCGGCATGAGCATTCCGACCTTGCGCGCCGACGACAAGATCGTCGTCGTCACCGGGGGCAGCAGGGGGCTCGGCCGGGCCATGGCTCTGGGATTCGCCGAGGCCGGCGCCGACGTCGTCGTCGCCAGCCGCAAGATCGTCCCCAGCGAGGCGGTGGCCGACGAGGTCCGGACACTCGGCCGCAAGGCGATGGCCGTCGCCTGCCACGTCGGGGAGTGGGAGCAGTGCGAGGCGCTGGTGGCGGCGACCGTCGCCGAATTCGGCCGCATCGACGTGCTGATCAACAACGCTGGCATCGCCCCCGTGCCGCCGTCCCTGCGGGCCGTCACGTCGGATCTGTTCGACAAGACGATCGCCGTCAACTTGAAGGGCCCGCTGCGCCTCACAGCCCTCGCCGCCGAACACATGCCTGCCGGAGGCTCGGTGATCAACATCAGCTCCACGGCATCCCTGCACCCATCGCCGTTCACGGTCGTCTACGCCGCCGCCAAAGCTGGGCAGAACGCGATGACCAAGGCGGCAGCCCAAGAACTCGGACCTCGCGGCATCAGAGTGAACTCAATCGTCTGCGGAACCTTCTATACCGACAGCCTGCACCAGTCCCTCCCCACCGAGGCCCTCCAGACCTCAATGTCGGGCCGGGTAAGCCTGCGTCGCATAGCCTCGGCCACCGAGATCGTGGGAACAGCATTGTTCCTGGCCAGCGACGCCTCGTCCTACCTGAACGGAGAACTCATCGTCCTCGACGGCGGCTGAGCGCCCGAGAATGATCCGGCGAACCCTGCGCGCCATGTGGAGGAGAGCCGTGTCTGGCGGGCGCCGTGTCGGCCCGCGATCACAACTTTCGATGGTCCCAGCTGACGACGCGATCCACGTGCATCTTGACCACGATCCGATTGTTCAGCATCGACTGCACAGCAGCTCGATGCTCGTCGGAGTACGGTGCCTGGTACCGATCAAATACGCTCACACCCAGTTCCCAGATACGCTCGGGTTCCTCTACGATCTCAGCCCGACCGACCAGTTCGACACCCCGCAGCTCCGCGTACTGCTCACCGTCCTCGACCAGTACCGTCATCCTTGGGTCTCTGCGCAGGTTCAGCGCCTTCTGCGACTTGGCTTTCGTCTCCAAAGCCACCGCGCCTTCGAGGAATCCGTACCACATCGCTACGGCGTGTATCGTCCCGTCGTGATTGAGCGTACACAGGGTCATCGAGTTGCGGCCGCGAAGGAATTCGTTGACTTCACCCTCGCTCATGCGCACGCGCTTACGCTGATTCAACCCACGGGACGCCCCGTTCGAAGCGGTCATGCCGTGCAGTGAACTACACCGGAGGGCGTCAGTTCAATCCTCTTCGAGACATCTATCGGGAGAATTGACAACTGAGCTTTCATGTGACTAGAATCAGAATCTGGTATGCGTGTCGACGCACATGAAGTGGAGGCTGCACATGAAGCTGGGCCTACAGCTCGGCTACTGGGCGGCAAAACCTCCTTCAGACCACTTGGACAAGGTCATCGAAGCTGAGAGGCTCGGCTACGACATTGTCTTCACCGCTGAGTCCTGGGGCTCAGACGCGTACACACCGCTGGCATGGTGGGGCTCACGCACCTCCACCATCCGCCTTGGCACGTCTGTCGTTCAGATGTCCGGCCGGACGCCGACGTCGACCGCGATGCATGCCCTGACCCTCGACCACCTATCAGCGGGCCGACATATCCTCGGCTTGGGTCTATCGGGTCCCCAGGTGGTCGAAGGTTGGTACGGCCAACCGTTCGCGAAGCCGCTCGCCCGGACTCGCGAGTACGTCGACATCGTCCGGCAAGTAATGCAGCGAGAGGCTCCGGTCTCGAACGTCGGCCCACACTATCCGCTGCCCTACCGCGGCAGCGGATCACTCGGCGTCGGCAAGCCCCTCAAACCGACTGTGCACCCGCTCCGTGCGGACATACCGATCTGGTTGGGCGCCGAGGGGCCGAGGAACATTGCGCTCACCGCGGAGATTGCCGACGGCTGGATCCCGATCTACTACGCGCCTCGCGCGAGGGCGATGTACGACGAATGGCTTGACGAGGGATTCAGTCGGCCTACTGCACGTCGCACCAGAGAGACCTTCGAGATAGCCGCCAATTGCGGCATCGTCGTGACGGACGACCGAGACACGGTCTTGGACTCGATGAAAGATGGGCTTGCGTTCTACATCGGCGGTATGGGTAGCAAAGACATGAACTTTCACAAGAACGTGTTCGAGCGGATGGGATACGCCAAGGAGGCCAACGAAATCCAAGACCTGTTCCTGGCCGGGCATCGTGAGAAGGCGATAGCGGCGGTGCCACGCCAGGTCGTAGCCGACCTCAATCTCGTCGGAAGTGTCGAGCGGATACGCGATGAAGTCGGAGCATGGGAGGACGCCGGGGTCACACACCTCGTCATAGGAGCGAGCAGCATTCAAAAAGTGCGCTCCGCGGCGGAGGTTGTGCTCGGGGCGTAGGTGGTCCTCTTCGGTTGGGCCGTGTGCTCAGCGGCGTCGCGCGCTACCGGTCAATCCGGCCCTGCAGGCCCGCGGTGGTGAAGATGACGAGCTGTTCGACCCAGTCGGGATCGAGCCCGTCGGCCCCCAGAGGCTGGCCGTAGGCAGTGCGGTCGGTGTTGGCGAGCATGGTGATCATGGAGTACATCGCTATGCCGGCGCGGCGTTGAACCTTCTCGTCGCCGATCTCCGGCAGCGCACGACCGGCCGCGGTGACGAACAAGTCGGCGATGCTGGGATCGGTGCCGAGTTCGTCGGCCCAGATCTGGTCCTTGGTCAGTGCGAGTTGGGCGAAGACCTTGATCCACCGCAATACACCGCGCGGGTCCTCGCGCAACAGGTTGACGAACGGAACCAGGATCGCCTCGACGACATCACGCACCGAGGGGGCCGTTTCGCTTCGGGTCAGGGCCGCCAGCCTCTCGGCCATCGGCTGCCCCAGCGCGGGAGCGCGGCGCCGCATAACCGCGGCGACGAGGTCACGCTTGGACGGGAAATGGTAGGTCACCGCGCGGGTGCCGAGTCCGGCCTGCCGCGCCACGGCACGCAGGGAGACGGCGTCGATGGTCGCGTCGCCGAACATGCGCTCGGCGGTGTCGATGATCAACATCTTGGTATCGACGTCGGTACGGGGTCCACGCCGGACGGGGGCGGTCGTCACAGCCGCAGCGTAACCCGTCGGTGGTCACGTCCCGGCGGGCCGGAACGTCCGCGGCCATTGATTTACTCAGGTTAGTAAATTATCGTGTTGCCGGTGAACCGGACACGCTGAGGTGAGGTCCACGACAGGGGAGGGGTGCGAATGACAGCAGGTTGTGACACCCACGGCCGCGGCACCATCGAGCAACCGAAGTCATGGAAGAGCTGACCGGAAAGGTCGCCGTGATCACCGGCGCCGCCGGCGGAATCGGCCTCGGCCTGGCCCGCGAGCTCGGGGTGGCCGGGTGCCGGTTGTCGCTGGGCGATATCGACGCGGCGGCGCTGGACAAGGCGGCCCAGGCGCTCGAGGCCGAAGGCTTCGAGGTGATGGCGACGCTCGCCGACGTTGGCCGTCTCGAGGATGTGGAGCGGCTTGCCGCGGACACGCTCAAACGGTTCGGGGCGGCCCATATCGTCGTGAACAACGCCGGGGTGATCGCCTGGAATCCGGTCGACGCACTGACGATCGGCGACTGGCGCTGGGTGGTCGATGTGAACCTGTGGGGTGTGATCCACGGCGTGCACGTGTTCCTGCCCATCCTGCGGCGCCAGGGTGAGCCGGGGCAGATCGTCAACTTGTCCTCGATCGGCGGTGTGCTGGCCGACGTGCCGTACATGGCGACCTATTCGGCGACTAAGGGGGCGGTCATCGGGCTGTCGCTCACGCTGGCCTCGGAACTGCGCATCCAGAACCTGCCGATCGGTGTCACGATCGTCTGCCCGAGCGCCACCCGCGATACCGCGGCGCACCTGGCCGAGCGGAACCTGCCGGCCTCGGCGGGCACGCCGCACCGCACGCCGGAGGCGCAGGCACTGTTCGACGTGGTCGCCGAGCAGATCACCGGAGCCGGACAGCCGCTGCCCACGCTGACGGCGCGGGTCGTCGAGGCGATCCGCCGCAACGACCTGTGGATGTTCCCGCATCCCGAATCCGGGTTGTTGGTGCAGCCGCGCCTGGATCAAGTGGGCGAGGCACTGCGGAAAGCCGCGACCCAGCCCTTGGTCGAGTAACGCGGCGGACCCGGTGGCCGGCGGGGGCGGGTGACCAGCCCCCCAGGAGCCCACGACCGGACCACTATTTTATACAATATACGAGTATATATGCGGACGTTGAGACCTAGCCGGACGGTCGACACGCGCCGACCGTCCTGGGAGAAAGTGGGTGGGCTGTGGACGAATTCAAAGACAAGGTCGCTGTCATCACCGGTAGCGGCGGCCGGCACGGGATCGGCCGTGCGACGGCCATACTCCTCGCGCAACAGGGCTGCAAGATCGTGCTGTCGGATATCGACGACACGGCGCTGAAGGCCACGGCGGAGGAACTGTCAGGAGCCGGCCACGACGTCATCGCCGTCCAGACCGACGTCGCGGATTACGACTCCGTCCGCCATCTGGCGGACAGCGCATACGACCACTACGGGCAGGTCGACATCCTGTTTCTCAACGCCGGTGTTTCGGGCCTCGGCACGCTGCTCGATGACGATCTGGCCGAGTGGCAACGCCTGTACAACATCAACTTCTTCGGAATTCTGCACGGCATCAAGGCATTTGTGCCTCGCATGATCGCGCAAGGCACTCCCGCCCATGTCCTGGGAGCCTCCTCCGGCTCCGGTACCGTCGGTGTCTGCTACCTGACCCCCGCCTACTCCACCTCGAAGCAGGCGGTCTGCACGCTGCTCGAGTGTCTGTACGGCCAGCTCCGCGACCTCGGCTCGGCGATCGACGTGCACGTCGTGCTGCCCCCGCTGACGAAGACGAATCTTGCGGGCAACCCCGACGTGATGGGGCTCGTGCAGCAGGGCCTGCGGAACGGTGGAACGCCCGCGGCGCTCGCCGAGCCGAGCGACGTCGCCGTCACCGTTGTCGAAGCCATCCGCAACGGGAATTTCTGGGTGACCAACGATCACGAGGCCGACCAACGGCTGACCGACGGCCGGTTCGCCGCCCAAATCGACTGGGAGCACCAGATATTTCGCAACCGCGCCGCATCGTTCGTCGATAGGACAGCGCCGGATCCCTATCTGTGGGGTCCGAAATTCGACTGAGGAAATCGGACGAAATAAGCTCGGTCCGATCCATAAGGAGAGACAATGACCGTCTCAGCTACGGCCACCCAACGAGTGGAGATCGACTTCTCGGTCTATAACCCCTTCGACCCGGATTTTGTCAGGAATCCGTTCCCGGTCATCGACCGGATGCTCACGCGGTACCCGGTCGCCTTCCACACCGACCTCAACGCCTGGGTGGTGTCGCGGCACGACCTGTCGGCCTGGGTCATGCGCAGCCCGCGGTTCAGCACCCGGTACACGGACTGGAACGACGCGCCACCGCCGACGCCCGAGGATCAATGGAACCTGTACGACCGGAGCATGTCGAAAGCCCTGGCCACCGTCGATCCAGCCGAACACCTGCGGCTGCGGCGGCTGACCGCACCGGCATTCTCGCGGCGCGTGATGGGCCAGATTGAGGAAACGATCCGCGACTCGGTTACCGGCCTCTTCGACGAGATCGCCAATCCCCGGCTGTTCAACTTCGCCGCCGACATCGCGGCCAAAGTACCGATCCGGGCGATCGCGCGGATGGTCGGAGTGCCGCCCGACGCCCAAGACCTGTTCGAACACGGGCTCGCCTGGAACATGGTGCGTGCCTCGAACCCGATGTATGCCGCCCAGCGCGACACTTTCGTCCAGCAGAGCCTGCCCGGCCTGCAGTACCTGCTCGACACTATCGCCGAACGCCGCCGCCGCGACGACCCCGGCGACGATTTCATCGGCACACTGGTCAGCACCACTATCGACGGCGAAAACCTCTCCGATCTGGAGATCCTCTCGGTGATACAGGCGGTAGTGGTTGCCGGCGCCGACACCTCCGTGGACATGCACAGCTTGGGGATCCGAGCCTTGCTGCAGCACTCGGACCAATGGCAACTACTTCGCGAGCGGCCCGAGCTGATGTCGTCGGCAATCCTGGAGGTCCTGCGTTGGTCCGCGGGCGCAAAACTCGGCGCGATTCCCCGATTCCCCATCGAGGACATCGAACTTGGCGGGCAGGTGCTCGACAAGGGATCACTCGTGATCACACTATTCTCCCCTTCCTGGTACGATCCGGCCAAATGGCCCGATCCGGGCCGATTCGATATCACCCGCAGCCATGTCGGCAACATCATTTTCGGCGCCGGGCCGCACCTGTGCATCGGCCTGAACCTGGTGCAGGTACAGGCCAAACTCGTGATCCAGGAGTTCGAGCGGCGCTTCGGTGACACCGCGAGAATCGTCGGCGAGCTCGAATACGACCACATGCATTTCAACTCCCGGCGCATCACCAAGATGATGATCGCCACCGGCGATTAGTGATGGCGGCGACATCCATGTGGCACATCGAGGTGGACCGCGACCGCTGCATGGCCACGCGCGGATGCGTGCACGCGCTGCCCGAGCTGTTCGAGATCGGCGACGACGATGTCGCGCACGTCATTGGCAACGTGGACGGCGACGATCAGCTGGTCCAGAATGTGGTCGCCGAATGCCCCACCGCCGCACTGCAATTGGTGCACTCCGACGATCCGCGTGAATCGATGACAGTTCCTGGCGACCGATGCTAAGAGGGAAGACATTCTGATGACAGGTGGGGAAAGGTTCGCGAAGCTAGGCCATCTGATCAACGGACAGATCGTCCGTAACGGCAAGACGTTCCCCGTGAACGACCCATCGACCGGGAAAATGTTCGCGGACTGCCCGGAAGCAACGGACGAACTGCTAGCCGAGGCGGTCGATGCCGCCGGACGTACCGCTGCCAGCTGGGCAGCCCTAGGACTCGGCGGGCGCCAGAAGGTGATCGGTGCGATGGCCGCCGCCCTCGACCAGCACATCACCGACATCGTAGCGATCTCCACACTGGAAAAAGGATCCGTCCGGGGAAGCGCCGAGGCCTACGCCGCGTCCTTCTTCATGAAACACGCCGCCGGCACCGAAGTTCCCGTGGACGTCGTCGAAGACAACGAGCAGCGGTCGGTAGTCGTGGTCCGAAAACCGGTCGGAGTGGTGGCCGCCATCACCCCCTGGAACGCACCGATCCTGATTCTCTGCGAGAAGATCGCCACCGCCTTGCTGCTGGGCAATACCGTGGTAGCCAAGCCATCGCCGTTCACGTCGCTGGCGACGCTTGCGCTGGGTGAACTGTGGAAAGACATCGTCCCGCCCGGTGTCCTGAACATCGTCGCGGGCGGCGACGAATTGGGTGCCGCCCTGGTAAATCATCCGACCGTACGGATGGTCTCGTTCACCGGCTCGGTGGCCGCGGGGCAGCAGATCGCGCGGTCCGCCGGCGCGTCGTTGAAGAACATCCTGCTGGAGTTGGGCGGTAACGACGCGGCCATCGTGCTGCCGGATGTGGATGTCGACACGGTAGCCGAGCAGATATTCAACATCGCCTTCCTGATGAGCGGACAGACCTGCGCCGCGATCAAGCGGTTGTACGTGCACCGATCGATCTTCGAGCCCATGGTGGCGGCCCTCGCGCGACTGGCCGAGGCGGACCAGCCGGCGCGGAACGGGGCCGACGGCGCGCTGGATCCACTGACCACCCTGCCCCAATACCAACGGGTACGCATGATTCTCGACGACGCGATCGAACGCGGTGCACACGCCGCCGCAGGGGGCCATGCCCTCGACCGCGACGGCTATTTCATGGCCGCCACCATTCTCACCGACGTCACCACCGACATGAAAGTGGTCGCGGAAGAGCAGTTCGGTCCGCTACTTCCGGTGATCCCGTTCGACGACGTCGACGACGCTATCGCCGCGGCCAACGCGACGGAATACGGTCTGTCCGGCTCGATCTGGACCAGCAATATCGCCATGGGTGCCGAATTGGCCTCCCGGCTGGACTGCGGCACCACCTGCGTGAACAGCCACGCCGAGGTCGCACCGCACATCCCCTTCGGCGGAACCAAGATCTCCGGCGCGGGCCGCACCGGCGGCCGACAAGGCCTGGACGCCTACGCCGAACTACAGACCCAGTACATTTACAAGTCCCCGGAACGAGTCAGAACCTAGCGCTGCCATTCACGCTACGTGCAGGAGCCGGGTACTCGCCGCCGACGCCGACGCCCAGCTCGAACCGCCCGCCGCTGACCCCGTCCAGCGTGGCCACCATCTTCGCCGCGAGCGGTGCCGGGTACACCGGCAGCACGGTCGCGGCGCTGAGCAGCCGGATCCTGGCGGTCGCTCCCGCCGCGGCCGCGAGTGCGACGAACGCGTTGGGCGTCGGCACATGGAAGAACACATGCTCGCCGCGGGCGAGGATGTCGTAGCCGAGCTCCTCGGCCCTCCGCGCGAGCGGAACCACCCGCCCCGGGTCGAGTTGTGGTGGAAGCATCAGTCCAACCCGCGTGTGCCCTCCCCCGCCGCGGCGAGCACGCCGCGGGCCATAGTCACGTGAACGGCGTCGACCATCCGCCCGTCGACGACGCCGACGCCCCGTTCGGCGGCGCTCAGGACCGCGCGGGCGTGCTCGACCTCGGCCGGCGACGGCGCGAACACCGTGTGCGCGATCTCGACCTGCAGCGGGTGCAGGCAGATCTTGCCGCGGTACCCGATGCAGCGGCCCTGCTCCGCGTCGGCCCGGAACGCCTCGCGCTCGTGCACCGCGACCACGGCCTGATCGAGCGCGGGCACGCCTGACAGATGCGCGGCCAGGCACACCGCGCTGCGTGCGTACAACACCTCGGTCCCGGCCGCCGTGCGCCTGCCGCCCAGGTCCGCGACGTAGTCCTCGGCCCCGAAGTAGGCGGCGTCCGGCCGCTCGGCAAGCAGCGTCCGCGCGTCCGCCACCCCGAGCGCGGTCTCCAGACCGGCAACGATTCGGGCGCCCTCCGGCAACGCGACACGCACCGCGGCCAACTGTGCGACGCGCTCGTACTTGGGCAGCACAATGCCGTCGATCGCCGCCGAGGCGCAGGCGCGCGCGGCGGCGGCGAGGTCGGCGTCGTGCCAGGCCGTACCGGGCGGGTTCACGCGCAGCAGCACCGCCCCGGCCTCCGGTCGCGCGGCCAGCAGCGCCTCGATGGCCGTCTGCCGGGCGGTCTCCTTCGCCTCGGGCGCGACGGCGTCCTCCAGGTCGACCACCACCGCGTCCGGGTGCGCGCGCCCGACCTTCGGGAGCAGGTCGGGCCTCCCGCCGGGCACGAACAGCAGGCTCCGCGGCGGTGCCATCGAGGTCCCGGCGCTCACGTCGCGCCCCGTACGAGACGGCCCTCGGTGCATGAGCCCGGTGCGCCGGGCCCGACAGACGAGCTCGTCGCGCTGGTTGCGGGCGCGGTGCTCGAAGACCACGACACCCGCGTCGGGCCGGGACCGGGACGGTCGAGCCGACACGACCTCGGTCTCCACCCGGATCGTGTCGCCGGGGAAGACCGGCGCCGGGAACGAGACCTCCTCGAGGCCCAGCTGCGCGACGATCGTGCCGAGGGTCAGCTCGGGCACCGAGAGCCCGACGACCAGCGCCAGGGTGAACATGCTGTTGACCAGCGGCCTGCCGAACTCGGTGCCGGCCGCGTAGTCGGCATCCAGGTGCAGCGGCGCCGGGTTCATGGTCATGGTCGTGAAGAGCACGTTGTCGGTCTCGGTCACCGTGCGCCGGGTGGCGTGGTGGACCACGGTCCCGACCTCCATCTCCTCGAACCAGCGGCCGGAGACCGGCCTCGTGCCGTCGTCGGTCCTCGTCATGGTGCCTCCCGGAGGCCGCGGTTCCGCACGGCAGCCGCGAGGATGTCGAGCGCGGCGGGGTCCTCCATCGCGCTCGTGTCGCCGGCTGGCACTCCATGCGCGACGAGGTCCCGCAGCAGCCTGCGCATGATCTTCCCCGTCCTCGTCTTGGGCATCGCCGCCGTCACATACACCGCCTCAAGCCGGGCGTAGCCACCGATCTCCCTCACCACGTGCCGGCCGATCTCCTCACCTACAGCGGCGGACTCGGCGTCGCCGCGCAACGTCACGAAGGCGATCGGAACGGTCCCCTTCGTCTCGTGTGGGACGCCGACGACGGCGGCCTCGACCACCGCCGGATGTGCCGTGACCACCGCCTCGATCTCCATCGTCGACACCCGATGAGCCGCCACGTTGATCACGTCGTCGGCCCGGCCGAGCACCCACAGGTGCCCGTCCGCATCCAGGACCGCCTCGTCGTGGGTGGCGTAGCGGCTGGGGAACCGGGAGAAGTAGGTAGCCAGGTAGCGATCGTGGTCGTCCCAGACCGTGCGGGCGAGGGTCGGGAAGGGCGCGGTGAGCACGAGGTTCCCTTTCACCCCGGGCGGAACCGGCGCACCCATGTCATCGACGATCTCGAACGTGTGCCCCGGCACCGGCGTGCCCACCGAGCCCGCCTTCAGCGGCTCGACCCCGTACACCGGATAGGTCCAGGTGGATCCGGTCTCGGTCTGCCCGTAGGCGTTGACAACAGGGACGTCGAACGTGGCAGCGGCCCATTCGAACGTGTCGGCGTCGAGCGGCTCACCCTGCATCGTGATCAGCTTGAGGTGCGGCAGCGGATGAGCGGCGGCGAGCTCGTCACCGAACTTGCGCAGCATCCGGACCAGGGTCGGGGCGGCGAGCACCTTCGTCACGCGGTGCCGCTCGCAGATCTCGTAGAAGCGCGCGGGTGTCGGGGTGTCCAGGGCGCCTTCGAAGCAGGCGATCGTCATGCCGAGGGCCAGGCCACCGACAATGGCCTGGATCGGGAAGGTCAGCCAGCCGACGTCGGCAGCCACCCAGTAGACGTCCCCCGGCTCGTAGCCCACCTGCCAGTGGGCGTTGGCCCAGGTGCCGAGGAGGAACCCAGCCACGCTGTGCACGACTCCCTTGGGCTTCGCCTCGGTGCCACTGGTGAAGATGAGGAACGAAGGGTCGTTGGGATCGAGCGGCACCGCGGGCGTGCCCGCGCGCCCCAACTCCAGCACCTCGGACCAGGAGTGCTCGCCCTCTTCCAGCACCACCCCGTCCCCGGTCCGGTCGACAACCACGGTCACGCGGACCGACGGGGACCGCTTCCTGGCGGCGCGCAGCGTCCGCAGCAGCGGGACCCGCCGACCGCGCCGGTAGCTCGCGTCGGCGGCGACCACGACCGAGGCGCGGGCGGCCCGCAGCCGCGAGGCGACCGCCTCCTCGCCGAACCCGGAGAAGAGCACGGTGTAGATCGCCCCGATCCGATTGCAGGCGTGTATCGCCGTGAACGCCTCCACGAGGTTGGGGAGGTAGATCCCCACGACGTCACCCTTGCCGACGCCCAGCGCCAGCAGTCCGGCGGCCAACCGGGACACGTCGTCGGCGAGCTCGGCGTAGCTCCGCGTCCGCGGGTCGCCCGGCTCGCCCTCCCAGACGACGGCGACCCGGTCAGCCGTGGCCGGGTCCTGCGCCCAGCGGTCGACGCAGTTGTCCGCGACGTTGATGCGCCCGCCCTCGAAGTAGCGAAAGCTCTCCAGATCTCCGGAGCGCACCGTGAGCCACGGGGTCGACCAGCGCTGCTGGTGGGCGACCCACTCCCAGTAGGCGTCGGGATCGGGCAGCGCCCGTGCGGCGCGTAACGCCTCGATCCGCTCCGGGACGACCCACTCGGGCCGGAGCGGCCACAGCGGTCGGTTGATCAGCTGAGCGAGGCTGTCGGCCGTGCCGGACATCTTCGTCCTCCTCCGCGGCTGGGGCTGGCGTTCGGGACCTACACGGGGCTGATCAGGTGGTGACGGCGCCCGGACGTCCTCGTCCAGCGGTCGGCGTCGACCATCCGCGCCGCCAGCTCGCCCCGCAGCGCGGCGGGCCGCACCACCGCGTCCACGACGAGCGCGCTGGCCACGCGCAGCAGGTTGATGTCGGCCCGCTGCTCGGCGGTGCGGGCCGCGAGGAAGGCGACCCGCTCCTCGTCGTCGGTGAAAGCGGCGACCTTGTTGGCGTAGACGGCGTTCACCGAGGCCTCGGCCGACATCGGGCCGATCGTGGCCGTCGGGAGCGCGAGGGTGGCCCTGGGCTCGAACCCGGGTGCGCACATCGCGTAGTAGCCCGCGGCGTAGGCCTTGCGGAGCACCACGGTGTACTTCGGGACCTCGGCGGACGCCATCGCCGCGATCATCTTGGCGCCGTGCCGGATGATGCCCTGGCGCTCGACCTCCACGCCGACCATGAATCCGGGCACGTCCTGCAGAAATACCAGGGGGATGTTGAAGGCGTCGCACAGCGAGATGAACCGCGCGGCCTTGTCCGCCGAGTCGACGAAGATCGCGCCGCTGCGCACGCTGGGCTGGTTGGCCACGATCCCGACGACCCTCCCCTCCAACCGCGCGAGGCCGACCACCATCTCCTGGGCCCAGCGTGCCTTGATCTCGAAGAACGTCCCGCCGTCCACGATCCCGTCGATCACCTCTCGCACGTCGTAGGCGATGTTGGGATCGGCAGGGATCAACCCGTCCCACTCAGCCCGCTCCGCTGCCACCGGCCCGCCACGCCGGGGTGGGGAGCGGAAGTCGTCGGGCAGGTAGCTCAGCAGGAGTCGGGCGGCGGCCACGGCCTCCCAGTCGGAGTCGAACACCTCGTCGCCGCAGCCGGAGACGGTGGCGTGCATCATCGCCCCGCCCATCTCCTCCAGCGTCGCGCGCTCCCCCGTCACCTTCTCCGCGACGCGCGGGCTGGCCAGGTACATCGACGCGTTACCCGCGACCATGCCGACCCAGTCACAGAACGCCGGCATGTACGCGCCGCCGGCGGCCGACGGCCCGTGCAGGCAGCACAGCTGGGGAACCCGGCCCGACAGCCTGACCTGCAGGTTGAAGATCGCCGAGGCTCCGCGCCGTCCAGGGAAGAACCCCATCTGGTCGGTCAGTCGGCCGCCTGCCGAGTCGACCAGGTACACGACCGGCAGCAGGTCGCGGTCGGCCCGCTCGAGGATGCGGATCTGCTTTTCGCACGTCAGCTTCCCCCAGGAGCCCGCCTTGACCGCGAAGTCGTGGGCGATGACCGCGACCGCCCTGCCCTCGACGCGGCCCACGCCGGTCACGACGCCGTCAGCGGGCAACTCGCTGTCCGCGGCCGCGGCGAGCAGGCCGTCCTCGACGAAGCTTCCGGGATCGAACAGGACCGCGAGCCGGTCGCGGACCGGGAGCTTGTCGGGCCAGCGCGTGGGGTCGCCGCCCCGGCGGGCTCGCTGCTGGGCCGCGGCGACCTCGTCCGGTCCGAGCGGCGTCGCGGTCGCCTCGGGAACCGCTGCCGTCATGAGGCCATCCCCTTGCTCAAGATCTCGAGCTGAATTTCGTCGGTGCCGCCGCCAATGCGGAGGATCCGGGCATCGCGGTAGTGGCGAGCGACCGGCGACTCTTCAACGAAGCCCGCCCCACCGAACAACTGCACGGCGTCATCGACCGCACGGTTGGCCGCGATCGCCGCGGCGTACTTGGCGCGAGCGATCGACCGCCGTGCCTCCGGGTGCCCGGAGTCGAGCCGAGCGGCGGCCTGATAGGTGACCAGTCGCGCGGTCTCCAGCTCGACCTCGATTGCCACGACGCGGTGACGCACGGTCTGCAGGTGCGCCAGCGGAGCGCCGAATGCATCGCGGTCTCGCACGTGGGATCTGACCAGGTCAAGGCACTCAGCGGCATGGCCGAGGCCCATCGCGGCGAGCGCGACCCGCTCCAGCTGGAATCCCTCCATGATCTGTTGGAAGCCGCGTCCTTCGATGCCGAGGACGGCGTCCGCGGCCACCTCGACGCCGTCGAGCACCACCTCGCGCGTGTCGGAGGAGTGCCAGCCCATCTTGGCCAGCGGCCTGCCGGACGCCAGGCCGGGCGTGTCGCGCTCGACAAGGAAGAGCGTGATCCCGCCGTGCCCAGGGGGACCGGATCGGGCCGCTACGACCAGCACATCCGCGATACCGGCGTTGGTGATGAACATCTTGCGGCCGTCGAGTACCCATCCGGTGTCGGTACGCCGCGCCGTGCTGGTGATGCCGGCGACATCGGAGCCGGTGCCGGGCTCGGTCACGGCGATCGCCGCCACGGCGTCGCCCGAGGCGAGCGGGGCGAGCCAGCGCCGCCGCTGCTCCGGCGAGCCGGACCGGACGATGTGCGGGCCCGCCATGTACGCGCTCACCAGCGCCGTCACCGCGATCCCGCCGCTGGCCCTGGTGAGCTCCTCGGCGAGCAGGGCGACCGCCAGCGCGTCCCCACCCGCGCCGCCGTGCTCCTGGGGTGTGACCAGCCCGAGCAGGCCGGCCGCCCCGAGCTCCTTCCACAGCTGCGCGGGGAAAGTGCCCCTGGCCTCGGCCTCCGCGACCAGTGGCCGCACCTTCCGGTCGGTGAACGCCCGGCAGGTGGCGCGGAAGTCCCCGTGTTCGTCGTCGAGCTCCCAGCCCACCATCGCCTCGCAAAGTTCGACCGACCGGACGGTCGAACCTTGCCGGCCGGACACTGGCGCTGTCAACCCCGCGGCCGCGCGCACACCGACCCCGAGGCGGTCGGCGTCAGCTGTTAGGCGTCGTGCGCTTGTGCCGTATCGGACATCGTCGGCGGCTGGCGCCACGGCGGAAGACCTCGGTGTCGAAGCCCGCAATCTGGGCAGGTGACTGGCGAAGGTCGGCCTGCTCGACGTACAGACCTCGCGGCACCGCCGCTCCGGGCCAGCGGAGTGGACAGCCGATTCGATCAAGTGATCTAGAGCTCGGAACTTACTGGCGAGGCCGTCCAGGACGCTGTTCACATATGGCATGAACAAAGGCCGAATTGGATCAACTGACTCAATCATCTGTTACAATCGGTCCGCCGCTCGGGAGTGCCAGGAGTCCCACTCGAGTGACCAGAGGAGCTGCCAGATGCACGTACAGACGCTCGACGACGGCCTGTTCCTACCCGAATCGCCACGCTGGCACGACGGAAGCCTGTGGATCTCGGACATCCTGCAGCGGACCGTCTACCGGTACGGCGCGGACGGTCGCAAGAACGCCGTGGCCGTCTTCGATGACGATCAGAGCGGACTGGGATGGACGGCTTCCGGCGAGCTGCTGGCCGCGACCATGCGCCATCGCAAACTGGTGCGGGTAGATGACAAGGGCTTCTCCGAGGTCGCCGATCTGTCGTCCATCGAACCAGTCATGCTCAACGACATGGCGGTGGCGGCGGACGGC
>Ga0137415_10002128_pt1 | contig 19689 bp, 13 predicted proteins | sample CZODoug3_1_1_16f_FD_183082 | JGI IMG/M metagenome (GOLD analysis project Ga0137415, IMG submission 183082) | Vadose zone soil fungal communities from Angelo Coast Range Reserve, California, USA - CZODoug3_1_1_16fungal (Hybrid Assembly) | ecosystem: Environmental > Terrestrial > Soil > Vadose...
TCCTCGTCCCCTGTCAACGACCAGCTTGCCGCGGGTTTGATGGTGATGCGGTCCCCCTCGCGTGCCACAGACGCGACGCCGGCTCTGCGCGCCAGTGTGCGCAGCCGGACAATTTGCAACAGAGTCGACGCGGCCGGCGGTGGGGGACCGTAGCGATCGGCGACCTCGGCAGCCACCTCATCGGCGTCTTCTTCGGTACGCGCCGCGGCCATCTTCCGGTAGACGGCCATCCGCTGCCCCTCATCCGGCACGTACGCCTCCGGCAGGTAGGCATCCGCGCCGAGGTCGAGCGTGACTTCTGGGGCGTCGTCGATGATCTGGCCGCGCAGTTCGCGGATGGCTTCGTCGAGCAGACGGCTGTAGAGTTCAAACCCCACTGCCGCCAGTTGTCCGTGCTGCTCGGGACCGAGCAAGTTCCCAGCCCCGCGAATCTCCAGATCGCGCATCGCCAGCTTGAAGCCAGATCCCAATTCCACAAACTCCCGCATCGCCTGTAGGCGTTGGTGCGCTTCTTCTGTGAGACCGGCGCCCTTCGGGTACAGGAGGTAACAAAAGGCTTGCCGGTCCGACCGACCCACGCGGCCTCGCAGCTGGTACAGCTGCGAGAGCCCCAACAGATGCGCGTCTTCGATCAGAATGGTGTTGACGCGCGGAATGTCCAAGCCGATCTCCACGATCGTGGTGGAGACCAGCACGTTAGACCGGCCGCCCAGGAAATCGAGCATTACCTGTTCGAGACGCTCTTCGGGCATCTGGCCGTGGGCGACGGCCACCGCGGCCGTGGGTACCAGGTTCCGAATGCGCCGGGCGGCGCGTTCGATCGTCTCGATGCGGTTATGGACGACGTAGACCTGCCCGCTGCGGTCGAGTTCACGCAGGATCGCCTCGCGTACGAGATCGTCCTCGTACGGGCGAATCTCCGTGAGGATCGGCAATCGCGCATCCGGAGGAGTTTCCATCACCGACATGTCTCGTAGCCCCACCAGGGACATGTGCAGGGTGCGGGGGATCGGGGTCGCGGTGAGCGTCAGCGCGTCAACGCGGGAGCGCAACTGTTTGAGCTGCTCTTTGTGTTTGACGCCGAACCGGTGCTCTTCATCGACGATGATCAGCCCCAGGCGCTTGAACTGCACGTCCTTCTGCAACAAGCGGTGGGTGCCGATGACGACATCGACTGTGCCCGCAGCGACGCCCTCGATCACGTGGCGCTGCTCACGGCGCGACTGAAACCGGCTGAGGACCTCGACCTTAATGGGGTACGTGGCCAGACGCTTGAGAAAAACGTTGTAATGCTGCTGGGCCAGAATCGTGGTCGGGACCAAGACGGCGACCTGGTGACCGTCCATCACCGCCTTGAACGCCGCCCGTAGCGCCACCTCGGTTTTGCCATAGCCGACATCCCCCGCGATGAGGCGATCCATGGGCTTGGGGGATTCCATGTCGCGTTTGACGTCTTGGATCGCCAGCCACTGGTCCGGCGTCTCCTCGAATTCAAACGTGGCCTCGAGTTCTTGCTGCCACGGCGTATCGGGGGAAAAGGCATGCCCCGGGACCGCTTCCCGCCGCGCGTATAACTGCAGCAACTCGCGGGCCAGTTGCTGTGTCGCCTCTTTGACGCGTCCCTTCTCGCGCTCCCATTCCGCCCCGCCCAGGCGGTGAATCTTCGGCTGCTGTCCTTCGACTCCGATGTAGCGCTGCACCAAGTCAATCTGATCGGTCGGGACGTACAGTCGGTCGCTCTGCGCGTACTCGACCTGCAGGTAATCCCGCTCTGCCCCCTGCAACAGCAAGCGGACCATTCCGCGATAGAGACCGATGCCGTGGTGCACATGGACCACGAAGTCGCCGGGCGACAGGTCGGTCCACGAATACAAGCGGACGCCTTCCCGAAACCGGAGTTTGCGCCGGCGGCGTCGCCAGCCGACGATCTCGCTGTCGGAGACCACGACCAGCGCGGCATCGTCCAGCCGAAATCCCCGGGACAGCGGCGCCGAGACGATGGCCACCTGTCCCGGTTCCGGGACCTCGGACCCATCGGAAGGGATGAGAGCGGTCAGTCCGTGATCGGCCAGAATTTCTTGGATCCGCTGCCCTTGCGCTGTAGCGACGATGATTCGCCGGCCTTCCGTTTGCCACTGCGCGAGGGAGCGGGCCAGCAAGGTCATTTGCCCGGCGAAGGCCTCCACCCCGGCAAAGCGGATCTCGACCTCCGTGGCCGCACGCTCAGAGGCGTGCAACGCCGACAGCCTGATTTGGTTGGTGCTCTGGGCCCGGTGAGTGATCTCGTCCCACGACAGCAGGCTCCCGGGGGGCGCGTCTTCGGCGAGCGCGCGGGCTTGGCGCTGCAATTCATCAGGCTCATCGAGAACCAAGAGAGACCCCGCAGGGAGGTAGTCTAGCACGGTGGCCGGCCCGCCCCGTTCAGCGGCAGGGGTGAGCAGAGCCTGGTCGACCGGCTGCGTGCTGCGTTGGGTCTGGGGATCGAAGGCGCGCAGGGAGTCGATTTCGTCCCCGAACCACTCGACCCGCACCGGAGTGTCGAGGTGCGGAGGAAACACGTCGAGGATTCCCCCGCGAATGGCAAATTGCCCGCGGGCGTCCACAAGATCCACGCGCGTATATCCGCCCTCGGCCAAGAACGCCAACACGGCGTCCCGGTCGCGGCGGTCGTGTGGAGCCAGGCGGACGGAGAGGCTACCAAACTCCGCGACCGTCGGCACCGTACGCAGCAGCGCCGACACCGGCGCAATGATCCAAGACGGAGAGCCCTCGAGCAAACGCAGCAGGATTCCGAGCCGCTCGCCCACGATCTGAGGCAAGGGCTGTTCTCCGTCCAGACGTGCGTGGTCCCATCGCGGGAACACCGAGCTGATTCCCTCTAGCTCTGGGGCAAACGTGAGCAGGTCGTCGTACAGGCGTTCGGCAGCGTCGTGGGAGGGGGTGATCAGTAACACGGCTCCCGCACGGGGGAGGGGGAGATCCTCGGCCAACGCGGCCAATAGGTAGGCCTTCTCCGAGCCTGCAGATCCCACCACCCAGGGGTGACGGTGCTGTCGGAGGGCATTAAGCGCTTGATTGTAAGAGTGCTGCTGCCGCAAGAGCGGCAACAGCCCATGCAAAGCCATGACTTCACCTGGCAACTGAAAGGCCCAAACCAATATCTTACCGCGCCCATCCGGCATCACAATGCCGAACATGCCGGCGTCGGGGGGTCACGGTGGTGGGCGTGTGCTTTTCGTGCGTGGATCTCTTACCGATTTAACGTAAATGGCGGCGACGACCATCCCCTCGCCGCGTCCTGATTTTCTCGCTACCTGAGACTTCCCAGAGGCTCATTCATCGGGTGCGGGCAGGCCGCTTGCCACAATCCTCTGCAGCAGGGAGGTGGGGGGCTTCGGATGAATAAGCCGGGCATACAAGCGGACTACTCATATCCTTTGCTTGGCAGTCCTGACGTATGGGGGGGGCGCCAGGCATCCAGGAGGCCTTTATGGGGAAGATGCGCAAGCGCGTCACGCGGCGACAGTTTCTCCGCGAAGCGGCAGTGGCGACCGGAGGTCTCGTTCTAGCCGGATGGATTCCCCCCGCCTGGGCCCAGATGCCGGGGTCGAAGATTTCCGTTGCACAGAAACTCGGCGCGCAGCTCATCGGCACGCTCGAGGGCCCGCAGATCATCCGCGATCCGTTGAAGTGGCCCAAGATGTTCAGTGAAGCGCCGGTTCTCGCGGAGCTGGTGAGGCAGGGGAGGCTCCCCCCTGTGGATCAGCGCGTGCCCTCCGAACCCCTCGTCCTCAAGCCCGTGCACGAGATCGGTCGATACGGCGGTACCTGGCGGCGCGGGTTCACCGGTCCGGGCGACGGGGAGAACGGGAACCGCATTGTCTCCGCCGACAAGCTTCTCTTCTGGGACTACACCGGGACGAAGGTGATGCCCTCGATCGCCCAGTCGTGGCTGCTCTCCGAGGATGGGAAGTCGGCCACGATCTACTTGCGCAAGGGCCACAAGTGGTCCGACGGGGCGCCGTTTACCGCCGATGACTTTGTGTTCTGGTACGAGGACATCTATCTCAACACAGACATCCAGCCCGTGCCGAATCCCGATTTCATGGTGAATGGCAAGTCCGGGGTCCTCCGGAAGATCAACGACACGACCGTGCGGTTCGAGTTCCCCGAGGCGAACTATCTGTTCCTCGACATCTTGGCCGGAAGTACGGCCATGGGCGGGGGGATGGCGCAACAGGGCTATGAAGACCGCACCATGGGCGCCTATCGCCCCGCGCACTACATCAAGCAATTCCACCCCAAGTATGTGGGCAAGGATGAAGCCGATCGGAAGGCCAAGGCCGCGGGGTTCCCCAGTTGGGTCGCCTACATCAAGAATCGCTGGGATTGGCGGCTCAACCCCGATCTGCCCATGCTGACGCCCTGGAAGACGGTGACGCCGATCAACACGCCGACCTGGGTCCTGGAGCGAAACCCCTACTTCTATGAAGTCGACACGGCGGGGAACCAGCTCCCCTACCTGGATCGCATTGTGATGACGCTTGCGGAAAACTTGGAGGTGCTGAACCTGCGCGCGATCGCAGGCGAGTACGACCTCCAGGAGCGCCACACGGCCATGCCCAAGATCCCCGTGTTCTTAGAGAATCGTGACAAGGTCGGCTATAACCTCGCACTCGACCCGGCGCTTAATGGGTGTGATGCGGTCCTGCAAACAAACCAAGCCTACGACGGGGATCCTGAAATCGTAGCGTGGCTCCACACGGCCGACTTCCGCCGCGCCCTGTCGATGGGCATCGATCGCGACCAACTCAACGAGACCTTTTGGCTGGGTCTAGGGACCCCGGGCTCCGTCGCGCCGAACGAGAGCCTGCCCTACAGCCCCGGGCCGGAGTGGCGCAACAAGTGGGCCACGCTGGATCTCGCCCAGGCCAATGCGCTCTTGGACAAGGTGGGGCTTAGCAAGAAAGACGCCGACGGCTACAGGCTGCGCACCGACGGCAAGGGACGGCTCCGGCTCGAAATCGCGACAGCGGCGGGGTCCTTCATCAATCACACGCAGATCTCCGAGATGGTCAAAGAACAGTGGAAGAAAATTGGCATCCAAGGCGATGTGAAGGAATTTGAGCGGAGCCTGCACTTCACGCGCATGCGCAGCAACGAGCAGCAGATCGCCGTCTGGGCCAACGACGGTTCTGAAGTCCTCTACCTCTTCCCGCGCCACGCGTTGCCGGTTGATCCGGTCGAGGCCTTCTTGGGAAAGCCCATCGCCGATTGGTACGCCTCGAAAGGTACGGCAGGGAAGGCCCCCAAGGACCCTGAGCTGCTCCGGGCGCTCGACCTCTTCCGGTCGGCGAACGGGAAGAAGACGGAGGAACGCTACAAGATCGCTCAGGAAATCTGGAAGATCCTCGTGGACCAGGTGTATTCGATCGGGACCGTGGGCCAGTCCCCGGCCGTGATGGGCGTGCGGGTGATGAGCCGGAAGCTGGGCAACATGGCGTCGCGGCAGATCAACGCGCAACACTGCCGCACCCCGGGCTCGTCGCAGCCGTCTACGTATTACTTCAAGGGGTAAGACGGGAACGGGCGGGCCTCTCCCCCACGCCACGGAGCGGAGAGGTTCCCCGTTAGATTCGAGCCACGATGCTCGCGTACCTCAGCCGCCGAGTCGTCCTCGCCTTGTTAACGGTCGGGGCGATCTCTGTGCTATCCTTCGTCATCATCCGGCTCCCTCCAGGAGATTACATTAGTTCCTATATCGCGAGTGTCTCCATGTCCGGTGGCTTCGTGTCCGAACAGGAAGTGCAGGTCCTCCGGCGCGAGTACGGTCTCGATAAGCCCGTGTATGTCCAGTACCTGCGGTGGATGGGGATGGTCGTGCAGGGCCGATTCGGCGTGTCCCTCGAGTACCGGCGGCCTGTCTCGGAAGTGATCGGGGATCGGTTGTGGCTCACGATGGTCGTGGCCATCGCCGCGGTCGTCTTGACCTGGGCGCTCGCCCTGCCGATCGGGATCTACTCGGCCGTCCGACAGTATTCGCTTGGGGACTATATCGCCACGTTTGTGGGATTCATCGGCCTGGCGGTGCCGAGTTTCATGTTAGCGCTCGTCCTGCTGTACCTCGGTTTCAAGTACTTTAACGCCAACATCGGGGGCCTATTTTCCGGGGAGTTCGACCTAGCGCCGTGGAGTCTCGCCAAGGTCTGGGATCTCGCGAAGCATCTTCCGCTGCCCACCCTGATCCTCGCCCTCGCGGGCACGGCCCAGCTCATCCGCATTATGCGGGCGAATCTCCTCGATGAGCTGAGCAAACCGTATGTGGTAACCGCCCGCGCGCGCGGCCTCAGTGAGAGGCGCGTCATCCTCAAGTACCCGGTGCGGGTGGCTCTGAACCCTTTTGCCAGTACCATCGGCTATCTGCTCCCCTATGTCGTCTCGGGAAGCATCATCGTCTCCCTGGTCTTGGGCCTGCCCACCGTGGGCCCTCTGCTGCTGCGGGCGCTCGTCGCCCAAGATATGTTCCTGGCGGGCACGATCGTGCTGCTGCTCGGCGTGTTGACCGTAGTGGGGACGTTCTTATCAGACCTCATGCTGTTGTGGATTGACCCGCGCATCCGCCTGGAGGGCACGCGATAGTCGAGTCCCGACTCCCAGCCGAGACGGTCCCCCGGGGGGAGGGCCACGGGTCCACTGCGGTCGCCGAAGAGCGGGTGTCCGTCGCCACCCAATGGCAGCTCATGCGGTGGCGTTTCCGGCGCCACAAGCTCGCTATTGTCGGCAGCATCGTGGTCATCTTCTTCTATACTGTCGTCCTCTTCGCGGACTTCCTCGCCTATGCGCCGCCGACGGAGTCAGAGGCCCAACGCTCCTTGCTGGCGCCCCAGGGCATCCACTGGGCGGATCACGGACGGATCGACCCTTATGTGTACGGGTTCACCGGGCGCCGGGATCCGCTGACCCTCAAGCGCGTCTACACGCTCGACCCCACAAAGAAGATCTCGCTGCGTCTCTTCGCCCACGGTTTTCCGTACCGGCTCTTCGGACTGATCCCAACCGACCGGCATCTCATCGGGGTCGTGGGGGCACGCACCGAGGACACGCTGTTTGTGTTGGGTACGGATGAGCAGGGACGAGACCTCTGGTCGCGGCTCATGTACGCGACGCGAACATCGCTGATCATCGGCCTGGCGGGTGTCACGATCGCTCTCTTCTTGGGCGTCCTGCTGGGCGGCATTTCAGGGTTTTACGGCGGCGGGGTCGACACGGCCATTCAACGCGTCATCGAGATCCTCCGCTCGATTCCCACGATTCCGCTGTGGCTGGGACTCGCGGCGGCGCTCCCCAACGACTGGACTATTGGACAAGTCTACTTCGCCATCACGCTCATCATCTCGCTGATTGGCTGGACGGAGCTGGCACGCGTCGTGCGAGGCCGCTTCCTGTCTTTGCGGGAGGAGGAATTCGTGATGGCGGCCGAGCTCGCGGGCAGCAGCCAGGTGCGCATTATCCTGAGCCACATGGTGCCCTCGTTTCTGAGTCACATCATCGCCGCGACCACGCTCGCTCTTCCCGCAATGATCGTCAGCGAGACGTCGCTGTCGTTTCTCGGGCTGGGCCTCCGGCCCCCCGCCGTGAGTTGGGGTGTGCTCTTGCAACAAGCCCAGAACGTCCAGGCCCTCGCCATCTCGCCGTGGCTCCTCATCCCGGCCATCCCGGTGATCACGGTCATCCTGGCCTTCAACTTCACAGGCGACGGGCTGCGCGACGCCGCGGATCCCTACGGGCACTGATGGCCGCCGCTGACCAGCCCATCCTGAACGTTCGCGATCTGCGAACCTACTTCTTCCGCGAGGAAGGCACCGTCAAGGCGGTCGACGGCGCGAGCTTCGAGGTGTTCGCCGGCCGCACGGTCGGCATCGTGGGAGAGAGCGGCTGCGGGAAGACCGTCACGGCCAAGTCGATTCTGCGCATTGTCGAGCGCCCGGGGCGGATCGTGGGCGGCCAGATTTACCTGCGCCGGGCGGCGCACAATGGCCAAGAGAGCACGGTCGACCTCGCGACCCTCGACCCAGACGGTGCAGAGATTCGCAGGATCCGAGGCGGGGACATCGCGCTGGTGTTCCAGGAGCCGATGTCATCCATCAGCCCGGTCCACACGATCGGCAACCAAATGGTCGAAACGGTTCAACTCCACACGGGCCTGGGCGCATCGGCGGCGCGCGAGCAGGCCATTGAGATGCTGCGACTTGTAGGCATCCCCAAGCCGGAGCGGCGTATAGACGAATACGCTTTCCAACTGAGCGGAGGCCTCCGCCAACGCGCCATGATCGCCCTCGCGCTCGGTGGCCACCCTCGCATCTTGATCGCGGATGAGCCCACGACGGCCCTGGACGTCACCACGCAGGCGCAGATCCTGGACCTGCTGCGCCACCTCCAGGCCCAAGAGCAGATGGCGATCGTCCTCATCACCCACAACCTCGGCGTGGTCGCGGAGATGTGCGACGAAGTGGTCGTCATGTACCTCGGGCGGGTGGTGGAGCGCGGGCCTGTGGATGCCATCTTCCACGCCCCGAAGCATCCGTACACCCGGATGCTCCTGCGGTCCATTCCCTCGATTCACGCGGCAGTCCGCACCAAGCTCCCCACGATCGCCGGGTCGATCCCGCACCCGTTCAACCGGCCGCGCGGCTGTCCTTTCCACCCCCGGTGCCCCGATTTCATGCCCGGGGTGTGCGACCAGAACGAGCCGGAGCTGCGTGCGGTCAGCGAGGGCCAAGCGGTGAGTTGCTTCCTGTACGGAGCGCCGTGATGATGGGAGCCGGCACGAGCCCCGATTACCTCCTCGAGGTGCGAGGCCTGCGGAAATACTTTCCGATCCACAAGGGGTTCTTGCGGAAGCTGGTCGGCCAAGTGCGCGCGGTCGATGATGTCAGCTTCTCTATCGAGCGCGGCCAGACGCTCGCACTCGTCGGCGAGAGCGGGTGCGGGAAGACGACGACGGCCCGCTGCATCATCCGGGCCCACGCGCCCACCGCAGGGCAGATCCTCTTTCGCACGGATGCGGACACGGTCGTGGATGTGGCTCAACTGCCCAAGCGCCAGCTGCGGCCGCTACGGCGGCAGATGCAGATGATTTTCCAGGACCCGTACTCTTCCTTGAACCCGAGGAAGACGCTGCTCGACATCGTGGGCGAGCCGCTGCTGGTCAACGGCTTAAAAAACCGACAGGAGCGGGTCGCGCGGGTGGCGGACCTGCTGCGTCTGGTCGGCCTCCAGCCCGAGTACATGCGCCGATTCCCCCACGCCTTCAGCGGCGGGCAGCGGCAACGCGTCGGGATCGCTCGGGCCCTCGCCCTGCACCCCAGCCTCATCGTGGCCGACGAACCCGTCTCCGCCCTCGACGTGTCCGTTCAGGCTCAGATTCTCAACTTGCTCCAGGACCTCCAAGCTCAATTCAAACTCACGTACCTGTTCGTCGCCCACGACCTGTCCGTGGTCAAGCACGTCAGCGATCGCGTGGCCGTAATGTACGTAGGGCAGATCGTCGAGTCGGCTCCGACCGAGGCCCTCTATACCGCCCCCAAGCATCCGTATACGGAATCCTTGCTGTCCGCGGTCCCGAAGCCCGATCCGCGTCTCCGCGCCCAACGGATCGTGCTCGAGGGCGAAGTCGCAGACCCCGCGCACCCGCCGTCAGGCTGCCACTTCCATCCCCGGTGCCCGTATGTCCTGCCCGTATGCCGAACGGAGCCGCCCGCGTTGGAGGCGATCGCCCCTGGCCACTTCGTCAGATGCCACCGCGCGCGCGAGCTCACATTGCGGGGGGTTGGCAGCTGACCCTGCACAGCACCGATCGAATGACGTGTGGAGGAGGAACGACCCGGTGGTTGCAACGCGATCCCGCGACGGCAGAAACTTTTCGATGAACCGACGGCGTGTCGTCATCACGGGTGCGGCCGGGACCATTGCCCAGCGCATGCTGTCCGAACTCCGCGATCGGTGGGACGTGATCCCCGTCGACATCAGACCGACCACACGCGATGGCACGCCGATCCCCGGCATCGTGATCGCCGATCTGATCAAGCCGGACCGGAACGAGTACCGGCACATCTTCCGCGGGGCGGACGCGGTCATCCACAGCGCGTTCGTCCGAGCCTCACCCGATCGCGACGCCAGTGCCGTGATGGATAATAGTGACACCAAGTTTTGGGCCGAGCATCAGAATGTCGCGCTGGCCTACAACGTCTACCGGACGGCCCTCGAAGAAGGCGTGCGCCGGGTCGTCGTGGTCAGTTCCAACCACGCCACGGACTACTACGAGCGGCTCTGGTGGGCGGGACAGATGGAGATGATTGATCCCGACCTGGCCCCGCGCTCCGATAACTGGTATGGCTGGGCGAAAGGCGCCTATGAGCTCCTCGGGTTCGTCTTCGCCTCCGGTCAGGTCAATGGGCGGAAACTCGAGGTCGTCCAGTGGCGGATTGGCGGTCCGCGCGAGGATGATATCGATCGGGTAAAGCCAGGAGACGTCCGGGGCATGCACCGCGCGCTGGGCGCATACTTCTCTCGACGCGATCAAGTTCAGCAAACGATCCGTATGGTCGAAACCGAGAACATCGCCGATAAACACGGCGTGCCGTTCCTAATCGTCTACGGGATCAGCGGGAACACTCACCGGTTCTGGAGTATCGCCAACGCGCGAGAGAAGCTGGGGTACAACCCCGAAGACGACAGCCAGGTAACGTTTGTGGACAAGATCGCCGCCCTGGCCCGAGCGGCGAAGAAATAACCCACCGAAGAGATGACAGACGCACGCGTGCTCCATGTGGACATTCGACCGTGGGCAGACGGTGATCTCCGCCTCCTCGAGCGATTGCTGGGCGACCCGGCCATGATGACCTACCTCGGCGGGCCTGAATCCCCCGCGAAGATTCGCGAGCGACATGCGCGCTACTGCCGTCCTTCCGACACGGCACGGGTGTTCGCCGTGGTTGTCGGGTCCGAACGTCAGGCAGTCGGATGGGTCGGCTACTGGGAGAAGGAGGTGCGAGGCCAGCGCGGCTGGGAGACCGGGTGGAGCGTGCTCCCGGAGTTCCAAGGCCAGGGTATTGGCGCAAGGGCGACCGCTCTTGTGCTAGAACGAGTACGCGCAGAAGGGAGGTACCAATTCATCCATGCGTTCCCGTCGGTCGAGAACGGCCCGTCCAATGCGATCTGCCGGAAGTTGGGCTTTACGCTTCAAGAAGAGGGCGACTTTGAATACCCCCCGGGCCACATGATGCGCTGCAACGACTGGCGCCTGGACCTGCGCGCCCCGGTCGAAAAGGCCCGCCGTTGAAGGCGGGAATCAGTCTCCGCTGACGCGCGATCCTTTTCGGGCGAGGGAGTCCGCAGTTGTACTGCGATACCCGTTGGTGATGGGCAGGCGGCGGTCTTTGCCAAATGCCTTAGGCGTGATCTTGATCCCCGGCGGGGCTTGACGCCGTTTGTATTCGTTGCGGTCCACCATCGCCACTACCCGGTGAACGATGTCCGCAGGAAACCCGGCGGCCACGATGTCGGCAGGCGGAGTGTCCTCCTCGACGTACTGTTTGAGAATCGGGTCGAGGATCTCATAGGGCGGGAGCGTGTCCGTGTCCTTTTGGTTGGGGCGCAGTTCTGCAGTGGGGGCGCGTGTCAGCACGGCGTCGGGAATCACCGTGCGGATCGCATTCCGCCATCGGGCCAAATCGTAGACGAGGGTCTTGGGAACGTCCTTGATCACGGCAAACCCGCCGGCCATGTCGCCATACAGGGTCGCGTAGCCGACGCTCATCTCACTCTTGTTTCCGGTCGTCAGAACCAGCCAGCCGAACTTGTTTGAGAGAGCCATCAAAAGCGTCCCGCGGATGCGCGCTTGGATGTTTTCCTCGGTCGCATCTGCTGGGCGATCGGCGAACGCAGGACGCAGCGCCTGGCCGAACGCCTCGAAGATGCGGTCAATCTCCAGAGTGATGACGTCGATGCCCAGGTGCGCGGCGACCTCGTGAGCATAGCGGCGGCTTTCCGCCGAGCTGTAGCGGGATGGCATCCACACCGTGTGCACGTGCGCGGGGCCCAGGGCATCCGCGGCGATCGTCGCGACCAAAGCGGAGTCGATGCCTCCGGACAGGCCGACCACCACATCGGTAAACCCATTCTTACGTACGTAGTCTCGCGTGCCGAGTTCCAACGCCCGGTAGACTTCCTCGACGGGCGGCAAAGGTTCGACGATGTGCGGGGCCAGTGGACGCCGCTCTGTGGGCCGCGCGTTGGAGAGATGAAACGTCGGGGTCTCGATCGGCAGGTCGCCTTCTTCCGCGGCCCGGACAGAGGCAAACCGACGGTGTCGCACGATGGCTTCGGGGTCGATGTCGCAGTAGATGAGGTCGTCCGTGAACTGCGCCCCGCGCACCAATAGCGCCCCGGTGTGGTCGAAGATCATTCCCGTCCCATCAAAGATCAGTTCGTCCTGCCCGCCGACCTGGTTGTTGTAGCAGAGAGCGACGGCATAATCCCGCGCACGCGTGGCCAACATCTGCGCGCGTTCCCGCCACTTGCCCGCGTGGTAGGGCGATCCGTTGATATTGATGATCACCAGCGCGCCGGCCGCGGCTTCCGCTTGGCAGGCTCCCCCCGGCAGCCAGATATCCTCACAGATGGTCACGCCAACCGGCACGCCATCGATAATAAACACCGGCGCGCGCCGTCCGGGGTGGAAGTACCGCTTCTCGTCGAACACGCCGTAGTTCGGCAAGCGCTGCTTGTGATACACGCCCACCCGCTCGCCGTCCACACACACGGCGGCCGCATTGTGCAGGTGCGTCCCCTGGTCCACAAATCCGATGACGGCGGCGATCCCCCGCGTGTCCCGGGCGACCTCGTCGAGCGCATTTAAGTTGGCCCTGACGAAATCGGGCTTGAGGAGGAGGTCCTCTGGTGGATAGCCGGGGATCGAGAGCTCCGGGAAGCAGATGATGTCGGTGCTCAGGTCGCGGGCTCGGTCGAGAGCCTCGCGGATGCGGCGGGTATTGCCCTCCAGATCCCCCACCGTCGTATTGATCTGGGCCATGCAGACGCGAAGCATGCGGGTTTCTTCGACCCGATTATACCTCTCCTGGTGGGACCGGAGGCAGGCAGGACGTAGCGCTGGTGCACGCCCGCAAAAACAGCCAACGGGTGCGCCTCGTTGAGTTAGGCCGGGTTATCGCCGATCGCGCAGCGCCGGAGGCACTGCGAATCAGCGGTACCTCACTCCCATCTCGAACAACCGCTACCCGCTGGCGACTACGTTTCTACCACGCGAGGTGCACAGGGTCAATTCGGAACCTTCGTTCCTCAGTTGTGGACACTGGGGATAATGAGGACAAACACCCGCAGGCGAAATCTCGATCGGCGTCGCAGAGATCAGCCCTCGGGGCCGACTACTCGGCCCGCCCGGCTCCGCGTTCTCCAGGCTGTGGAGTGTCGGCCGCGAGGATGGTTTCGGCGATCTCTTTCATCGGTTTGCGCGCATTGCGGGCTTGGCGCTGGATGTGGGCAAACGCTGCCGCTTCGTCGAGGCCCATCCGGCGCATGACCACTCCTTTGGCCCGTTCCACCAGCTTCCGGGCGGCCAGGGCCTCTTCGAGACCGCCAATTTCGGTCCGCAACGCCTGGATTTCCCGAAAACGCGCCCGCGCCACCTCGATGGCCGGGTAGAGGTCGCTCTCTCGGACAGGTTTGACCAAGTACGCTAAGACCCCGGCCTCTTTTGCCTTTTCCACGAACTCGCGGTCCGCATAGGCGGTCAGAATGATCACCGGCACGGCGCGGTTGGCCAAGAGCGCCTGCGCCGCCTGCAGGCCATCAGTGCCGGGCATTTTGACGTCCAGGAAGACCAGGTCAGGGCGCAGCCGGCGGACCAGGTCGAGGGCCCGAGTCCCGTCGGCGGCCTCGCCGACCACCTTGTAGCCCTTTTCTTCCAGAAGTGCCCGCAATCCCAGGCGGATAACCGCCTCGTCGTCGGCGATGAGAACCCGCAGCGGCTCAGGCATGGAATTCGACTTTGGGGACGGTGATGACCGCGCGCGTTCCGGGTCCTCCGCTGAACGTCAGCGTGCCGCTCAAATCCTCTGTGACGAGCGCGTGGACGATCTTCAGGCCCAGGTCGCTGCCCTCCCGCGGGTCAAACCCCTCGGGCAATCCCTGCCCATTGTCTTCGACCTGAAGCACCAATCCGGCGTCCTGCGTGGCGATCCGGATCTCAATTTGCCCCTCGGGGCGTTGCCCAAACGCGTGCTCGAAGGCATTCTGTAGCAGTTCGTTCACCGCCAGGGCCAGGGAGGTCGCCTGCTGAGACGTGAGGTAGACATCCTCGCCCCGCACTGAGACGTCAATCGCCGCCCCGGGATGGCTCATGGTGTGCGTGACATGCCCGGCGACGCGCTCGAGCAGCTGACGCAAGTTGATGAGGCGGAACCCTTCCACGGAGAGGATCTCGTGTACGGAGGCGATGCTGAGAATACGGTTGATGGTTTCCGTCAGCACTTCGCGCCCGGAGACCTCGCGGCCGTCCCGCAGTTGCAACCGCAGCAGCATGGCAATCGTCTGGAGGTTGTTTTTCACGCGGTGGTGCATCTCGCGGATCACCGCCGAGCGCACCACCAGGTTCGCGTTCTCGATGCCTAACGCCGTTTGGTTGGCCAGGGTCGTCATCAGGGAGGTCTCGGCGTCGGTGAACCGGTGTGGTTGGGCCTTGTAGCAATTAAACACGCCGATGATGCGGTCGCGCACGACCAACGGCACCGAGAGTAGCGCGCGCAGTCCTTCCTGCTCGGCCATCTCTTTGGCGAGAAATCGGGGATCCTCCAGCACGTCTGGGACCGCAATGGCCTTGCCGTCCCGGGCCACCAATCCGGCGATGCCGTCCCCGACTTTCAGATGAGGCCGGCTGAGGTATGCCTGACCCGCGTCCCGGGACGCGGCGATGACCAGTTCGCCTGTTGCTTCGTCCAGCAGCATCAAAGAACAGGTCTTGGCGCCGAGCAGACGTGTGGCCATCTCGGTGATCAGACGTAGGACCTCTTCGAGGTACAGCGGCGACGTCAGCGTCTGGCTGACCTCGGCCAGGGTCGAAAGCTCCATGATCTGTCGGCGCATATTGTCATACAACGTTGCTTTCTCAATCGCCCCCGCAGCCAAGTCGGCGATCACGCCCAGCAGTTCGAGTTCGTCGACAGGATACGCGTGCTCGGCGGCAGTTTGGACGTTGATGGCACCGAGGATCTTGCCGGCGGTGATGAGCGGCACCGCGGCCAGCGAGCGGAACTGGTACTCGTGGGTCTCCGGCAAGAACACGAACCGCGGGTCGCTCGCGGCATCGCTGCTAGCGACGGGCCGGCCTTCGCTGGCCGCCCATCCGGTCAGACCCTGACCAAAGCGCAGCCGCGCCCGTCCGACGGCATCCGCCGCCAAGCCGGTGGTCGCCTTCAACACCAGGTACTCTCCAGCGGAGTCCAACAGGTAGATGGAGCAGCTGTCCATTCCTAAGACTTCGGCTGTCGTCCTGGTGATGAGATGGAGCGTGGTGTCCAGGTCCAGAGCCGAGCCGATCGCTCGGCTGATGGCCCGCAGAGCAGCGATCTCCGCCGTCTTGCGCTTGAGGACATCCTGAGTTATGTCGGCCATTAGGTATGCCGCCATGATAGCATGCCGCGTAATTGGAAAGCCCCACCCACGAAGACGCTCACGGGGCCGGTGTACGGGGACGTTCGCGCCCGCGGGATTCTTTTGAATTTACTTGAGTTTGAAAGCGGGGATGACCTTGGCGCCCACGCCGATACCACGGCGCGCAAACAGGCCCTGATTGACCTCCAGCGCGTACCGACTGGGTTTGGCGGCCTCATAAATGTCCAGCCGCCCTGTTTCGGGGTTGGGGCCGACCCGCATGTCCTGGATATCGACGATCTTCCACTGCTCGTCGATAAACCCCACTGACAATGGGACGAGGGTGTTCTTCATCCAGAATGCCCAATGGCTGGTCGACTCGAACACGAAGAGCATGCCCGCGTCGTCCGGTAACGATGGGCGGTTCATCAGTCCCACTTCGCGGCTTTCCGGGGTATCAGCGATCTCGACGGTCAGAGTGACGCGCGCCTTGTCCTGTGCGAGGACCAACATCCCGCGCCGGAGCGTCGGTGTCGTCTGGGCCGGAGCTCCCGTGGTAACTCCAACGAGGAGCGCGCTGGCGGCGACAATCGCGATGAGGTGCCCAGTGGTGCGTCGGGGGGAAATCATCGATGCACCGACTGGTGCGAAGCGCTGTTTAGCTGCCATCGTGCGAGTTCCATCCAGCATCAACTATAACCTACGCAATCTGGCCGCGCTTCGCAACGCAACGAGCGACGCCCATGGGTTGGTGCCTGGGAACCCGGGATAAGGGTCAAGGGATCGGCGCAAACGGTCCCAGAGTCTGCCTGGCACACTTGGAGTATTTCTCAGCAAGATCTCACTTGTGTCCTGTGCTCATTTGTGGGCGCTGACCACGTTGGTTTCAATCGGAAATGCCAACCGTTTATCGACGTATGGCTGCAGTGCCGCCTTGACCTCGCCCATCAACGCGGCGCGGGCATGGTCGTCCGCAGTGGCAAACGGCCCGGCAAGTGCGGAGCCTGCCGCGTAGCAGCGTACGAACTCGTCAGGAGACGGATAACTGAGCATCTTCAAAGCTGGGCGGATTGTAATGTCGCTAAAGTCCGCCCTTGCAATGAGTGCGCGTAGCTCCTCGGTATCACTGAGGCTGAACGGCCCAGACGTCAAGAGCGCGCCCGCCTGGGGACTAATATGGTGTGACAGCGCATCGGCGAGCACCGCAAACCCCGGGCTGCGTTCGATCGACCGCCAGACGCTGAGCCCGAGCCGTCCGCCCGGCGCTAACACTCTGCGCATTTCCCGCAGTGCCATCGGTCGATCAGGGAAGAACTGCAACCCCTGCTGGCAGAGCACGAGATCGAACGCGCCGTCGGGGAAGGGCAGCTTCAGTGCACTCCCTTCTCGCCACTCCACTGACACGTCCTCACGTGCTGCGGCCGAGCGGGCACATTCGAGCATCGGCGCGCTGATGTCCAAGCCAACGACGCTCCCGCGGCGGCCGACACGTCGAGCTGCGGTACGCGCCACGATACCGGTCCCGCAAGCGATGTCCAGTACGCGCTCGTTCTCTTGCAGCGCCGCCAAGTCAATCAGGTCAGTCGCAAAGGGACCGAAGATGCTAGGGACCAGGTAACGCTCGTAGTTCTCGGGCACGTTCCCGACAAACTGCCAGCCCGGTTGAGAACTCATCACCACCACTCCCCCTTCGGCGTCTTTCGCGAGACGCGGTTCTTCGATGCGTCCTCATCGCGCCCAAACGCGCACCCATCCGCGTTCGACGCCATCTCCACAGTTTCCGCCCGTCGTCAAACGGAAGCCCCAGACAGGAGCTGACCGCCAGATTCCAGAACCCGCAGGAGACGTGAGTGCTCAATCCGATTTTGATCTCATCGTTGTCGGTGCCGGGCCCGCTGGCGGAATGACAGCACTTGCTGCCGCGCAGTTGGGGTTGAAGACGGCGGTGCTTGAAGAACATCCGGAGGTCGGCACCCCGGCGCATTGTTCCGGCAAGCTGCAGGTGCATGCTTTTCGCGAGTTCAACTTGCCCTCGCACCTGATCCTGAATACGCTGCAGGCCGGGGCTTTCTACGCGCCTGATGGGACGGTCGCCCGCGTCCGCCGAGCTTCCCCCGATTCGCATGTTGTCGACCGCGCCGCATTTGACCGCTGGTTGGCCAATCAGGCCCAGCAACAGGGGGCAGAGTTGCGGACCGGCGTCCGCGTGCGAGGGGCGGAACGCCTCAACGGCGTCATGCACGTCACGGGTGAAGCGGGGGGCCGCACGTTTTCTGCCACCGCCCCGATCATTGTGGATGCCGAAGGCGCGCGGCCCGTGCTGCCCCAGAGTCTGGGGATGCACCTAGACCGACGGGTTGTCTTAGGGCTCCAGTACCAGATGCGTGATGTGGATCTGGACAGCGAAGATTGCCCTGAGATCTACCTGGGCTCACCCGTGGCGCCAGGCTTCTTTGGCTGGCTGATGCCCATCGGAGGGCGGCGGGCGCGCGTGGGCGTGTGTGTGGATCCGCACAAAGCTTCCTCCGCACCGATGCACTATTTGACGCGTCTCATGCGCGAGCACCCGGTGGCCTCGCGTCGGCTCAAAGCGGCGGTGGTGGAGCGCAAACTCGCCGGTCCCATCCCGGTCTTGACCTCCCGGGCGCGGACGGTCACCGACGGGATGATCGTTGTGGGGGATGCCGCGGGTCAGGTCAAGGCCACGAGCGGAGGCGGCATCTACTTTTCGTTGATTGCTGCACGTCTCGCGGCGCAGGCGGCGACGGCGTATGTCGGCGGCGACGGCACGGCCCTGTTGCGCTACGAGCGCCTCTGGCGTCGGCGGTTCGGTCGAGAACTGCGGGCGACTGCAATGGCCCGCCTGGCCATCAACGAGATGACCGATGCGGAGATCAACGCGTTTATCGGCGCGATTGCAAGTGATGAGGCCCTGCGGGGGATGATCGAGCGGCTTGGCGACACGGCGTTTCAGTCGCGCCTGTTGCCTCCTCTCGCCGCGCGGGCGCTGCATCCTGCGCACCTGCGCCAGTTGGCTCCTCCCATGTTTAAACTCCTCCGCTATGGGCTGCGCGCGTTGTGGGCGGATGGAATTCCTGCGGAGGAGAACGGTCCTGGCAACGTGAACGGGTAGGGAGCATGCGCCTCATCGCAGATCTCCACCTCCACTCCAAGTACAGCCGGGCGACGAGTCGAGAGATGGATGTGGAGAACATGGCCCGGTGGTGCAAGATCAAGGGCATCTCGATCGTCGGGACCGGCGACTTCACCCACCCCGTCTGGCTGCGCGAACTGAAAGCGAAACTCAAGCCCACCGACCGCGGGCTCTACACGCATGCCGGCGTGCACTTCATGCTCAGCGTGGAAGTGTCCAACGTCTACCCGCAGGGCGGCCGCCTGCGCAAGATCCACAACATTCTGTTCTGTCCGTCGTTCGAGGTCGCAGAGCGGATCAACGCGGTCCTGGGGCGCTTCGGCTCGCTGATGGCCGATGGCCGCCCTACGCTGACCCTGCCGTCAGACAAGATGGTGGAGTACCTCATGGAGATCTCGCCAGACTGTATGGTGGTCCCGGCGCACGCCTGGACGCCGTGGTTCAGCTTGTTCGGATCAAATTCGGGCTTTGACTCGGTGGAGGAGTGTTTCGGCGCGCAGACCCGCCACATCGCCGCAGTCGAGACCGGGTTGAGCAGCGACCCGCCGATGAACTGGCGGCTGCAGCAGCTCGACCCGATGATGCTGGTGAGTAACTCCGATGCTCACTCCCCCGCCAAGCTGGGCCGTGAGGCCAACGTGTTCGAGGCAGAACCCGCTTACTATGAGCTGATGCGGATTCTCCGCGAGAAGGATACGAAAAAGTTCGTGACCACGATCGAGTTCTTTCCCGAAGAGGGGAAATACCACTACGACGGCCACCGCAACTGCAACACGCGCATGACGCCCAAGGAGGCCAAGGCGGCGGGGAACCTGTGCCCGGTGTGCAAACGCCCAGTGACGATCGGGGTCATGCACCGCGTGGAA
>Ga0137415_10002129_pt1 | contig 19688 bp, 16 predicted proteins | sample CZODoug3_1_1_16f_FD_183082 | JGI IMG/M metagenome (GOLD analysis project Ga0137415, IMG submission 183082) | Vadose zone soil fungal communities from Angelo Coast Range Reserve, California, USA - CZODoug3_1_1_16fungal (Hybrid Assembly) | ecosystem: Environmental > Terrestrial > Soil > Vadose...
CGCGGTCAGCCGGATCCAGTTCACCCCGGACCTGATGCCCAGCGACATCACCGGGGTGTCCATCTACAACCGCGAGACCAGCGAGTTCGAGTTCCGGCCCGGGCCGATCTTCGCCAACGTGGTGATCGGCGACGAGATCAACCGGGGCTCGCCGAAAACGCAGTCCGCGCTGCTGGAGTGCATGGAGGAGCACCAGGTCACGGTCGACGGCATGACCTACCCACTCGGCAACCCGTTCCTCGTGGTGGCCACCCAGAACCCGATCGAGATGGAGGGCACCTACGCCCTGCCGGAGGCGCAGCGGGACCGGTTCACCGCCCGGATCAGCATCGGCTACCCGGACCCGGCCGCCGAGCTGGCCATGGTCGACGAGCACTCCGCGCAGAACCCGCTGGACGTCCTCGGCCCGGTGTCCGACACCGCCGAGGTGCAGGCGGTGCTGAGCACCGTGCGCGGCGTGCACGTGGCCCCCGAGCTGCGCCGCTACGCCGTCGAGCTGGTCTCGGCTACCCGCAGGATGCCGGAGGTGCGCCTCGGCGCCTCCCCCCGCGCCACGCTGCACCTGGTCCGCGCCGCCCGCGCGCAGGCCGCGCTGTCCGGCCGGGAGTACGTGGTCCCGGACGACATGCAGATGGTGGCCGGGCCGGTGCTGTCGCACCGGCTGGTGCTCACCCCCGAGTCACTCACCGCCCGGCGCACCGCGCCCGACCTGGTTCGCGGGCTGCTGGGCCGGTTGCCCGTGCCGCACGGCCCGGGCGGTCCCGGCGCGTTCCGTGGCTGAACAGCGGTCCGAGCAGCAGGCCGAGCAGCAGCAGCGGGCCGAGCAGCAGCACGCGGCCAGCGGGCTGACCACGCTGGGCCGCTGCCTGATCGCCGCCGGCATCTCGGCGTCGGTCTGCTCGGTGGTGCTCAACGAACGCGACCTGCTCCGGATCGGGGTGCTGGTGATCGTGCTGGCTCTGCTCGCGGCGCTGGTCGCGGCCCGGACCCGGCTGGTCGTGCGTGCCGAGCGCACCCTGGACCCGATCCGGCTGTCCGCCGGCTCGCCGGCGGGCGCGCGGCTCACCGTGCACACCTCGGGCCGGCTGCTCGGCGGCGGGCTGGTGCTCACCGACGAGCTGCCGGACGCGCTGGGCGGCTCGGCCCGGTTCGTCACCCGGCCGCCGCGCAAGGGCGACGCGGCGCTGCAGCTGGGCTACGAGATCGCCCCGACGGTGCGCGGTGTCCACCTGATCGGCCCGCTCACGATGCGGGTCAGCGACCCCCTCGGGCTGGCCGAGTACGAGCGGGAGCTGGCCGGGCGCACCCTGCTCACCGTGCTGCCCCGGGTCACCGAGCTGTCCGGGCTGCCGGACGGCTTCGGCCGGGGCGAGGGCGACTCCGGGGCCACCGGGCTGCGCCGGGGCCTCGGCGAACACGACGCGATGGTGCGGGAGTACCAGCCCGGCGACGCGCTGCGCACTGTGCACTGGCGCTCCACCGCACGCCGGGACACGCTGATGGTGCGGGTCGAGGAGCGCCCCTGGCACGGCGGCGTCACGGTGCTGCTGGACCGCCGGGGCCACGCCCACCGGGGCATCGGGGCGCAGGCCAGCCTGGAGTGGTCGATCGAGTTGGTGGCCAGCGTCTGCCGGCACCTGATGAACGCCGGGCGCCGGGTCACCCTGGTCGCTGAGAACGGCACCACGCTGGCCGCCGGGCGCGACCAAGAGGCGCTGCTGGACGTGCTGGCCACGGTCCGCCCGTCCACCCAGCCCGGCCTGGTGCCGCCGCCGGCCGTGGGCGGCGAGCTGTTCGCGGTGCTCGGCTCGGTCGACCCGGCCGCTGTGCAGCCGCTGATCGCCGGCGCCGGCGGCGGCCACGGACACGCCGTGCTGCTGGACGTGGCCGCCTGGACCGCGCCGCAGGAGACCCGGCCGGTGACCGGGGTCGCCGCGCCGGCCAGGGCGTTCACCGAGGCCGGCTGGAGCGTGCTGGTCGGGCGGCCGGAGCGCGGCCCGGACCGGGTCTGGAACGACTTCTGCAAGCGGCTGCCGGTCCGCTTGGGCAGCGGCCGGTGACGGCGCCCCCCGCGCCGCCGGACGCGGCACCCGGCCCCCGGGACGGCAGCTGGCCCGTGGCGCCGCCCGGTGCCATGCCGCCGCGCCGACCGGTTGGCCCGCCGCCCGGGTTCACCCCGCCCGGGGCGACGTTGGGGTCGCTGGCCTCGGCCCGCTGGGCGCCCCGGCTCGTGCCGTGGGCCGCCGGGCTCGCACTGGCGTTGAGCTGCAGCGCGCTCAGCGGCGTGCTGCAGGGCCACCGCTGGCTCTGGTACGTGCTCGCCTCGGTCGGCCTGGTGGTGCTGCTCGGGGTGCTCGCCCGACTGGTGCGGCTGCCCCTGGTCGCGGTGCTCGCCGTCCAGCTGGTCGGTGAGTTACTGCTGCTCACCGGGCTGTTCAGCACGGACGCGGTGCTCTGGGTACTCCCCGGCCCGGAAGCGCTGGCGGAGCTGTGGCACGGGCTGGGCGCCGCGATGCACCAGATCGAGGGCGGGGTACCTCCGGTGCAGACCTCGACGGCGATGGCGCTGCTGGTCTCCGTCGGCTTCGGGCTGGTGGCCATCGGGGTGGACGCACTGGCGGTGGCCGGGCACGGGCCGGCGGTCTGCGGGCTGGTGGTGCTGGGCGCGTACACCGTGCCCACCGCGCTGGCCCCGCGCGCGCTGCCGGACTGGTCGCTGGCCGCCGGCGCCCTCGGCTACTCGCTGCTGCTGGTCACCGAGCACCGCCGCCGGCAGGCCCGGCGCGGCATCCCGACCGGCCGGCCGGCCCGCGCCGGCGGCCCGCCACCGTCCGGGTTCGGCCGCCTGCTGCACCGGCTCGGCCGCGCGGTGCCGACCGGCTCCGGCGCGCCGCTGGCCATCCTGCTCACCGCGATCGCGCTGGCCGCCGCGCTGGGCGTCGGCGTGCTGGCCACGCCGATCGGCACCCACGGCCGGTTCACCGGCAACGGCGAGGGTGAACCCGGCAGCGCGAAAGGCCAGTTCGGGCTCAACCCGTTCACCTCGCTGCGCGGCCAGCTGGACAACGAGGACCCCAACGAGCTGCTCCGGGTGCGCGGCCTGCCCGACGCGCAGTACCTGCGGTCGCTGACCCTGAACCGCTATGTGCCGCAGGTGGGCTGGCAGCTGCCGGACCGGTTGAACGGCGTCTCGCTGGACCAGTCGCTGCCCTCCGGGCTGGCCATCCCGGTGAACAACCCGACCGCCACGGTGCGCATCCAGAACGTCGGCCTGCTGGACCAGTGGCTGCCGCTCTACGGCCAGCCGATGGGCGTGACCGGGGTGGTGTCCGGCCGTTGGCACTACGACGTGCTCAGCGGCACGGCCTACACCGAGCTGCCGGTGCACGAGCCGGCCTGGACCGAGCGGGCCGCTATGCCCAGCCCCTCGGTGCCCAACCTGGAGAACATCCCGGACGCCACCGACGTCAACCCGACCTACCTGGACACCGGCGGCGTGGACCCCCGAATCTCGCAGATCGCCAGGACGGTGACCAAGCAGGCGCACACCCCGTTCGACCGGACCGTGGCGCTGAACCGCTACTTCCTGGACCCGGCGTTCGGCTTCAAGTACAGCGTGGAAACCCGGCCCGGCAACTCCGGCGACGCCCTCGTCGACTTCCTGACCAGGGGAAAGACCGGCTACTGCGAGCAGTTCGCTTCGGCGATGGCGGTCATGCTGCGTACCGTCGGCGTGCCCGCCAGGGTGGCCGTGGGCTTCAGCTCCGGCAAGGCGGTCGGCGACTACCGCTCGATCACCACCGCCGATGCGCACGCCTGGGTGGAGGCCTACTTCGCCGGCGTCGGCTGGCTGCCCTTCGATCCCACCCCGCTGGACGACGGCCGCTCGGTGCTGCCCACCTACGTGGCGAACGCGCCCCAGGTGCCGATCAACGTGCCGTCCACCGGCGAGGTCGTCAAGCCCAAGCCCGGCGGCGACGAGTCGAGCCCCCAGGCCAGCCCCGAGCCGGGCGGGCAGGGGTCCCAGGTGCCGAAGGCCGAGCAGCCCGGCGAGGGAACCGGGGCCGCGCCGAACGAGCCCAAGCCCGACCCGTCCGGGTCCGACTCGGCCAACCCCTCCGGGGGGTCCGACCCTTCGGACTCCGGGTCCGCCGGCTCCTCGGGGAACTCGGACAGCTCGTCCGGATCCCAACCTGGCGGTTCGTCCGGCTCTGCCGGGGGCGGCGGCGGCGAATCGGGCGACTCAGGGGCCGGCGCGGGCGACGGACCGGGCGACGGCACAGGGGGTTCCGGGGCGGAAGGCCTCGGCGCCGGGCTCGGCAAGGAGCTGAGCATCGCCGGGCTGCTGGTCGCGGTGTGGGCGATCCTGCTGGTCATGGTGCTGCTGCTGGGCGCGGTGGGGCTGCTGTTCCTGCCGCTGGCCGCGCGCGGCGCGGCGCGGCGGCGCCGGCTGGCCCTGGCCAGGGGCGGCGGCCCGAACGGCGCGGAGGCAGCCTGGCGCGAGGTGCTCGCCGAGTTCCAGGACCGGGGCAGCGAGCCGGGCGAGAACGACACGCTGCGGGCGACCGCGCGCCACCTGGTCCGGAGCTACCGGCTGGACGGCGCGGCGGTCGACGGGATGAAGACGGTGATCGGGGCGGTCGAGCGCGGCTGGTACGCCGAATACCCCGACCCCGGACCCGGCGACGCACTGGTCACGGCGGTGCACACCGTACGGATGAGCCTGCGGCAGAGCGCCCCGATGCCCCTGGCCGCCCGGCTATGGCCGCGCTCGGTGCTCCCGGGTCGCCGCTGGTGGCGCCGCGTCACCGGTCGGATCAACCACCGGGCCCGCATCCTGCTCGGCGGCTGACCCCGCGGACAGCGGTAGAGGGCACAGCGCGAGAGGCGGCCACCCAGCTGGGCGACCGCCTGGTGCGCTACGGAGTTCGGAAGGGGGCTAGTCCTGCTCGAAACGACGCCGGAACCGCTCTTCCATCTTTCCGCCGAACCGGTTGCGCTCGGGCTCGGCGTTCTTGTTCGGCGCCTTCTTGCCGGCGCCGATCGAGGTCACGGCCAGAACCGCACCGGCCAACATGACCAGGAACCCGACGACGCTGACGACTGGGACATTCGACAGCCAGATGGAGCGGACCGCCACACCGACGACGAGAAGTACCAGACCAAGAACGAACAGGACCAGGCCTTGCAGGCGCCGCCGCCGGGTCGGCCGTCGCAACCGGCCCGCGCGCACGGTCGACGCGAACTTGGGGTCCTCCGCGATGAGCGCGCGCTCGATCTGCTCGAGCAGCCGCTGCTCGTGCTCGGAGAGGGGCATGTCTTCGCCTCCGGCACAGGGTCTGGTCGTCAGGTGCCGCGCCGTGCCACCGCCACCGAACGAGCGCCCAGGAGAGGGCGTTACTAACGAGGATACGAGCCTCAGCAAGTTGCGACTACCCGGACTGGGAAAGAGGTTCGGAAGATACGCCATGGGGTGTCAACCAGACTCTACTGGGCGGTACCTCTCGCCCCCTACGGCGCCCGCCCGACCGGCCTGTCCCGCGCGGCCAAACTGTGCCAAATCCTCGCCGAACGGCGCCTGAGGCCAGCTCAACGCACCTTTGGGGGTGACGTGCGCCATTCGGGGCGCGTCACCGGGCCGGGGCGTCGCCGGTGGTCAGCCGCTCGTCGCGCGGTTCGGGCCCGCCGATTCGGCCGTCGAATGTCGCTGAATCGGGTGACAGCCATTCGGGTCCGGCGAGTCGGCTATGTTGATCTTCAATGCTGAGCCAGGCGGCCACTCGGGTGAACCGACCGACCGGCGGCTCAACCCGGCGGCTCGGCGACCGACCGGCAGCTCAACCCGGGGGCTCGGCGGCGGGCCGGCGGGCCAGCACGTGCAACTGGGCGGCGAGCACGAGCAGCTCCGGCGTGCTGGCCACGATTCGGCTCAGCTCGTCGGCCCCAGCGGGGTCGGCCTCGAGCACAGCCGCCGGCAGCCAACCGTCGAAGACGCCCTCGCCCTGCACCAGCTCGATGGACAGCTGGGCCACCGACTCGAGCAGGCCGCGCAGGCCGGCCAGGTCCAGCCGGCGCTGCAGCTTGTCGGCCGGCCCGGACCGGCCGCCGGGGTCGGAGAGCACCGTGCGGGCCTGCGCCAGCCGGCCGGCGTGCGCCAGGGCGAGCGCCGCCCCGTGGCGGCCGGCGACCAGTACCGACACCGCGCCACCCGGCTCGACCGCCTCGGCGAGCTGGCCGACCGAGGCCGCCACGTCGTCGACCACCTCGAGCAGCCCGTGCCCGAGCACCAGGTCCGCGCCGCCGGCCGGCACCGAGTCGGCGAGCGCCTGCACGTCGCCCTGGGTCGCGGTGACCTGCTCCTGCACGCCGGCGTCCCTGGCCCGGCGACGGAGCGCGGCGAGCGCGTTCGGGCTGGTGTCGACGACGGTCACCTGGCAGCCGGCGACGGCCATCGGCACCGCCCACACCCCGCTGCCGCCGCCGACGTCGAGCACCCGGACCGGCAGCCCGGCGCGCCGCTCGCGGGCCCGCTCGACCTCGGCCCGCAGCGCCCGACGTACGGCGGAATGTGCGCCGGGCGGACTCGCCTCCGGCAGTTGGCCGGCCGCCCCGGCGTCCGCCACCCTCATCCGGCCGTCATCCGGCCCACCGGCTACGCACGGCGGCAGCTTAGGGGGTACCCACCCGATCATCCAGCGGGCGGCCGGCCGCCCCGGCCGGCGACGCGCGGTGGCCGGAGCGGGCGCGCGGTACAACCCGCCGGCCCCACCCGCCGTCGGTTCCACCGAACGCGCGGTATGCAGCGTGAACGCCGGGCGTCGGACACGGTACGTTGACCAGCGTGCAAGTGATCGCCGTGCTCAGCCTCAAGGGCGGAGTGGGCAAGACGACCGTGGTTCTCGGGCTGGCTGGCGCCGCCGTGGAGCGCGGCATGCGCACCCTGGTCGTCGATCTCGACCCGCAGGCCAATGCCACGGTCGCCCTGGAACCCGGCCCGACCTCGACCACCATCGCCGAGGTGCTCGACGAGCCCCGCCGCGCTGTGCTGAAACGCGCGATCAGCCCCAGTGCCTGGGGCGAGGACCTGGACGTATTGGTCGGCTCGGAGGCCAATGAGCGGCACAACCACCCCGAGCCGTCGCTCAAGCAGCTCGGCCGGCTGGACCGGGCCCTGGACCGCCTGCGCCACCGCGAGGACGGCGACGGGGCGGACGGGGCCGAGGACGACTACAGCCTGGTGATCGTCGACTGCCCGCCGTCGCTGGGCCAGCTGACCCGGGGCGCGCTGGTCGCGGCCGACCGCGCGGTGCTGGTGTCCGACCCGACGATCTTCGCGGTGGCCGGCGTGCAGCGCGCGTTCGAGGCGGTGCAGAGCGAGCGGGTGGAGCACAACCCCCGGCTGCAGCCGCTCGGCGTGCTGATCAACCGGGTCCGTTCCCGGTCCGCCGAGCACGCCTACCGGATCGCCGAGCTGCGCGAGCTGTTCGGCCCGCTGGTGCTCACCGGGACGGTGCCGGACCGGTCGGCGATCCAACAGGCGCAGGGCGCCTGCGTGCCGATCCAGCACTGGGACACGCCCGGCGCGCGCGAGGTGTCCTCGGTGTTCGACGGATTGCTGGGCCGGATAATCCGCAGCGCGGACCGGAACGCGGCCAGCTACCCCGGCGCCCGCGAGATCATGGTCAGCGGCTCACCAGCGAGCGAGTGACCTCGACAAACTGCGTCACCTGACGGACCAGGTCGTCGGCGGCCCGCTCGGTCACCAGCCGCGTGATGCCCGCCTCGGCGGCCGCCCGGGTGGCCGAGCCCGCCGCGAAGAAGGCGGCCCACTCCGCCAGCTCTGGCGCGACCAGCGTGAGCAGCTGCCAGACGCTGCGCCCACCCCGCCTCGGCCGGGCCGGCTGGGCCCGCACCGCGAGCACCGCCGCACCGGCCCGCAGCGCGGCGAGGTGCGCCGTGGCGTACCGGCGGGACGGCTCCACCAGCCCTGCCGCCTCGGCCAGCCCCTCCTCGGCCTGCCGCAGCAGCCCGAGCGCGGCGGCCGACGGCGGCGGCCCGACCGGCACCGGTCGACCTGACCCGCTCGCTGCACCGGACACACCCGACACACCGGACGCACCGGACGCACCGGACGCACCGGACGCACGCGCCGACGGACCGCCCGGCCGCCGGGCCGAGGGCACCGTCATCGAAAGACTCGTCGGCAGACTCATCTGCAGAGTCAGGGGCAGAGTCATCGGCAGGGTCATCGGCAGGGTCGCGGTCATCGCACACCTCCAGTTCGTCAGTCCTCGGGCCGGATCAGGTCCCACACGCCGGGGCCGGCGCGCATCCGCAGCACGAACTCCTCGGCCGGGCGCTCCAGGTCGGCCGACGAGCGGGCCAGCACCCGCCAGCAGCGCAACCGGTCACCGCCGACCGGCATCGGCGACGGGAACGGCCACGGCGACTCCTCGATCCAGCGCTCGCGCACGTCCATCACCATGAACCGGGGGCCTCGGCGGATCGGGCGCCGCTGGAACTCGACCGGCTCGCCGTCCTGCCAGCGAACCTGGACCGGCGTCGGCTGGCGCGATCCGAACCGGCGGGTCAGCACTCCCACAGCTGCCACACTCCTCAGTCGTCACCGATAACCTGGCCGTGCCGTGGGGCCCGACCCGTTCTCGAACAGATGTTCGATGCATCAAGTACAGCGCTTCCTCGGTCACGCGTCAAGTCCACGCGGACAAGTCCACGAAGCCGTCACATGTGGTGTCATGTGGTCATGCCCGCCGCGCCCCCCGCCGCGCCCCCCGGACCCGCCGCCGGACCGCCGGTCGCCCCCAGGGCGGTACCGAGTGCCGGGCCGAGCACCGGGCCGCCCGTCCGGCCCGCGCGGGCGGCCCGCCGGTGACCGCCGCGCCGCCCCGGATGCGGGTGGTCCGGTTCACCCCGCTCGGGCTGACGGACCGGCTGTCCGACGCGCTGGGCGTCTACGTGTCGGCGATGGGCTACCCGCGCTCGGCGATCCGGCAGCGCGCCCCGCTGTGGCGGGAACACACCCACCGCCCCGGCTGGCGGGCCGTCGGGGCCCTGGACGAGCGCAATGCTCTGGTCGGGCTCGGCTACGGCTACATCGGCGCGCGCGGCCAGTGGTGGCACGAGGAGGTCCGCCGCGGCCTGCTCAGCACCGACCCACGCGGGCTGCACTGGCTGGCCGACTACTTCGAGCTGACCGAGTTGCACGTGCTGCCCCGCGCGCAGGGCGGCGGGCTCGGCGAGCAGCTGCTGCGCACCCTGCTGGACGGCTGTGACCGGGGCTCGGTGCTGCTGTCCACCCCCGAGCTGGACCCGGCCCGGCCGGCCCGCGCCTGGCGGCTGTACCGGCGGCTCGGCTTCGTCGACGTGCTGCGCGACCACCGGTTCGTCGGCGACCCGAGGCCGTTCGCGGTGCTCGGCAGGGCGCTGCCGCTGCCACCGCCAGCGGGGCACGCCGACCCCGCCGGCGGGCCGCCGACCAGCCACAACGGCGGCCCCGGCGGCTTCCCCCACGACGGCCCCCACGACGACCCGCACCCGGTCAGCCGCGGCTGACTCGACCGGTCCCCCACCCCGACTGGCACGATGGCCGGGTGCGCTACCCGCCCGTCCGGCCACCGCGCCGGCGCCTCGCCGGGGCGGCACTCGTGCTGTTCCTGGTCGGCGCCGCCGCGCTGCTCGGCGGCTGCACCCAGGTGCGCACGGCGCTGGCCATCCAGGGCGACGACACGGTGGCCGGCGAGATCGTGATCGGCACGGCCGGCGGACCACCGCCCGCCGTCGCGGTGCCGGCGCCGCTGGTCGGGCGGGTGGCCGTGACGCCGTACCAGGACTCCGGCTACGTGGGGTCGCGGCTGCAGTTCAGCGGGCTGCGGTTCGATCAGGTCAACTCGCTGACCTCGGTGGCGCCGCTGGCCAACGGCCGGTTCCGGTTCGAGCTGCGCCGCACCGGCGGGCTGGTCGTGCTCGGTGGCCAGGTGGACCTGAGCGCCGTCCCGGTGGACAAGGCCGACGTGCAGCTCAAGGTCGCCTTCCCCGGTGACCTGGTCAGCACGGACGGCACGGTCGGCGGCGGCACGGTGAGCTGGGTGTTCACCCCCGGCCAGGTCAGCCAGTTCAACGCGGTGCTCAGCTCGCCGGACCCGTCCACCCCGTCGGTCGGCCGGTGGACCCTGCTGGTCGCCGCCGTGGTGGCCGCGGCGGCGGTCGCCGTGGTGCTGCTGGCCAAGGCGCACCGCAACCCCCCGGTCCCCGGCTCCGGGCGGGGTCCCTGAGACTTGTCCCCAGCACCGGGCACCCGGCCCGCCGAGGAGCATTCATGACCGCCCGACCGCTCGCCCGACCGCTCAGCCGAGCGACCCCGCACCCGCTGGACGAGCAGCTGGTCGCCAGGGTCGACGCGACGCTGACCGACTACCTCGCCGAGCGCCGCCGCTACACCGAGCTGATCCACCCGTCGTTCACCGAGGCCGCCGACACGCTCACCGCGTTCGTGCTGCGCGGGGGCAAGCGGGTGCGCCCGACGTTCGCCTGGTGGGGCTGGCGCGGCGCGGGCGGCCAGCCGGACGACGCGCTCGCCGGGCCGGTCCTCTCCGCGATCAGCGCGCTGGAGCTCGTGCAGGCCAGCGCGCTGGTGCACGACGACCTGATCGACGCCTCGGACACCCGCCGGGGCCACCCGACGGTGCACGTGGAGTTCGCCGGGCGGCACCGCGACCTGGGCTGGTTGGGTACCCCGGACCGGTTCGGCATGGCCGCCGCCCTGCTGATCGGCGACCTCGCGCTGATCTGGGCGGACGACATGCTGCACGGCGCCGAGCTGCCCGAGCAGGTGCGGGCCAGGGTGCGCCCGGTCTGGGCGGCCATGCGCACCGACCTGGTCGGCGGGCAGCTGCTGGACGTCCGAGGCCAGGCCTGCGGCGACGACACGGCCGCCACCGCAATGCGGGTGAACCGGTTCAAGACGGCCGCCTACACGGTGGAGCGGCCGCTGCAGCTGGGTGCCGCGCTGGCCGGGGCGCCGGCCGCGCTGGTCGAGGCGTACGGCCGGTTCGGCGCGGACATCGGCGTCGCGTTCCAGCTGCGGGACGACCTGCTCGGCGTGTTCGGCGACCCCGAGGTGACCGGCAAACCGGCCGGCGACGACCTCCGGGAGGGCAAGCGCACCCTGCTGATGGCGCTGGCCATGGCCGCCGCCAGGGAGCGCCGCGACGGCGCGGCGCTCACCGTGCTGACCGAGGCGCTCGGCAACCCCGAGCTGGACGGCGACGGGGTGTGCCGGGTCCGCGATGTGCTGCGCGAGCTGGGCACCTCGGACGTGCTGGAACAGCGGATCGAACAGCTCACCGAGTCCGCCTTGGCCGTGCTCGCCGCCGTCGAGGTGGCCGAGCCGGCCGCGACCAGGCTGCCTGAGCTGGCCCACGCGGCCACCCGGCGCCTGGCCTGACGCGGGACGCCCTGGTGAGGTCGAGAACCGTGGGCGGGCCCACCGACCACGTCGTGGTGGTCGGCGCCGGCCTGGCCGGGCTGGCCACCGCGCTGCACCTGCTCGGCGCCGGGCGCCGGGTGACCGTGCTGGAGCGCGCCGCACACCCCGGCGGCCGGGCCGGCCGGGTGGACCTGCACGGGCCGGCCGGGCGCTACCTGGTGGACACCGGGCCGACCGTGCTGACCATGCCGGACCTGGTGGACGCCACGCTCGGCGCCGTCGGGGAGAAGCTCGGCGACCGGCTGGAGCTGATCCGGCTGGACCCGGCGTACCGGGCCCGGTTCGCCGACGGCTCGACGATCGACGTGCACACCGACCCGGACGCGATGGAGGCCGAGATCGCCGAGCGGGTCGGCGGGGCCGACGCGGCCGGCTACCGGCGGCTGCGGGACTGGCTGAGCGCCCTGTACCGGGCCGAGATCGACACGTTCATCGGCGCGAATATGGACTCGCCGCTGAGCCTGCTCACCCCCGACCTGGCCCGGCTGGCCGCGCTCGGCGGCTTCGGCCGGCTGGGCCCCCGGGTGGCCCGGTTCGTCCGGGATGAGCGGCTGCGCCGGATCTTCTCCTTCCAGGCGCTCTACGCCGGCGTCGCGCCGGACCGCGCGCTGGCCGCCTACGGCGTGATCGCCTACATGGACACCGTCGCCGGCGTGTACTTCCCGCGCGGCGGCATGCGGGCACTGCCCACCGCGTTGGCCGACGCGGCCACCGCCGCCGGCGCCGAGATCCGCTACCGGTCGACGGCAACCGGCCTGGTCAACCGGGGTGGCCGGGCGGTCGGCGTGCGCTATCTGGACGGCGCGGGCGAGCCGGCGCTGCTGGCCGCCGACGCGGTCGTGCTCACCCCCGACCTGCCGGTGGTGCACCGCCTGCTGCGGCGCGCGCCCCGGCGGCCGGTGCCGCTGCGCTGGTCCCCGTCCGCACTGGTGCTGCACGCCGGTGGCCCGGCCCCGAACGGCGGCGACGACGGCCGAGGCGAACCGGCCCACCACACGCTGTCCTTCGGCACGGCATGGTCGGAGACGTTCCGGCAGATCCTGCACCGGGGCGAGCTGATGGCCGACCCGTCGCTGCTGCTGACCAACCCGACGGCGACCGACCCGTCCCTGGCCCCGCCGGGTCACCAGCTGTACTACCTGCTCGCGCCGTGCCCGAACACCCGGCGGGCCAGACTGGACTGGTCCCGGGTCGGACCGGCCTACGCCGAGGAGCTGCTCGGGGTCCTGGCCGCCCGGGGGCTGCCCGGGCCGAGCGGCGCGACGGCGGTGTCCCGGCTGGTCACCCCGGACGACTGGGCCGCCGAGGGGCTGGCCGCCGGCACGCCGTTCTCGGCCGCGCACACGTTCGCCCAGACCGGGCCGTTCCGCCCGGCGAACCTGGTTCGTGGCTGGTCGAATGTGGTGCTCGCCGGGTGCGGCACCACGCCGGGCGTCGGGGTGCCACCGGTGCTGATCTCGGGGCGGTTGGCCGCGCTGCGCATCACCGGATCCTGAACCCCGGACCTGCTACCGGTGGCCGATCAAGGCCGTGGCAGCATAGGACCCAAGATGACGTCCCAGCCGCAGCTGTCGACCACCCCCGCCGAGGCACCCGAGGCGGCGCTCCGCGCTACCCCGGTGAGCCCGGCCGAGGCGGTGGCCACGGCATCCGAACTGATCCCGACTTCGGTCACGGCGCCGCCCTCCACCAGCCCCCGGGGCTGGTGGCAGCGGTTCGGCAGCCCCGCGCCGAAGCCCCTGCTGCTCGGCTTCCTCGGCAGCCTGCTGCTCGCCTTCGGCGGGCTGGGCGCCGGTGGAGTGCTAGTGCACGACCCGATCCTGGAGGGCACGCCGCTCGCCGCATGGCGGTTCGGCCACGGCTACGACCTCGCGGTCATGGTCGTCTACCTGGGGCTCGGGCTCGAGGTGTGGGCCTGGGTGCTGCTCGGCCGGGAGGTGCTGGCCCGGCGGGCGAACGCGCGGGCGGTGCTCACCACGTCGGCGCTGTGGCTGCTGCCGATGCTGGTCACACCGCCGCTGTTCACCCGCGACGTGTTCAGCTACCTGGCCCAGGGCACGATGCCGCTGCGCGGGTTCGACCCGTACGGCGGCGGGCCCAACGTGCTGAGCGGGCCGGTGCTGGACAACGTGCACTGGTTCTGGCAGGACACGCCGGCCCCGTACGGCCCGCTGTTCATCCTGATCGCCAAGGGCATCGCCTCGGTGACCGGCGAGAACATGATCGCCGGCGTGCTGCTGATGCGGCTGGCCATGCTGGTCGGGCTCGCGCTCTTCGTGGCCTCGCTGCCCGGCCTGGTCCGGCACCTCGGCGGCCGGCTGCCGGTGACGCTGTGGATCGCGGTGGCGAACCCGGTGATGGTGATCCACCTGGTCGGCGGCCCGCACAACGACCTGCTGCTGCTCGGCCTGCTGAGCATGGGCAGCCTGCTGGTGCTCAACCGCAAGCACGCCGCCGGGATCGGGTTGGTCACCCTCGCGATGGCGGTCAAGGCCTCCGCCGGGGTGGCGCTGCCCTTCCTGGTGCTGGTCTGGGCAGCCCGGCTGACCGGTCCGCAGCGCATCCGGATCATCAAGGCCACCGCCGCCGGCGTCGGGGTGTTCCTGCCGGTGTTCGCGGCCTGCACGCTCGCCGCCAAGGTCGGCCTCGGCTGGCTGCCCGCGCTGAACGCCCCAGCGATGATCGTCAACTGGCTGTCCCTGTCCACCGGGTCCGGCGAGCTGATCTACAACATCATCAGCTGGGCGATCGGCGGCCTGCCCAAGACGCCGTTCTTCACGGTGACCCGGATCATCGGCGCGGTCGCGCTGCTGACCATCGGGGTGCACCAGTGGCTGGCCGCCCGGGGTGGCGGGCCCGACGCGGTGCGCCGCGCCGGCATTGTGCTGCTGCTGGTCGCGCTGCTCTCGCCGGCGACCCTGCCCTGGTACTACACCTGGGGCATGGCGCTGCTGGCCGGCACCGCGTGGACGGCCCGCCAGATGCAGGTCGTGCTGTTCGTGTCCTGCTTCCTGGTGATCGCCGCGTTCCCGGACGGCGAGGTCTCGCTGTACGCGTTCGGCTACCTGCTGCTGGTGCTGGCCGGTGCGCTGGTCGCGGCGATCGCGCTGCGCAAGCCGGACCCCCTGCGGCTGCGGTCCCGCCCGGTCCGCCTGCCGTCGGCAGATGGCTGACCTCGCCGACCGCGAGCTCGACGCCGCCGGGATCACCGGCCCCACCCTTCGCACCGCCTACCTGCGCTGCCGCGCGCTGCACGCCCGGCACGGCCGGACGTACTTCCTGGCCACCCGGCTGCTCGCGCCAGCGCAGCGGCCGGCGGTGCACGCCCTCTACGGCTTCGCCCGGTATGCCGACGAGATCGTCGACGCGCTGGACGACGCCCGGCCGGCCGCTGAGAAGCTGGCCGCCCTGGACGCCCTCGAACCTGCCCTGCTCGGTGCCCTCGACGCTGCCCTGACCGGCGCCGCTGCGGCCGACCCGGTGCTGCGCGCGGTGGCCCACACTGCCCGGCGCTACGAGCTCGACCCGGCCCTGTTCCGCGCGTTTCTGGCCGCCATGCGGATGGACACCGAGGTCACCGACTACGCCACGTTCGAGGCGCTGGCCGGCTACATGCACGGCTCGGCGGCGGTGATCGGGCTGCAGATGCTGCCGGTGCTGGGCACGGTCGGCGAGCGGGCGGCGGCCGAGCCCTCGGCGGCCGCGCTGGGCATCGCCTTCCAGCTGACCAACTTCCTGCGCGACGTCGGCGAGGACCTGGACCGGGGGCGGGTGTACCTGCCGGCCGACGAGCTGGCCGCCTTCGGGGTGGACCGCGCGCTGCTGGACTGGTGCCGCCGCCGGCGCCGGCACGACCCCAGGGTGCGCCGCGCGCTGGCCCACCTGGTGGCCCGCACCCGGGCGGTGTACCGGCGCGCGGCACCCGGGGTCGCCCTGCTGGCGCCGGCGTCACGGCCCTGCGTGCACACCGCGTACGCGCTCTACGGCGGCATCCTGGACCGGATCGTGGCGGCGGACTACGACGTGCTGCAGCGCCGCGTGTCGGTGCCGGCGCACCGCCGGCTCGCGGTGGCGCTACCGGCCCTGGCCAGCGGATATGCGGCGCGGCGCGGGAACGCCGGCCACCCCGTTCCCGGGCTGGGGCGTTAGAGCGCCATCGCCTGGGCGCGGCGCTTGATCTCGCGGCCCCGGTTGCCCCGGAGTGCCTCGATCGGCGTGCCGGGCAGCGAGGGGTCGTCCTCGAACAGCCAGCGCACGATCTCCTGGTCGTCGTAGCCGCCGTCGCGCAGCACGGTGACGGTGCCGGCGAGGCCCTTGACCACGGTGTCGTCGCCGAGGAACTCCTCGGGGATGACGAGTGCGCCGTTGCGCCGGATGGCCAGCAGGTGGCCGTCCCGGACCAACTGGTGCACCCGGCTCACCGGGACCCCAAGCCGCTGGGCAACCTCGGGGATGGACATTGCCTTCAGGTCGTCGGCCGCGATGGCGGGCGCGGCGGGTCGCTCACTCACGCGGGACACCATGCCACAGCTCACCCCTGTTTCGGCAGGGTTGGGGGGGCCTGGAACTACCCCCCGATCGCCCACCGGTCGGCTTTCGTACCCTTGCCAGCGTGGTCGCAACCGAGCCCGATCTGTCCGGGGTGCTCCTGCAGGAGCGCTATCGGGTGACTGAGCTGCTCGCGATCGGTGGCATGTCCCGGGTGTACCGGGGTACCGACCTGCGGCTCGAGCGCGAGGTCGCGATCAAGGTGATGGACTCCCGGCTGGCCGCCGACGCGAGCTTCCGGGGCCGGTTCGAGCGGGAGGCCCGGGCCATCGCCAAGATCGACCATCCGGGCGTGGTGGACGTCTACGACCAGGGCGAACACGGCGGCGAGCCCGAGCCGGTGGTCTTCCTGGTGATGGAGCTGATCCTCGGCGGCACGCTGCGCGACCTGCTCGCCGAGCGCGGCGCGCTGCCCGTGCCGGAGGCGCTCGCGGTGCTGGAGCCGGTGCTCGGCGCGCTGGCCGCCGCGCACGCCCAGGGGCTCACGCACCGTGACGTCAAGCCGGAGAACGTGCTAATCAGCCGCGCCGGAGTGGTGAAGGTCGCCGACTTCGGGCTGGTCACGGCGGCCGCCCAGGGCAACGCTACGACCACCGGAACGATCATGGGCACGGTGGCCTACCTGTCACCCGAACAGGTCACCGGCGGCAAGGTGGACGCACGCAGCGACGTGTACTCCGCCGGCGTGCTGCTCTACGAGCTGCTCACCGGGCTGCCCCCGTACGACGGCGAGCACCCGCTCGCGGTGGCCTACCAACACGTGAACCAGAACGTGCCGGCCCCGTCCGCGCTGGCGCCCGGGGTACCGCCGGACCTGGACGCCCTGGTCGCCAGCGCCACCCGGCGCGACCCGGCGGCGCGCCCGCCCAACGCCGAGACGATGTTGCACGCGGCGCGCGGGGTGCGGGCGGCGCTGGGCATCCCCCGGGTCCCGGTGCCGGTACCCGGCCGCGCCGGCCCGGCCGCCCCCGGCACCGGTGCGGCCTATCCGGCCGGCTCCGGCGCGTTCGGCGCCACCCCGGGCGCGCCCGGGGCCTCCGGCGCCTTCCGGGCCGCGCCGGGGGGCTACGGCGCCGTACCGGTCGCGCCGCGGTTCGCGGCCCCTCCCCCGCTGCCGCAGCCCCTGCCGGCCAGCCCGCCCCCGCCGCCCCGGCACGCCGCGCCGCCCCACCCGACCAGGGCGCTCGACCCGGCCGCCAGCTCGCCCGGCCGGTACGGCTCGGGACCGACGGCCAACTGGTCGGCGGGCGCCGACCCGTCCGCCTGGCCGACCACGCCGGCCGAGCACGCCGGCGGCCAGCCGCTCGACCACGTCGCCCACCGCCGCCGGAGCCGCCGGATCCTGGCCATCTGGATCGGCGCCATCCTGCTGCTCGCCGTGTTGGTCGGGGCGCTCGCCTGGGGTGCCGGCGCCGGCCAGTGGAGCAGCACGCCGGCCCTGATTGGGCTGGACAGGCCCAGCGCCGAGCGGCTGGTCACCGAGGCCGGACTCGTCCCCGTCGTGCGGGAGCAGCCAAATGACGGCCTGCCAGCGGGCATCGTGGCCGAGGCGGTGCCCGGCCCGGCCACCAGAGTGCGCAAGGGCAGCACGGTCGACCTGACGGTGTCCACCGGCCACCCCCGGGTGCCCTCGGTGCCGCCGGGCACGGCGGTGCCGGACGCCGAGCGGATGCTGCGCGACGCCGGCCTGACGCCCCGCGAGGACTCCGCCCGCTACTCCCCGCACCCGACCGCGCCCCCCGGCACGGTGATCGGCACCGCGCCGGCCGCCGGCACCGAGGTGACCCTGGCCAGCCCGGTCACCCTGGTGCTCAGCAGCGGCCCGGCCCCGGTGCTGCCCCACCGCCAGCGCGACGACCCCGGCTCGCTGGGCGAGCTGCTGCGCAACGGCCTGGAGCGGGCCCTGCGCGGCGACCGCTGAGCCGACCGCTGACCGGCGCCGAACCGGGTCAGCCGCGCAGCATCTCCGCGACCAGGAAGGCCAGCTCCAGGGACTGCTGGGTGTTCAGCCGGGGGTCGCAGGCGGTCTCGTAGCGGCCGTGCAGGTCGGCGTCGGAGATCTCCTGGGCGCCGCCGAGGCATTCGGTGACGTCCTCGCCGGTGATCTCCACATGCAGCCCGCCGGGGTGCGTGCCGAGGCCGTGGTGCACCTCGAAGAAGCCCTGCACCTCGTCGACGATCCGGTCGAAGTGCCGGGTCTTGTAGCCGCTGGTGGACTCGACGGTGTTGCCGTGCATCGGGTCGCACTGCCAGATGACCTTGTGCCCGGAGGCGGTGACCTTCTCCACGATCGGCGGCAGCACGTCCCGCACCTTGGTGCTGCCCATCCGGCTGACCAGCGTCAACCGGCCCGGCACGCCCTCGGGGTCGAGCCGCTCGACGTACTCCACGGCCTGCTCGGGGGTGGTGCTCGGACCGATCTTGAGCCCGATCGGGTTGGCCAGCACCTGGGCGAACGCGATGTGCGCCCCGTCCAGCTGGCGGGTCCGCTCGCCGATCCACAGGAAGTGCCCGGACAGGTCGTACAGCTTGGGCGCGGCGGCGTCCCGGACGTCGAGCCGCAGCATGGCCCGCTCGTAGTCCAGCAGCAGGGCCTCGTGGCTGGCGTAGTACTCGACGCTGTGCAGGCTGGGGTCGTCCACCCCACAGGCCTCCATGAACCGCATGCCCCGGTCGATCTCGCCGGCCAGCGCCTCGTACCGCTCGGCAGCGCCGGAGTTGCGGATGAAGTCCTTGTTCCAGTCGTGCACCCGGTTCAATCCGGCCATGCCGGTGGCGGTCAGCGCGCGGACCAGGTTCATCGCGGCGCTGGCGTTGGCGTACGCCCGGATCATCCGGCTCGGGTCGGGCACCCGGGCCTCCGGGGTCGCCTTGATCGAGTTCACGATGTCGCCCCGGTACGACGGCAGGCCCAACGCGTCCAGCGGCGCCGAGCGCGGCTTGGCGTACTGCCCGGCGATCCGGCCGAGCTTGACCACCGGCATGCTCGCCGCGTAGGTCAACACGACGGCCATCTGCAGCAGCGTGCGGATGTTGCCCCGGATGTGCGGCTCGGTGTTGTCCGCGAAGGTCTCCGCGCAGTCCCCGCCCTGCAGCAGGAACGCCTCACCCCTGGCCACCTGGGCCAGCTGCGCGCGCAGCTTGTCGACCTCTTCCGGCACGGTGACCGGCGGCACGCTCTCCAGCACGGTGCGCACCTGCCGGACCGCTTCCCCGTCCGGCCACTCGGGTTGCTGTGCCGCCGGGCGGCCCAGGGCGTCGTCCAGGCGGGCGCGCAGCGAGGGGGGCAACGGCGGGAGTTCGGGAAGGTCCTCAACCGGCACGTCAACTGTCCAGTTCACGGTCAGCCAGCCTAACGCTTTCGCTCGTCGGGACGGCGGCACATATCGCCTGTGGCGCTCAGCCGAAGAACACCTCGGCCTCGGAGTACAGCGCCGGGTCCACCGTCTTCAGCGTCCGGGTCGCCTCGGCCAGCGGCACCCGGACGATGTCCGTGCCACGCAGCGCCACCATGGCCCCCCACTCGGAGTCGTGCACCGCGTCGATGGCGTGCAGCCCGAACCGGAGAGCCAGCCAGCGGTCCCGGCTGCTCGGCGTGCCACCCCGCTGCACGTGCCCGAGCACGGTGGTGCGA
>Ga0137415_10002130_pt1 | contig 19685 bp, 21 predicted proteins | sample CZODoug3_1_1_16f_FD_183082 | JGI IMG/M metagenome (GOLD analysis project Ga0137415, IMG submission 183082) | Vadose zone soil fungal communities from Angelo Coast Range Reserve, California, USA - CZODoug3_1_1_16fungal (Hybrid Assembly) | ecosystem: Environmental > Terrestrial > Soil > Vadose...
GACGGTGTCCAGGATCGGTGTCGGGCCTGTGAGCGTCATGCCTTCCTCCGCATGAGCACGGTCTCCTGGTAGGTGCAGACCGCCTCGCCGCGCTGGTTTCGCACGGCCACGTCGAAGACCACCACCCCGCGGTCGGGCTTCGACGACGGCCGCGTCTGCGTGACCGTCATCTCCGTGTGCACCGTGTCGCCGAACTTCACCGGCGTCGTGAACTTCAGGCGGTCGAGGCCGAGCAGCGCGAGCGTCGTGCCCGCGAACCAGCCGCCGAGATTCTGCTGGCCGTTGGACACGGCGAGCGTCAGGATCCCGTGCGCGACGCGCTCGCCGAACGGCGTCGTCCGGGCGAATTCCGCGTCGATGTGGAGCGGGTTGAAGTCGCCCGTCAACCCGGCGAAGCGCGAGACGTCGCCGCCGTCGATCGTGCGGCGCCCGGTGACGAGCACCTCGCCCACCGTGAACTCCTCGAAGTAGCGGCCTTGGGACATCATATTTGCCGTCGGAGCGCCTTCGCAGAGCCTCCGGCGCTCGACGGTCGGGCGGTCGCCGGCCGTGTGGACATCATGTATAGGCCGTCCCCCGGTCCCAGTCGAGCTCGCGGCCGATGACGAGGCGCAGGATCTCGGAGGTGCCGCCGCCGGGCAGCAGGAAGCGCGCGTCGCGGAAGTAGCGCTGCACGGGATACTCCATCGCGAGCCCGTACGACGCGAAGATGCGCGCGGCCTCGTCGGTGACCTTCACCGCCGTCTCGGAGGCGAGCAGCTTTGTCATGGCCGCCTCGCGCGCCACCGGGCGCCCGGCGTCGAGCCGCCCCGCCGCCTGGTAGGTCAGCAGCGCGGCGGCGTGGATCCCGGCCAGCATGTCGGCGAGCTTGAAGCCGATGGCCTGGTGCTCGCCGATGGGCTTGCCGAAGGCCACGCGCTCGCGCGAGTACGCGAGCGCGGCCTCGTAGGCCGCGCGCGCGAGCCCGACCGAGAGCGCCGCCGTCATGATGCGGATCTCGGCCAGGATGCCGCCGATCTTCTCGACGCCGCCGGTCTCGCCGCCGAGCAGGTGCTCGTGCGGCACCTCGACGTCCTCGAGGAGGATCTCGCCCGTGACCGAGGCGCGCACGGCCAGCTTGTCGATCGGCTTGCCCAGCGTGATGCCGCGCATCGTCTTCCGGTCGAGCAGGAAGAGTGCGATGTTCCTCATCCCGCGCTCGCCCGACGTCTTGGCGGCCACCGTGAGCACGTCGGCCACCGGCGCGTTGGTCACCCACGTCTTGGTCCCGCGCAGCACCCAGCGATCGCCGCGCCGCTCGGCGCGCGTGGCGAGGTTGGCCACGTCGGAGCCGGCGTCGGGCTCGGTCATGGCGAAGGTGGCGACCAGCTCGCCGCGGAGCGCCGGCGCGAGGTAGCGCTCGCGCAATTCGTCGCCGCCGTACTTGAAGATGAAGTGCGTCCCCATCAGCGACTGCATGCCCGCGGCCGCCGCCACCGATAGGGAGCCGCGGGCCAGCTCCTCGGCCAACAGGCAATACGTCGTCATGTCGGCGTCGGCGCCGCCGTACTTCTCGGGATAGCGCAGCGCCAGCCAGCCCAGCTCGGCGATGCGCCGGAAGAGCGCGGCGGGGAACTCGCCGCGCTCGTCGAGCGCCTGCGCGGCCGGCGCCACCTCCGCGTCGACGAAGCGCGCGACGCTCTTGCGGAAGTCCTCCTGGTCGCGCGTGAAGGCGATCATGTCGTCGTCGCCAACTGCATCAGCGCCTCTGCCCGCGCAGCCCCGCGGTGGCTTCGACGTCGACACGCTCGCCGACGATCACGACACCGTAGCGCTCGCGCGCGGCCTCGATCGAGACGTAGTCGTCCAGCACGTCCTCCAGCACCGCCCTCGGGTCGCGCTCGAACGGATCGCCGTAGCCGCCGGCGCCCGACTGCTGGAAGGATATGACATCGCCGTAGGCGAACTCGCGCGATTGCTTGCCGTGGACGCGCTGCTCGCCCGGGCCCGGGTTGATCACCGTCGTGGCGAGGGCACCCGACCGGCCGCCGAAGAGCCCGTACGGCGCGAACCGCTGACGCTCGGAGAGATTCGTCAGCTTGCCCTCGTCGGCCAGGAAGCGCAGGTCGCGCCGGATGCCGCAGCCGCCGCGGAACGTTCCCGGCCCGGCCGAGTCGCGGATGAACTCGAAGCGCTCGACGACGATCGGCTGGTTGGCTTCCTGGGCCTCGACGGGGATGTTGGACGCATTGAACGCGTACGACATCGCCTCGCAGCCGTCTTTGGTGGCGCGCGCGCCCGTGCCCGAGAGCACCAGCTCGTAGGCGACGAAGCGGCGCCGGCGCGCGCGGTCCCAGCCGCCGAACGTCGGGTTGGCGAAGTGCGAGGCCGCCGCCGCCACGCGCCCGGGCAGCGCGGGGGCCAGCGCGCCGATGACCGCCTCGAACGTGCGATAGCAGATGATCGCGCGCGGGCCGCCGCCCGCGGGCGGGCGCGGATTCAGGAACGAGCCCTCGGGCGCCTTCACCGTGATCGGCCGCAGCGCGCCCTCGTTCATCGGCCCGGAGGGATCGGTGAGGCACTTCACCGCCGCGTACGAGTACGAGCGCGTGTAGTTGATGTAGGAGTTCATGCCCGACGCGGTCTGCGGGCTCGAGCCCTCGTAGTCGATCGTCATGCCGTCGCCGTCCACGGTCACCGCGACCGCCACCCTGAGTGGCGCGGTGCCCGGCCCGCAATCGTCGAGGAAGTCCTCGAAGCGATAGACGCCGTCGGGGACGGCGCGGATGGCGGCGCGCATGTTCGCCTCGGTGCGCGCGACGATCTCGTCCATCGCCGCCACGAGCGTCTGGCGCCCGTAGCGCTCGGCCAGCTCGGTCAGGCGCAGCTCGCCCACCCGCAGCGCGCTCCGCTGCGCTCGCAGGTCGCCGAGCACCTTGTCGGGCGTGCGCGTGTTGGCCGCGATGATGCCGGTGATGCCCGCGTGTTCCCGATATTCCTCCCAGACTTTCGTCGGGAGGATGCGCAGGCCCTCCTGGAAGAAGTCGAAGATGCCCTCGACGGCCTGGCTGCCCGGGCGCGCCCCGCCGACGTCCGTGTGGTGCAGGATGTTGACGGCGAAGCCGATCAGCTCGCCGCGATGGAACGCCGGCTGCGTGATGAAGAAGTCGGGAAGATGGCCGGAGCCGAGCAGCGGATCGTTCAGGAGGATGGCGTCGCCCGGCTTGAGCGTCTCGACCGGGTGCGCGGCCAGCGCGTTTCGCACCGCGAAGGACATCGCGCCCATGTGGCCCGGCGAGTAGGGCCCCTGCGCGACCATCCGTCCCCGTGCGTCGAACACCGCCACCGAGAAGTCCTGGCCCTCGCGCGCCTGCTCCGAGTACGCGGTCTTGTGCACGGTGGTGCCGATCTCCACCGCGATCGACTGCAGCGCGCCCCAGATCACGCCGAGGGTGATGGGGTCGACGCGCGCGGTCATGGTGCGGCCTCGACGATCAGGTTGGCGTACTCGTCGACGCTCGCGCTCGTTCCCGGCGGGAGCACCGACGTCGACTCGCGCTCCTCGACGATGGCGGGCCCGTCCACGCGCGCGCCCGGCGCCAGCGCGTAGCGATCGTACACGGGGCAGTCGGTCCAGCCGCGCGTCTCCGGGAACCACGCGCGGCGCCCGCCCTTGAGGCCGCCGTCGCGCCCGTCGCCGGCGGCCTTCGCCAGCGCGACGCGCGGCGCGCCGCCGACGGCCGCGAGCTTCCACGTGACCGTCTCCACCGGCTCCGTCGGATTCGCGTAGCCGTAGCGCGCGGCATAGACCGCGTCGAAGGCGGCGCGGATGCGCACGAGGGCGGCGGCGTCCAGGGCGCCGGGCGGCACGGGCACGGTGAGCTCGTACCCCTGCCCGACGTACCGGGCGTCCACCGAGCGCGCGAGGGTCACGGTGCCGGCCACCGCGGCGCCACGCACGATCGACGCCGCCTGCGCGGCCATGTCGTCGTACATCGCGGTGAGCGCCGCCGGGTCGAGCGCGTCGAGCCGGCGCACCCAGGTGCGCGCGACGTCGAACTTCACCTCCGCCGCGAGCAGTCCGATGGCGGCGGTGACGCCGGCGGCCGCCGGCAGGATCACCCGGGGAATGCCGAGCGCCTGGGCCAGCCGGCAGCCGTGCACCGGGCCCGAGCCGCCGAAGGCGACGAACGTGAGGTCACGCGGATCGCGCCCGCGCTCGATCGACACGACGCGTGTGGCCAATTCCATGTTCGTGTTCACGATGGCGTGGATGCCCCACGCCGCGTCCTCGACCGACAGCCCCAGCGGCTGCGCCACGCGGGCGGCGATCGCGCGCCGGGCGCCGTCCACGTCGAGGCGCAGGCTGCCACCGGCGAAGTAGTCGGGATTCAGGTAGCCGAGGACGAGGTTGGCGTCGGTCACGGTGGGCGCAGCGCCGCCGAGGCCGTAGCAGACCGGGCCGGGCGCGGACGACGCGCTCTCGGGCCCGACGGCGATGACGCCGAGATTCGCGCGCGCGATGGAGCCGCCGCCGGCGCCGATCTCGACGAGGTCGATCGCCTGGATGTTCATCGGCAGCCCGCTGCCCGCCGCCCCGTTCACGCGATGCAGCTCGAAGGCCGTCGTCGTGTCCGGCCGGCCGTTCTCGACCAGCGCGAGCTTGGCCGTCGTGCCGCCCATGTCGAACGCGATGAGGTCGCGATGACCCGTCAGCTCGCCGTAGGTCGCCGCCATCAGCGCGCCGGCTGCGGGCCCCGACTCGATCATGCGCACGGGGTAGCGTTCCATCGCCTCGGCCGTCGCCACGCCCCCCGAGGACTGCATGACGAAGAGCCGGCCCCGGTAGCCGCGCCCGGCAAGGGCCGCCACGAGCCCGCGCAGGTACTCGCGCACCGCGGTCATCACGTAGGCGTTCACGACCGTGGTGGACGTGCGCTCGTACTCGCGGAACGTCGGCGAGACCTCGTGCGAGAGCGTCACCGTGACGTGGGGCGCCTCCTCCGCCGCCAGCGCGGCCAGCCGCTTCTCGTGCTGCGGGTTCAGGTAGGCGTGCAGTAGACAGATCGCGAGCGTCGTGACGCCGCGCTCGGCCAGCGCGCGGATCGCGCGGCGCGCGTCCACCTCGTCCAGCGGCGTGCGTACCGAGCCGTCCGCGAGCACGCGCTCGGTGACCTCGCCGATCAGTCGCCGCCGGACGAGGGGGCGCGGCTTCTCGATCTGGAGATCGTAGACCTGGTAGCGCTTCTCGCGCCCGATGAGCAGCACGTCGCGGAAGCCGCGCGTGGTCAGCAGGCCGACCCCGCGCGCCTTGCGCTCGATGACGACGTTGCTGCCGAGCGTCGTGCCGTGCACGGCCTGGGCGACGTCGCTCCAGGCCACGCGCGCGCCCGCCAGCAGCGCGTCGAGGCCGGCCAGGCACGCCTCGGAGGGATCGGGATAGGTGGTGAGGCGCTTGGCGGTGGTCAGCTCGCCGGCGGGCGACTGCAGCACGAAGTCCGTGAACGTGCCGCCCACGTCGAAGCCGATCCGGTACGACACGAAGTCAGCTCCGCCGCTCCGCGCGCGCGAGCACGACGCGATACGGATAGCGCCGGCCCGTCTGATAGGTGACGGCGTGCTCCACGGGCTCGCCGTTGGTCGCGTAATACGTGCGCTCGAAGACGAGCAGGGGCGAGCGCGGCCGCACCTGCAGCAGCTCGGCGACCTGCCGCGGCGCCAGGACCGCGTCGGCCACCTGCTCGAGCGTCTTGATTCGCAGGTCCGACTGCCGCTCGATGGCGGCGATCAGCGAGGTCTTGGAGAGATCCTCGTCCGAGAGCGCGAGCGCGATCGGCGTCGGCACCCACACCGTGACGTGCTGGAAGGGGCCCGCCTCCGCGTGACGGACGCCCACGATGCGGGCGCCCTTGGAGCCCGGCGGCAGCCGCAACGCCTGCGCGATGTTCGCGGGGACCGGCACCGTCTCCTGGGAAATCAGCTTCAGCCACGTCTCGTCGCCGAGCGCCATCATGTCGTCGATCGAGCCGATCACCCGCAGCCGCGAGTCGCTGCCGTTGGCCGCGGTGCTGAAGGTGCCGCGCCCCGCGTGGCGATAGAGCCGTCCCTCCTGCACCAGGACCTCGAGGGCCTGGCGGATGGTCGGCCGGCTCACCTTGAAGCGGGCGCAGAGGCTGTGCTCGGACGCGATGCGTTCGCCCTCGCCGCGAAGGTCGCGGCGGATGGCGTCGGCGATCTGGAGATAGCGCGGAATGCCCGGACGGTAATTCACTCCGTCCTCCCGGTGGGTCAAAGTTGTCTAGACAGATAGCACCGGGGCCGGGGCCGGTCAAGCACGCGGATGAAATTGGTCGTACATCCGTCGCAGGGCCGCCGACGGCAGGTGCGTGTAGATCTGGGTGGTCGAGATGTCGGCGTGCCCCAGCATCAGCTGCACGGCGCGAAGATCCGCGCCGCCCTCCAGCAGGTGGCTCGCGAAGCAGTGCCGCAGCGTGTGCGGCGACACGCGCTGGCGCAGCCCGGCGCGCCGCGCCGCGCGCAGCACGATCTGCCAGAGCGACTGCCGGGTGAGCGGACGGGCCCGCGGCCCGACGAAGAGCAGCGGCGATGCGCGCCGCGCGGCGCTCAGGCGCGGGCGTGCCTCGGCGAGATAGCGCTCGACCCAGGCGAGCGCCTCGCCGCCCACCGGGACCAGACGCTCCTTGCGTCCCTTGCCCGTGCACTGCACGTAGCCGGCGCTTCGATTGACGTCGCCGACGCGGAGCGTGAGCGCCTCCGTGGCGCGCAGGCCACTGGCGTAGAGCAGCTCCAGCAGGGCGCGATCGCGCAGACCGCGCGGGGTAGCGACGTCTGGCGCCTCCACGAGGGCCGTCACCGCCTCGCGTGACAGCGTGCGCGGCAGCGGACGTGAGCGGCGGGGCTGCTCGACGTGCTCGGTCGGATCCTCGGCGATCGCGCCCTCGCGGATGAGATGCGCGTAGAGTCCACGCAGTGCGGCGAGCCGCCGGGCGATGGTGGCCGGCTTGCGGCCCGCGCGACGCTGCCGCTCCAGCCACGCCAGCACGTCGTCGCGGCGCGCGGCGTCCAGCGCGCGGCGGCGAGGCCCGAGTACGCGGAGGAAATCGCGGACGTCGCGACGGTAGGCGTCGAGGGTGTGGCGCGAGGCGTTGCGCTCGGCGCTGAGGGCGGTGAGGAATTCGTCGAGCGAGCGCTCGGCCTCCACCTGGCCATTCACGCGGCCATTATAGGCGGCGATCGAGGGGCGCCCCGGGTTTCCCGGGGCGCCTCCGAGCGTTGGGGTGTGGGGGGCCATATCGGGGCCCCCCCACGTCTACTAACGGCCGGTCTTCTTGTCGGTCTGCTCCTGGTCCTTCATCTTCTGCCGATCGTTGTCGTCCTGCTTGGCTCGGTCGTCGTCACCGCGCGGGCTGGCCGACGGCGACTGGGTGTCCGTGTTCACGCTGCCCTTGTCGTTCGTGTTCACGCTGCCGGTTCCGCTCACGCTGCCGCCCGAGCCGCTGACCGCGCCGGAGCCGGTCGCGCTATCAGAGCCGCTCGCGCTGCCGCTGGGGCTCGCGCTCGGGCTCTGCGTCTGCGGCGTCGTGGACTGACCGCTCGCGTTGGTGTTGCCGTTGACGTCGACGCCGACGCTCGGGTTCACCCCGATGTTCGGGTTCACGTTCGGGCTGATGGTCGTGTTCTGCGCGAGCGCAGGGCCGACCCCCACGACGAGCGCCGTCAGCGAAGCCGCCGCGATCGAAACGTAACGCTGCCTCATTCCAGGACCCCCTGTGTGTGGTTATGGGTGAGTGCTCACCCGTCAGCAGAGGGTTGCAGGCGCAGTGCCACTTGCGGACGTTCGGAGAGGTTGGAGGTTCTACAACGGGCGGGGCGCCCCGAGCTCGCGGGCGATCACGGTGCGCTGGATCTGGTTCGTGCCCTCGTAGATCTGCGTGATCTTCGCGTCGCGCATGAAGCGCTCGACGGGATACTCGCGCGTGTAGCCGTAGCCGCCGAAGACCTGGACCGCGTCGGTGGTGACCTTCATGGCGGCGTCGCTCGCGAAGCACTTCGCCATCGACGATTCCATCGACGTGGCGGGGGCGCCGCGGTCGACGAGCGCGGCCGCATGGTGAACCATGAGGCGCGAGCCGTGCACGGCCATCGCCATGTCGGCGAGCATGAACTGGATCCCCTGGAACGCCCCGATGGGCTGGCCGAACTGGCGCCGCTCCTTCGCGTAGCCGACCGCCGCGTCCAGCGCGGCCTGCGCGATGCCGACCGCCTGGGCGCCGACGGCCGGGCGCGAGCGGTCGAGCGCGCCGAGCGCCACCCGGAACCCCTCCCCCTCGGCGCCGAGCCGGTTCTCCACGGGGACCTCGCAGTCCGCGAGGTGAATGGCGACGGTCGGCGAGCCCCGGATGCCCATCTTGCGCTCGAGCTTGCCGAACGCGAAGCCCGGGAACGTCGGCTCGACGAGAAACGCCGTCACGCCCTTGTGGCCGCGCCCGCGGTCCACGGTGGCGAAGAGCGTCAGCACGGAGGCGTGCGAGCCGTTGGTCACCCACATCTTGGTGCCGTTGAGGACGTAGCGGTCGCCGTGGCGCACGGCCGTCGTCGTCATGCTGGCGGCGTCCGAGCCCGCGCCCGGCTCCGAGATCGACAGCGCGCAGGTGATCTCGCCGGCGGCGAGCCGCGGCAGGTAGCGGCGCTTCTGCGCCTCGGTGCCGTGCGAGACGAGCGGATAGCCGGCCGCATACTGCACGAGATAGATGACGGCGGTGGACGCGCAGGCCCACGCGATCTCCTCCACGGCGAGGCAGAACGCGAGCGCCCCGAGCCCGGCCCCGCCGTAGGCCTCCGGGACGTAGAGACCCATCAGCCCCTGCGCGCCGAGGAGACGCAGCTGCTCGGCGGGGTAGGACTCCGTCTCGTCCACCTGCGCGGCGAGCGGCGCGATACGCTCGCGGGCCAGCGCGCGCGCCAGCTCGCGGGTCTGCCGCTCGTCTTCACCAAGCCAGAACGCGTCGCGCATGCGGCGATTATCTCTCCTCTTGACGGTCCTTCAAACCGTGGCCCATCATGGCGCCGCCGTCGACGCCGACGCTTTCCGACACCGCCGTCCCGGGCCGTCTCTCTCGCAAAGGAGGACTCACGATGCCGCAGCTCAGAACGAAGCAAGGCCTCGCGGCGGCGCTCACCGTCGTCGCGATCGTCCTCGCCGCCGGGCTCTATGCGCTCGCGCAGCAGCCGTACCAGCTCGCCCCGATGGACGAGTCCAAGCGCGACCGCGGCGTCTCCGTCTCCGGCGCCGGCGGAAAGTTCTACGTGCTGCCCGCAACGCTCGACACGACCCAGTGGGGCTGGCTCGATCCCAAGGAGCCGCCGAAGCTCGTGGTCAACTCCGGCGACACGGTGGCGATCGAGACGATGATGCACGCGCACAACGCCGTCCAGCCGGGCACGACGCTGGACGACATCGTCAAGCTGCGGCTCGCCAACCCGGGGGGCGGCCCGCACTCCGTCACCGGCCCGATCTACGTCAACGGCGCCGAGCCCGGTGACGTGCTCGAGATCCGCATCAAGAAGATCGTGCCCAAGGCGTTCGCGACGAACTTCCACCTGCCCGGCGCGCAGTTCCCGACCGTCGGCCAGCTCGCGCCGGAGTTCCCACAGGGCTTCATCCGCTACTACTACCTCGACTGGGAGAAGAAGCAGGCGGAGTTCAAGCCCGGCATCATGATCGACCTGCAGCCGTTTCCGGGCACGATCGCCGTCGGCCCCGACCCCAACGAGCCCAAGGAGAAGGCCGGCCCGCCCATTCACGACGCCAAGGGACGCACGAGCACGCTCAGGCCGTGGAAGAACGGCTCGAACATGGACATCAACGAGCTGCAGGAGGGCTCGATCCTGTACCTGCCCGTCTTCGTCAAGGGCGGGCTCATCTGGACGGGCGACTCGCACTGCCGCCAGGGCAACGGCGAGGTGAACCTCACCGCGCTCGAGTGCTCGTACCGCGAGTTCGTCATCCAGCCGCTCGTGCGCAAGGACATGAAGCTCGACTGGCCGCGGATCGAGACGCCGACGCACTGGATCGCCACCGGCTTCGACGAGGACCTCAACGAGGCGATGAAGATCGCCACGCGAGAGACGGTGAACATGCTGGCGGCCCAGAAGATGGTGCCGCTGAGCCGTGACGAGGCCTACGCCCTCACGTCGATGGTGGGCGATTGTCGCGTGTCCCAGGTCGTCGACATCCGCAAGGGCGTGCACTGCATGATCCCGAAGAACGTCTTCGTCAAGAAGTAGGTGCTGGCGGCGATCCTCGCGGCGACGCTCGTCGTCGCCGCGAGCAGCACGGATCTGCGCGACCTGGTCGGCGCCGTCGGCGGCGACCGCGTCGGCGTCGAGAGCCTGACCGATCCCCGCCAGGACCCGCACGCGCGCGAGATCGTGCCGCGCCAGGTCGCCCTCCTGAAGTCCGCGGCGCTGCTGGTGCGCGTCGGCCTCGATCACGAGCCGTGGCTGCCGCGCGCGGTGGCGGCGGCCGGCGCCGTGCCGCGCGACGTGGACGTCGCGCGGGCCGTCGTCGTGCTCGACTCGGACGTGCCGCGGCTGTCGGCCGGCGCGCAGCCGCACCTGCACGCCTACGGCAACCCACACTACTGGCTCGATCCCGAGAACGCGCGGCCCATCACCGCACGGATTCTCGAGGCGCTGGCGGCGGCGCGCCCCGAGGACCGCGCCGTCTTCGAGACCAACCGCGCGCGCTTCCTCGCCCGGCTCGACGCCGGGCTTGCGCGCTGGCGGGAGCGGTTGGCGCCGTTCGCCGGCGCCCGCCTGGTCGCCGTGCACGACACCTGGCCGTACTTCGTGCGCCGCTTCGGTCTCGTCATCGCGGGCGCCGTGGAGGAGCGGCCCGGTGTGCCGCCCTCCCCCGCGCACCTCGGCCGGCTCATCGAGCGCATGCGCGCGGCCGGCGTGCGGGTGATCGTGGCCGAGCCGGGCGCGTCCCCGGCGATCGTGCGCCGGCTGGCCGACGCGACGGGCGCCCGGGTCGTCACCCTGGCGCCCTCGGTCGGCGCCGAGCCCGCCGCCACCGATTACCTCGCGCTCTTCGACGTCAACGTCGAGCGGCTCGCGCGCGCGCTGGGAGGGGAGGCGGCGAACCCCGCCGGGGCGCCCCGCCCGCAATGACGCTGGAGCTTCTCGGCTGGCCGCTGGCGGCGGCGCTCGTGCTCGCCGGCATCCACGCGTGGCTGGGGCTGCACGTGCTCGCGCGCGGGGTGATCTTCGTCGACCTCGCGCTCGCGCAGGTGGCCGCGCTCGGCGCCACCGTCGCGCTGCTCGCCGGCCACGGGCCGCAGGGCGCCGGCGCCTACTGGTACGCGCTGGCCTTCACCGCCGGCGGCGCCGCGCTGCTGGCCGCGCTGCGCGACCGGCCCGGGCTCGCGCGCGCGGCCATTCCGTCCGAGGCCGTGATCGGTATCGTCTACGCGGTGGCGGCGGCGCTGACCGTGCTGGTGCTGGAGCGCGTGCCGCTCGGCGGCGAGCAGGTCAAGGCCCTGCTCGTGGGCAGCCTGCTCGGCGTCACCGGCGACGACGTCGGCCGGCTGGCCGCGCTCTACGGCGCCGTCGGCGTCGCGTGCTGGCTCGCGCGCCGGCCGCTGGCCGCGCTTTCGTTCGGCGGGACGCTGCGCCACGCGCGCGTCTGGGACTTCGGCTTCTATCTGCTCTTCGGCCTCGTCGTCACGAGCTCGGTGCGCGTGGCCGGCGTGCTGCTCGTCTTCGCGTACCTGATCGTGCCGGCGGTCGCCGGCGCGTTGCTCGCTCGGGACGCATCGCGCCGGCTGGTGATCGGCTGGAGCGTCGGCGCGCTCGGCAGCGTCGCCGGCATCGCCGCGTCGTTTCGCTGGGACCTGCCGACCGGCGCGACGATCGTCGCCACGCTGGGCGCGCTGCTGGCGGCCCTGGGGGCCGGGCTCGGCATCCGGCGGCTGGCGCGCGGCGGCCGGCGTTCCGTGATGGCGGCCGGCGTCGTGCTCGGCGTGGCGGTCGCGCTCGCGGGCGCCGCCCTCGCCGCGTTTCCGCGCGCGGATCATTGGTGGCTCGACGCGCTCGAGGGCGCACTGCCGTCCCTGCAGGACGCCTTCCTGTCCGCGCACGAGCGCGGCGTCGCCGCCGACGCGCGTGAGGCGAGCGCGCGCGGCGCGCGCGAGGTCGCGAGGCTCCGGACGCGTCAGGCGGACGTGGCGTGGGGCGCGCGGGCCGCCGGCGCCGAGGAGCGGGAGCGGCTGCGGCAGTTCACGCTCGGGCGCGAGGAGCTGGTGGCCGGCGACCGGATGGTGCTGCGCACGCTGCGCTCGCGGGCGCGCCAGCGCCAGCGCTACTGGCTCGGGGTGCCGCTGCTCGCGCTCGGCGCCGCCACGGTGGCCGTGGCCGCGCGGCAGCGCCGCCGCTGAGCGCTATTTACCCTCGTACGTGTAGAAGCCGCGCCCGGTCTTGCGCCCGAGATGGCCGGCCATGACCATCCGCTTGAGCAGCGGCGGCGGCGCGTAGCGCGGCTCGCGGAACTCCTCGAACATCACCTCGGCAACGTACATCGCCGTGTCCAGCCCCACGAGGTCCAGCAGCGTGAACGGCCCCATCGGATAGCCGCAGCCGAGCTTCATCGCGGTGTCGATGTCCTCGAGCGTGGCCAGGCCGCCCTCGTACACGCGGACCGCGTCGAGCAGGTAGGGCACGAGCAGGCGGTTGACGATGAAGGCCGTCGAGTCCTTCGCCTGCACCGGCGTCTTGCCGACGGCGCGCGTCCACTCCGTGACCGTCTTCACGGCCGCCTCGTCGGTCAGAATCGTGCGCACGACCTCGACCAGCTTCATGAGCGGCACCGGGTTGAAGAAGTGCACGCCGAGCACCTGCCCCGGCCGCTTGGTGGCCGCCGCCATCGCCGTCACGTTGCACGACGACGTGTTGGACGCGAGAATCGCGTGCGGCGGACAGATCCGGTCGAGCTTGGCGAAGGTCTCGTTCTTGAGCGCCTGGTTCTCGGTCATCGCCTCCACGACGAGGTCCGCGGTCTTGAGGTCCTCCAGCCGCGTCGTGCCCGCGATGCGCCCGAGCGTCTCGTCCTTCGTCTTCGCCTCGAGCTTGCCCTTGGCGACCAACCCCTCCAGCGTCTGGCGCAGCCGCTCGAGGCCGCGCTTCACCAGCTCGTCGTTGGCCTCCACGAACAGCACGCTGAAGCCGGCCTGGGCAGAAACCTGCACGATGCCGGAGCCCATGAGACCGCAGCCGATTACCCCGACGTTCTTGATGGCCATGAGTCCTTCCTGTGGCTTGGAGTTGCGGAGCTACTTCGAGCGACGGCCGGGCAGCGGCGCCGGCTCGTAGTGCGCGGTGCCGGGCGGGCAGGGATTGCGCACGGTGACCGACAGGTCGCCGTAGCGGACACTGCCGTCCTCCTGCACCTCGCCGAATCCGCGGCGCAGCGGGGCGGGGCCTTCGGCGCGCAGCGACTCCTGATAGGCGGTGTCACGGCTCTCTGCGCGCGGCGCCGTGAGGTCGAGGAGCATCGACGCGCGGATCGGCGTCTTCAGCTCCTCGGCGGCGGCGCCGCTGGCGGCGAGGGCGCCCAGCAGCGCGGCGGCGAGCACGGTGACCCGGGTCATGGGTCTATTCATACACGATCAGCGAGTGCAGCGGGTAGTCCTTCAATTTCTCGCGGCCCTTCAGGAAGGCCAGCTCGATCATGAACGCCACGCCCACGACCTTGCCGCCGAGCTGCTGGACCAGGCGCAGCGTGGCCGCCATCGTGCCGCCGGTCGCCAGCAGATCGTCCACCGCCAGCACCCGCTGTCCCGGCTTGATGGCGTCCTCGTGCACGGCCAGCGCGTCACGGCCGTACTCGAGCTCGTATTCCACCTCGATGGTCTTGCCGGGGAGCTTGCCGAGCTTCCGGACAGGCACGAAGCCGGCCGCGAGCTGGTGGGCCACGGCGCCGCCGAAGATGAACCCCCGCGACTCGATCCCCACCACGACGTCGATCCCATCTTTCGCGTAGCGCGCCGCCAGCATGTCCACGACCGCCCGGAAGGCGGGGCCATCCTTCAGGAGGGTGGTGATGTCCTTGAAGAGGATTCCCTCGGTCGGGAAATCCTTGATGTCACGGATCTTGGCGCGGAGCTCGGCGATGTTCATGCCGGCGCCCATGGTAATGGACGGTCCTCACCCACCGCAAGAACCGTCCATCAGAACGCAGCGCCGTCCCGTCGGAACTGCAGACGGCTGCAGCCTCGATGCCGGTCCGTGCAGACGTCTGCCCAGTCGTCTCGTCCCCATTGTCGTGATTCCAACCAGTTAGAGGTTCGGCATGTGCCTTGAGTATGAGTGCTGCCATGGAAAGGAGGTTCGAAACCCCCATGCGTTTCCTGATGATCCCCGTTCTCGCTCTCGTGCTGGCGCTCTCCGCCTCGCCGGCGTTCGCGTTCGGTGGTGGCGGCGGGCACAGCGCAGCTGCCGCCGGCGGCGGCCTCGGCGTCACCAGCAGCGGCAGCGTTGCCAGTGACTCCACCGGCTCGGGCTCGGTCGCCGTCACGTCGGAGCCGCTCGCGCTGTTTGCGGTCGGCCTCGGTCTGCTCGGCGCGCGTTTTCTGCGCCGGCGCTAAGACCCATTCGCTCCCCACGCGCGCCGTCGGCTCGCCCGACGGCGCTCGTGTTTTCCGAGCCTAGACGCGCTCGTGCAGGAGATCGGCCACCGTCCGGCAGAAGCCGTCGATGGGAATGGGCTTGCGGAAGTAGGCGGCGAAGTCGGTCGCGCGGGTCGGCGGGTAATCCTCGTAGAACGCCGTGACGGCGACGACCGGAATGCGCGCCACGTCCGGGTCGCGCTGACCGCGCAGCCACCGAAGGAAGGCGAGACCGTCCTCGCTCGGCAGCGCCAGGTCCGAGACGACGAGGTCGGGACGCAGGGTCTGCAGGTAGCCTCGGGCGTGGTGAATGCTATCGGCCAGCAGGACCCGGGCGCCACAGGCGCTCAGAATGGCGCGCAACAACTCGAGGGTGTCCGGGTCGTCCTCGAGCACGAGGATCGTGAACCCGCGCAGGTCGGCCAGATCTGAGATCCGCTGGGTGCTGGTGGCCATGCTCGACCGGTAATCATTATTCATACCGATGCCTCGGCGTCAAGAACTCGCGACCCGCACTGGGCAAAAGTTTTCCCAGTGCGGCCGGCTTCTACACGGCGTCGAGGCGGGCGATCGCGTCGGGCAGTGCGGCGAGGCTCGAAACGACGGCGTCGGGGCGGCGGGTGCCGGAGGCCTTGAGAGCGGCGCTGGTCACCTGCACCACGCGCATGCCGGCGGCGCGCGCGCCCTCGACGTCCAGGATGGCGTCATCGCCCACGTGGATGGCGTGCGCCGGCTCGGCGCCCAGCGCGCGCAGCGCGCCGAGGAAGATGGCGGGGTCGGGCTTGCGCACGCCCGTCTCGTCGGAGAACACCGTGTGCGAAAAACAGCCGAGCAGGCCGAAGTGCTCGAGCACACGGCGCAGCGTGGCGCCCGGGGTCCGCATCGTGTTCGAGACGACCGCGAGCGTATAGCCCAGGTCGCAGAGCTTGCGCAGCGCCTTGAGCGCGCCGTCGTCGACGGCCGGCGGCACCATGAGGATCGGCCGCGCGTAGGCGTCCACCAGCGCCGTCATCACGTCGGCGGGCAGCCGCGCGGCCAGCGCGCGATCGACGCCGCTCAGGATCGCGCGCACGTGGTCCTGCACCGGCACGTCGCGGTGGGTGGCCCAGACGCGGCCAAGATGAGAGGCCGACTCCTCGTAGGCGCGGTCGAGCGAGGCCGCCGACGCGCGCGCGCCCGCGCGCGCGAGGATCGTCTCGAAGTCCTTCATGCGCCGCAGCTTGTAACGATTGTCGCTCGACGGCGGATCGAAGAGGAGCGTCCCCCAGAAGTCGATGGTGATCGCGCGGACGGTCATGGGGCCCCGAAGCGCGGTGCGCGCTTTTCGAGAAACGCGGCGGCGCCCTCGCGCGGCTCGTCGCCGGTGTAGCACGCCGCGAACGCGTCGATGCCCGCGCGCACCGCCGAGGGCAGGTCGGTCTCGCGCCAGCGGATCATCAGCGCCTTCTGCGCGCGGACCGCGCCGGGCGCGCACGCGAGCAGCATGGCGAGCGTCTCGTCGACGGCGGCCGCCAGCGCGCCGGGCTCGACCACCCGGTTGACGAGACCCCACCCGAGCGCGCGCGTCGCGTCCACCGGCGTGCCGAGCAGCAGCATCTCCGCGGCGCGGCCGGGGCCGATCAGCGGCGGCAGCAGCGCCGCCTGGATCACCGACGGCACGCCCACGCGGACCTCGGGCAGGCCGAACGAGGCGTTGGCGGCGGCCACGCGCAGATCGCAGGCGAGCGCGAGCTCGAAGCCGGCGCCGAGGCAGGCGCCGTGCACGGCGGCCAGCACGGGGAACGGAGCGCGGTGCACGGCGTCGATGGCGGCGCAGAGATCGGTGATCAGCGCGCGCGCCGAGGCGGCGTCGAGACCGTGCAGCACGCGCACATCCATCCCCGCGGTGAAGGCGCGCCCCCGCCCCGTCACCACCGCCGCGCGGATGGCGGCGTCGCGCGCGAGCGTCTCGAACGTGGCGCGCAGGGCGGCGATGAGGCCGGGCTCGAACAGATTGAGCGGAGGCCGGTCGAGCGCGCACCAGACGACGTCGCCGCGCCGCTCGACGGCGAGCGTCGAGTCGGCCATCTACACGCGTCCTGCGGCCCGCACGGCCATCAGTACCGGCGCATCGTCGGATCGACGGTGCGCGCCCACGAATCCAGACCGCCGGCGAGGTTCTTCACGTTCTTGAACCCGTGCTGCTCGCGCAGGTACTGGGCGACGGCCGCGCTGCGCACGCCCTGGTGGCAATAGACGACGATCTCGTCGTCCGGGTTCAGCTCTTCGGTCCGCAGCTCGATCTCCTCGATCGGGATGTGGACGGCGTTCTCGAGCCGGCAGAGCTTGGTCTCCCAGTCCTGGCGCACGTCGAGCAGCAGCGGCCGGTCGTTGCGCTCGAGACGGGCCTTCAGCTCGTTCGGGGTGATCTCGCTCATCGATTAAAGTGGGGGGCCCCGATATGGCCCCCCACACCCCCCCACGCTCGGACGCGCCTCGGCGGAGCCGTGGCGCGCCTCGGACGGCGGGCCGCGGCTCGGCGATATGCAAACATCCGAGCTGCCATCAGCGCGGCGCCGGGCGGCCGACCAGGAAGTCGGCGAGCCAGCCGTTCACGACCTGCGCGTGCTCGATGTGCGGAAAGTGGCCGCACGCGTCGAGCCAGCGCACGCTGCCGCGCGCGAAGCCCTCGGCGGTCTCCGCACAGTGCGCGGCGGGGATGGCGGGATCCTGGCGGCCGTGGACCAAGAGGACGGGCACGTCGAGCGTGGTGATGGCGCGCCGATAGTCGGCGCGGCGCTCCACGAAGTCGCCGGCGAGAGAGCGTACCGTGCGCAGCCACGCCCGGCGTGCGGCCGCCGTGGTGCGGGTCGCGTACTCCCAGCCGACGAGGAAGGCCACCTCGTCGGCGGGCGGCGCGTGGAAACATCGCGCGATGGCCGCGCGATAGAGCGGCGCGCAGCCGCAGCGGGCCAGGGCGTTGCCGAGCACGGGCGTCGCCATCAGCCGCGCGCGCCAGCCCGGCTGCCAGCCGAAGCCCGGCACGCAGCCCGAGAGCAGGGCCAGCCGCTCGACGCGGGCCGGATGCGTGAGCGCGTAGGTCACCGCGACGGCCGCGCCGAGCGAGTGGCCGACGACCGACACCTGCGTGACGCCGACGGCGTCGAGGAAGGCGTGCAGCGCGCGCGCAAAATAGGCGAGCGAGTACCCGGCGGACGGCTTGCCGGAGCGCCCGAAGCCCGGGAGGTCCACCGCGTACACGGTGGCGCGTGCGGCGAGCGAGGGAATGTTGTGGCGCCAGGACGCGGCGAAGCCGCCGAGACCGTGCACGAGGACGACCGCAGGACCGCGGCCTTCGACCAGGTAGTGCAGTGCGAGGCCGTCGACCTCGCCGCCCCGGAGCCTCAGTTCCGGCATGGGGCTAGGATTCTACCAGACCGTCTCCGTCGACGAGGCGGCTGAGCGCCGCGCGATACGGGAAGACGCTGAAGACGCCGCCGGTATGCACGAAGCAGACGCGACGCCCGAGCGCGCGCGGGGCGCGCCGGAGCGTGTCGAGGAGTCCGGTGAATGCCTTGGCCGTGTACACGGGGTCGAGGATGATGCCTTCGAGCCGGGCCAGCTTGAGCATCGTGTCGAGCTCGTCCTTGCGCACGGCCGCGCGCCCCACCCCCTGGTAGCCGTCGAGCAGTCGCACCTCGGCCGGCGGCCGCACGGCGAGGCCGAAGCGGCCACGCGCGCGCTCGATCACCTCGGTGACGTACGCGCGCACGCGCGCGCCCTCCCACGCGATCGGCACGCTGACGATCTCGCCCGCCAGCCCGGCGACCTGCTTGGCCATGAGGAGCCCGGCGTGGCTGCCGCCGCTGAACGCGGTGATGGCGATGGTGTCGAACGGCGGCGCGCCGTGGCGGTTCTGCTGCGCGATCTCCTGGCCGCAGGCGAGGTAGCCGAGGGCGCCGACGACGGTGGCGCCGCTCTCCGGGATGACGTAGGGCGTCCGGCCGTGCGCGCGCTCGCGCGCGGCGAGGTCCTCGAGGGTCTCGTCGATCTTCGCCCACTGCGCGTCCGTGCAGTAGTGGATGTCGGCGCCGAGCAGCCGGTCCAGCAAGAGATTCCCGTCGTACTCGGCGGGCGGCTCGCCCTTGAGGGCCAGCACCGCGCGCAGGCCGAGCCGCGCGCACACCGCGGCCACGCAGCGGCAGCAGTTGGATTGCAGCGTGCCGCACGTGATCAGCGTGTCGGCCTTCTGGGCGAGCGCCTCGCCGACGAGGAACTCCAGCTTGCGGATCTTGTTGCCGGTCTCCAGCAGCCCGGTGAGGTCGTCGCGCTTGACCCACAGCTCGACGCCCAGCTCGGCGGAGAGCCGCTCGAGCTTCAGGAGCGGCGTGGGCGCGTACGCCAGCTCCACGCGCGGAATCGGCGGGGCCGAAGTGGCCATGGAAGCCACTATCTCAGGCGAAGAGGTCGCCTGGCAAGGATTGGCCGCCGGCGACGGGCTGGCCGAGCATTTTCCTCAGCATCAGCGCGTTGCGCACGGGGTAATCGCGGTTGTTGTTGTTGAACGAGACGTACACCTGCTCGGCCTCGTCGGCGGCCTCGTCGATCTCCGGCATCAGCTCGCGCAGCTCGGGCTCGCTGTAGAGGTAGTCGTATTTCTCGCGCACCGCGGGCTCCTCACCGCGCACCTGGCGCAGCCAGCCCTCGGCGTTGCGGCCGTGCAGGCGGAAGACGGCGACGGGCGCGGTCACCTCGGCCACGCGCGGCACCGCGCCCGCGGCCGCCGGCGCGTCCACGACGACGTGGGCGGCGCCGGCGCGGCGCAGCACGCTCAGCGCCTCGTGAGCGTGGTCGGGCAGCCACGAGCGGTGCCGGAACTCGACGGCCACCGTCCAGCCCGGCAGCCGCGCCGGCAGCGAGGCCAGGTATTCCACCCGCGCGTCGTCGTAATGCACCCAGGGCGCGAGCTGGAAGAGCACGTAGCCGAGCTTGCCCGCCTCGGCCAGCGGCGCCAGGGCCGCGCGGAACAGCCGGAACGCC
>Ga0137415_10002133_pt1 | contig 19666 bp, 18 predicted proteins | sample CZODoug3_1_1_16f_FD_183082 | JGI IMG/M metagenome (GOLD analysis project Ga0137415, IMG submission 183082) | Vadose zone soil fungal communities from Angelo Coast Range Reserve, California, USA - CZODoug3_1_1_16fungal (Hybrid Assembly) | ecosystem: Environmental > Terrestrial > Soil > Vadose...
ATGTTTGCCTTGATCAGCCCGGTGATGATGTCGGTCGAGGGCCGCTGCGTCGCGATGATGAGGTGGATACCGACGGCACGGGCCAGCTGCGCGATGCGACAGATGAGCTCTTCGATCTCACCCGCCGCCACCATCATCAGGTCGGCGAGCTCGTCGATGACGATCACGACGTACGGCAGGGGTCGCGCGAGCTTCTGCGTCGCCTTCTCGTTGTAGGCCGCGATGTTGCGCACGCTCTCGCTCGAGAACAGCTTGTAGCGGCGGTCCATCTCGGCCACCGCCCAGCGCAGCGCGGCCGCCGCCTGGTGCGACTCGACCAGCACGGGCAGCGCGAGGTGCGGCAGCCCGTTGTATCCCGTGAGCTCGACGCGTTTCGGGTCGATGAGCAGGAGGCGCAGGCGATCGGGCGTGACCTGGAACAGAAGGCTTGTGATCAGCGCGTTGATGCACACACTCTTGCCCTGGCCGGTTGCGCCGGCGATCAGGAGGTGTGGCATGCGCGTGAGGTCGGCGACGATGGATTGTCCCGAAACGTCGTTGCCGAGTCCGAGTGCCAGCTTGTTGGTGCCTTCGCGGAACGCCGCCGTCTCGATCACCTCGCGAATCGTCACAAGGCTCGCCGACTTGTTCGGCACCTCGATGCCGACGGCGGACTTGCCCGGGATGGGCGCCTCGATGCGAAGCGGCGCCGCCGCGAGGGCGAGGGAAAGGTCGTTCTGCAGCGCTGTGATGCGCTTCACCTGCACCCCAGGGCCAGGTTGGATCTCGTACTGCGTCACGGCCGGCCCCGGGTTGACCCCAACCACCTTGCACTCGACGCTGAACGTGGCGAGCGTGCTCTCGATGATCTTGACGTTGCGTTTGATTTCATCGGCCATCCGCTCGCGCCGCGCGGTGACGGTGTCGAGGAGCGCGATCGACGGCAGCTTCCACTCGATCTCGGGCAGGTCGTCTTCCGGCTCGGCCACCACACGCATGAGTGGCGCGGCGGGTTCCGGCTCGTCAGCCGGAATCACGCTCGCAGGCTCAAGCGCAGGTTTCTCTTCCTTCTCCTCGGGTTCGTCAAAGTCCCACAGGTTCTTTTGATCCGGCGCCGCGGGTGCCGTGGCAAAGCTGGCGGCGGACCGCGTCAGGATGTCGGTCGCCGCCCCCGATGGCCTCGTCGGTTTGAGTTTTTCGGAGGCAGGCGCGTTGACGAGATTGCTGATGCGGGTTCGCTCCGCGTAAGCCGCGCGCGTCGCTCCGACGGCGGTCGCGATCAGCGCTCCGGGGCTGAAGTGGATGGTCACGATCAGGCCGATCACGAGGCCCGCAATGAGCAGCGCCCAGGCGCCCCAGATCGTGACCAGGCCGGTCAAGGCTCCGTCGACTCCGCGTCCCACCGAGCCGCCGGCCTGAGCCGCGAGGCCGAAGAGACCGACCAGCGAGATCACCGCGACCAAGCCGGCCACCACGTCAACGCCGCGCGGGCGAGGCGCCTTCGGCCACAGGAGGTATGCGCTCGAAGCAATCGCGGCCGCGACCGGCACGAACCACGCGCTGCCGAACGCCGACAGCATGCCCTCCCGGATGCCGGTCAGGATCGAACCCGCGTGGGTTGCGATCGCAAGCAAGCCGAGCAGCGCGGCAAGCATCAGCAAGACGCCGAGAATTTCCCGCACCTGACGTGCTGTCAGGCGCGAACGCGCGGCGCGCTTACTCCGTTTGGTACGTGAAGAAGAAGCGCGGCGGGCGCCGGATCGAGTCGAGCTTCGGGATGTGGTGCGACGCATGCTGCGGGCCCTTGAGCCGATTGGATACTACCTCATCGGGAGTCCCATACTCTCCGGCGTGGCTGTCGATCCGTTCGCAGAAGCTGAGATCCGTTACAAGTTTCTCGTCGAAGAGCGGAGCGTCGGAAACCTACAGCCGCGCGCCTTTCGGGTCGCGGTGCGCGATCTCGCGGTGCTGGACAGCGAAGGCCGGCGCTGGATGCTCGGACCAGAAGATGGGATCTGGTACCGGCGCGAGAACGAGCGGTGGTTGCAGGCCGACCCCCCGCGCCGGTTGGTTTGTCCGTCGTGCGGGCATCACAACCTCGGCCGCCACAGCTTTTGTGTGGAGTGCGGTCAGAGACTAAATCGCTAGATCGCGCCCCGCGCCCCTCTCCCTTTATCCCTCTCCCGTGAAGGGGAGAGGGCAATTGCAAAAGCTCTTAGCGGTGCACCTGCGCTTGCGCGATGCCGTACGCGAGACGTAGAGCCACCGGCAGCAGCGCGGCGAGGAACCACAGGCGCCACCACAAGGGCCGCGTTCCACCCTGCACCATCTCGTGCCCGCAGAACCCGCAGTAGCGGTCAAACGGGCCCGCGATGCCGCGGCACCTGGCGCATTGATGCAGCTGCATCCCGCAGTGTGCGCAGCGCGCCTCCTCGGCGTGATTGAGCACCATCGCCGGCTGGTCGCAGCGGGGGCACAGGCTCGGCGCGACCAGCGCTAGAGGCGGGAGCTTCATATCTCGGTCACGACAGGGATCACCATAGGGCGGCGCCGCGTCTGCTTGTAGACCGTCTTCGAGACGGCGTCATGAACCGCCTCCTGCAGCAGGTTGAGGTCTGGGTGCGGTTCTATGAAGCGGCGAATGCTCACCAGCGCCGCCGCCCTGGCGTCCGCCATCAGGCGGGTTGAGAGCTCAGGTTCGATCACGCCGCGGGAGATCAGGTCGGGACCCGCGCGGACGGTGCCGGTATCGCGGTCGAGCGTCAACGTGACCACCAGGATGCCGTCCTCCGCGAGGTGCCGGCGATCGCGCAGGACGACTTGCTCCACGTCGCCGACGCCGAGGCCGTCGACGTAGACGAGACCGGTGCCGATCTTCTCGCCCCTGGTCATCGACTCGGCATCGAGGGTCACCGTTTCGCCGTCCTCGACGACTGCGATGTGGTCCGCATCCAGGCCCGATTCGCGCGCCAGCTCTGAGTGCAGAAGGAGCTGGCGATATTCGCCGTGGACTGGAATGAAGAACCGCGGATGGACGGCGTCCAGCATGTCCCTGAGCTCGTCGCGCTGCGCGTGGCCGGTCACGTGCACATTGCCAACCTCCGAATAGAAGACCCGCGCTCCGTGCCGGTAGAGGTTGTTCACGGTCTGGTGGACCATCCGCTCGTTACCCGGGATCGGGCGCGCGGAGATCACGACCCAGTCGTCCTTGCGCACATTGACGAAGGGATGTCGCTGCGCGGCGAAACGAGCGAGTGCCGAGAGCGGCTCACCCTGGCTGCCCGCGGTGAGCAGCAGCAGCTTCGAGGGCGGGATGCGCTCGTAATCGGCGAGCGGGATCGTGAGGCCTTCGGGCACTTTGAGGAAGCCAAGCTCGCGGGCCGTCTTGAAGTTCTGCTGCAGGCTGCGCCCCACGACCGCGACACGGCGCTCGAACTGGGTCGCCATGCGGACCAGGTGCTGGATGCGGTGGATGTTCGAAGCGAAGTTGGCGACGACGATCCGGCCGGGAGCCTCGCTGAAGATCTGCTCGAACGGGCCGTGCAGGTCGCGCTCTGAGCCCGAGCGACCCTGGCGTTCGGCGTTCGTCGAGTCGCTCAGGAGAAGCAGAACGCCGGCTTCGCCGAGCCGCCGGAAACGCTCCATGTCGGTCGGGTAGCCGTCCGGCGGCGCGGGGTCGAGCTTGAAGTCACTCGTGTAGACGACGCGTCCGACTGGGGTGTCGATCGCGAGTGCGACCGCGTCCGGTATCGAGTGGCAGACCGCAATCGTCTCCACGCGAAACGGACCGAGCTGAACCGAGTCGCCAACCCTCACCTCGCGCAGGTCGGACTCGCGAAGGATGCGGTGCTCACGGAGCTTGGGCTTGAGCAGGCCCAGCGTCAGACGCGTTCCGTAGACCGGGACGTTGAGTCGCTTGAGCGCGAATGGAAGGCCGCCGATGTGGTCCTCGTGCCCGTGCGTGAGAAAGATCCCGAGCACCTCACGGTCGCTGTTGAGCAAGTACGAGATGTCAGGCAGGACCAGGTCGATGCCGAGCATGTCTTCCTGCGGAAACATCAGGCCGGCGTCGACGACCAGGACCTTGTCGTCCCACTCGAGCGCCCACATGTTGATGCCGACCTCGCCCAGGCCGCCCAGCGGGAGGTAGCGAAGACGCGAGGTCATCAGAGGAGCCGCAGCTGCTCTGCTTCCTGCTTCGGCGGCGCCACTGGGACTGGAGGTGGTGGCGGGGCAAGCAGCTGGTCGAGGTATCGCTTCAATTGGTCGAAGTCGTGCTCCAGGTCCGCGACAAGCGAGCCATTGTGGAGCGCCGCCGCGGGGTGATAGAGCGGCACATAGGCGATGTCGCCTCGCTTGATGAGGCTGCCGTGGACGCGCGAGATGGAACCCTGGCCCGGCATCAACCTCTCGAGCGCGTGACGGCCGAGGATGAGCACCACCTTCGGCTTGACCAGCTCCAGCTGCTGCTTCAAGTAGGGCGAGCATGCCTCGGCCTCGTTTGGCATGGGGTCGCGGTTCATCGGCGGGCGGCACTTGAGCACGTTCGTGATGTAGACGTCGGCGCGGCTCAACGAGATGCGGGCCAGCAGCGTGTCGAGGAGCTTGCCCGCCGCGCCGACGAACGGTTCGCCCTGCCGGTCTTCGTTGAACCCGGGCGCCTCGCCCACGATCATCACGGTGGCGGGACACGGCCCGGCACCGGGGACCGCCTGCGTGCGCGTAGCGTGCAGCCCGCAGTTTTTGCACGCCCGAATGGTTTCGTGGAGCCTGAGCAGCTCCGTTGGAGCGCTAAGCGACTTTGACTCCGGGCTTGGCGAACGTGATGTACTCGCCCGCCTCATTGACCGTCTTCTGGACCGACTTCAGCTGCTCGTCGGTGAGCGGCACGAGTGGGAGACGGAATGGTCCCGCCGGGAATCCCATAGCGTTGAGCAGCGATTTGATCGGCACGGGGTTGGCCGCCGTGGTCATCAGGGTCTTGATCACCGGCAGCAACGCAAGGTGGATATCGCGCGCCACGTCGTTGTCCGCCTTCACCTGAGCGTCGATCAGTCTCGCCATCGACTTGCCCGCAATGTGCGAGACGACGCAGATCACGCCGTACCCACCGACCGCCAGCACAGGCAGCGTCCAGCTGTCGTCGCCGCTCCAGACCTTGAACTTCGCGGGCTTGCCCGCGCAGACGAGCCCGACCTGATCGAGGTCGCCGCTTGCTTCCTTGACTCCGATGATGCCGGGCAGGTGCGCGCACCGCAATGTCGTCGCCGCGGTCATGTTGACCGCGGTGCGGCCCTGGATGTTGTACATGATGGTTGGACCAATCTCGGAGATCGCCTTGAAGTGCTCGTACATACCTTCCTGAGGCGGCTTGTTGTAGTAGGGGACGACGGCGAGCAGCGCGTCGGCGCCCGCCTTCATCGCGAGCTTGGAAAGCTCGACCGAGTGGTGCGTGTCGTTGCTGCCGGTGCCGGCGACGACGTTCTTGCCAGGGATCGCGCCCTTGACCGTGCGGACCAGCTCGATCTTCTCTGCGTCGGTCAGGCTCGGCGACTCGCCGGTCGTGCCCGAGACGACGACGCCGTCAGAACCGTCGTTGACCAGCATCACCGCAAGCCTCTCGGCCGCGTTGTAGTCCACCGAACCGTCGGCCTTGAAGGGCGTGATCATTGCGGTCAAGAGTCGTCCGATTTCCGTACTCATTTGAGAACCCCCATCTCAATCGCCTGCTCCGCAATCTGGACCGCGTTGAGCGCCGCGCCCTTGCGCAGGTTGTCCGACACGATCCAGAGCGCGAGACCGTGTCGTGTCGATGCGTCCTCGCGGATGCGGCCGACATAGACCTCGTCCTTGCCGGCGACGCCGTGCGGTGTTGGATACAGCCTTGCGTGAGGATCGTCTTGGACGAAGACTCCGGGCGCGTTCGCGAACAGGGTGCGGGCCTCGTCCGCGGTGATCTTCTCTTTGGTCTCGACGAAGACCGACTCGCCGTGGCCAATTGGCACCGGCACGCGCACGCACGTGGCGACGATCCGCAGCTCTGGATCGTGGAGGATCTTGCGCGTCTCGTTGACGATCTTGACCTCCTCTTCGTTGTAGCCATCGGCCTCAGGCCGCCATCCGCCCGGTACCACGTTGTAGGCGAGCTGCTGGGGATAGGCGACCGCCTGCGGCTCCTTGCCGTTCGCGATCGCCTTCGTCTGCTCTTCGAGCTCGTCAACGAGGAGCCGGCCGGCGCCTGAGGCTGACTGGTATGTGGAGACCAGGACGCGCTCGAGGCCTGCCACCTTCTTCAACGGATTCAGGATCACAGTCAGCGGGATGGCGCAGCAGTTTGGGTTGGCGATGATGCCCTCGTTTTCGCGGATGTCGTCGCTGTTCACCTCGGGCACGACCAGGGGCACGTTTTGCTTCATGCGCCAGGCGGAGCTGTTGTCGATCACCAGCGCGCCCGACTCGGCCGCGACGGGCCCGTACATCAATGCGATGTCACCGCTCGCCGCAAAGAGCGCCACGTCGATCCCTTTGAAGGCGGATTCGCTGAGCTCCTCGACCTTCAGTGTGCTGCCGTTGTAGGAAACAGTCAGGCCCTTGGACCGCTCTGACGCAAGAGCGATGACGCGCTCCACCGGGAAGTTCCTCTGTGCGAGGACGCGCAGCATCTCGTTGCCGACCATGCCGGTCGCGCCGACGACAGCCACGTTTAATTGCTTGGAGGTGGGCACTGGGCCAGTTTACTTCTAACTCGGCAAAAGTGGAGCTTGCGGGGCCGGAGAGTACTGCGCGGCGCGCGCGTGCTGATGCTGCTGCACGGCCGCGACAAACGCGGGATGCACGTTGCGAAGTTCGACGATGCGGTCGGTCTGACCCGGGGGAGTCGGAAAGACTTTGGCCCGCGGAGCAGTCAAGCGCATGATCAACAGGCGGCCCATCAAACCGGTGATCAGGAAAACAATGCCCAGCCAGAAAAACACCCCGGCGATTGTGCTCGAGGTCGAGTCGTTGAACCCGAACCCAAAGATCGCCGCGCTCGCCCATGCGACGGGCCATGCGATCAGCAGTCCCAGCGGGATCCAGAAAGCTAGCGTCACGGTGCGGGCACTCGACCTCGTGAGTGGCAAGTAACCGCTGGCTCGCTGCGACACCAATGCCACGACGACCACGAAGGCAGCGATTCCGATGCCTCCAAGACAGACCAGGAACAGCAATGCGTACGCCCAGTCGGGCGGCGTCGCGAAGCTGAACTTCTTCCATGTCTCCGCCGGGCGTCCGGTCATGGCGCAAACCGGCGGAAAATCGTTCGCCCACAGCTGCGAGGCCCAGACCTGGACCTTACCCAAAGCTCAACCCGAGCAATTCGTCCAGACCGCGGTAGAAGCTTGGTTCGCTGACGACGCGACGGATCGCGAGCAACACGCCCGGCACGTACGCCTCGCGGCTCGTGGTGCGATGGGCGATGGTCAGCGTCTGACCCGGCAGGCCGAAGATGACCTCCTGGTCGGCGACGAATCCCGGCAGGCGCACGCTGTGCACCGCTACCCCTCCTTCCTCCCCACCTCGAGTCCCCGCCAGCGTCTCCTTTTCCGCCTTCTTGTGGCTGAAGGGTTTGTCCTTGCGCCGAGCGGCGAGACGGCGTGCGGTCGAAAGCGCGGTGCCCGACGGCGCGTCCAGCTTGCCCGCGTGATGCATCTCGATCACCTCGACCGCCTCGAAATGCGGGGCGGCGATGTCGGCGAGGTGCATCATCAAAACGGCTCCGATGGCGAAGTTGGGCGCAACGATGCCGCCCACATGCTTCGCGCTGCATGCCGTTTCCAGCTTGTCGACATCCGCCCTTGACAAACCGCTCGTCCCGACGACGGGAGAAGCGCCGGCCGCCACCGCGGCGAGCGCGTTGTGAAGTGCCTCACCCGGTCGGGTGAAATCGACGAGGGCGCGCGGCCTCTTCTCGCGCAGGAACGCGGCGAGGTCGTCACCCGGCCCGATGCCGCCGACGTACTCGATGCCCGGTTCGGATTGAAACGCAGCCGCGAGCACCGAGCCGACCTTGCCCCGGTGTCCCGCCACCGCAACTCGTATCGGCTCGGTCATGTGTGTTTCTAGGTTAGTCGCGCCGCGGGCCGCGGCCCCTGCCGCCGCCGTTCCGGCCGCCTCGGTCGCGCCCGCCAAAGCCACCCTCGCGCGGCGCCGGCGGCGGTGACGCAAGCGCAAGCGCCATCGCCTCCTGGCTGATGTTCTCCTCGATGGGCAGGCCTTTGGCTGTCAGCTCCTCGATCGCGGCCTGGCGGCTGAGGTTGAGGCGGCCCTGGCTGTCGACCTCGACCGCCTTGACCACGATCTCGTCGCCGATGTTGCAGACCTCTTCCACCCGCTCGACGCGGTGGTCGGTGAGCTTCGAGATGTGGACGAGACCATCCTGGTTGGGCAGGACTTCGACGAACGCGCCGAACGGCATGATGCGCACGACCTTGCCCTTGTAGATCTTGCCAACCTCAACCTCGTCGGTGAGGCCCTTGATCCAGTCGATCGCCTTCTGGCCGGCTTCCTGGTCGACCGCCGCGATGAAAACTCGGCCGTCGTCCTCGACGTCGATCTGCGCGCCGGTCTCTTCGGTGATCTTGCGGATCATCTTGCCTCCGGGGCCGATGATGTCGCGGATCTTGTCGGGGTTGATGAGGATCGTGGTGATGCGCGGGGCGTAGTGGCTCATCTCGGTGCGTGGTCGCGGCAGCACGGCGAGCATCTTGTCCAGCACGAAAAGACGCGCCTCACGGGCCTGCTCCAGCGCCTGGGCCAGGATCTCATGCGTCAGGCCCTTGATCTTGATGTCCATCTGCAGTGCGGTGATTCCGTCGCGAGTGCCGGCGACCTTGAAGTCCATGTCGCCCAGCGCGTCTTCGACGCCCTGGATGTCGGTCAGGACGGCAAACTTGCCTTCCCGTGTGACCAGGCCCATCGCGATGCCGGCCACCGGCGACTTGATCGGCACGCCGGCGTCCATCAGGGCAAGAGTCGAACCGCACACCGACGCCATCGAAGTCGAGCCGTTCGAGCTCAGGATCTCCGACACGAGCCGGATTGTGTAAGGCCACTCCTCGACTGGCGGAACCACGGCCAGCAGGGCTCGCTCAGCGAGCGCGCCGTGGCCGATCTCGCGCCGGCCTGGTCCGCGCAGCGGCTTGGACTCACCCACCGAGTACGGCGGGAAGTTGTAGTGGTGCATGAAACGCTTGAACTCTTCGGCGGTCAGGCCGTCGAGCTTCTGCTGGTCGGACATCGAGCCCAGAGTGGCGATGGTCAGCGCCTGGGTCTGACCTCGGGTGAACAGGCCCGAGCCGTGCGTGCGGGGAAGCACGCCGACCTCGACGGTGATGGGCCGCACATCCTTCAGGCCGCGCCCGTCGACGCGGATTCCCTCGTCGACGATGCGCTGGCGGACGCGGTCCTTGACGGCCTTGTCGTACAGCTTGCCCAAGATGTCGATGTGCTCGGGGAATCGCTCGCCGAGCTCGATGACGGTCTTGGTGCGAAGGTCGTCCAGGGCCGCCTCGCGGGCGTGCTTGTCCGCGCTGTACAGCACCTGGTCGAGGCGCAGGGCAAGATATTCGCCGACGATCTCGAGCATCTGCTCCGGGTACGCCGCCGGAACCCACTCGCGCTTCTCGAGGCCGACCTGCTGCTGCAAGTCGAGCTGCGCGGCGCAGATGCGCTTGATCTCTTCGTGGGCCTTAGCCAGCGCGTCGATCACGACCTGCTCGGTCACACCTTTGGCGCCCGCCTCGACCATCAAGATGGCGTCGGCCGTGCCGGCGACCACCAGGTCCAAGTCTGAGTCGACCATCTTCGACATCGGCGGGTTGACGACCACCTCGCCGTCGATGTAGCCCATGCGGACCGCGCCGACGGGTCCCTGGAACGGGATGTCTGAGATCACCAGCGCGCTCGAGGCGCCGTTGATGCTCAGAATCGTGGGGTCGTTCTCCTGGTCGACCGAAAGCACGGTCGAGATGACCTGGACGTCCAGGCGAAACCCTTCGGGGAACAGCGGACGGAGCGGACGGTCGGTCAGCCGCGAGGCGAGGATCGCCGTCTCGCTGGGCCTGCCCTCGCGTCGCATGAATGCGCCCGGGATCTTCCCCGCCGCGTAGAGCTTCTCCTCGTAATCACACGTGAGCGGGAAAAAGTCGATCCCCTCTCGCGGCTCCTTCGACATCACGGCGGTGCTCAGCACCACCGTGTCGCCCTGGCGGATGATCACCGCCCCGTTCGCCTGCTCGGCCACCCGGCCGGTCTCCAATGAAAGTCGCCGCCCGGCGACCTCTACGTTTTTCGTGACAACTGCCACGCCAATACCTCCAAATGTGGGAGGAACCCGCGGTGCGACTGTGGGTCAGTTTCCTAGCAGCTGTCGCATAGTCCAAAAGTGCGCCCGGCGCCTTTGACGGACTGAGTGAGAGCTTCTAAGAGCTGACCCGCGCTACCGGCGAGGGTCCTCCCTACCTATTTATCTCCTGATCCCGAGCTTGGCGACGAGGGCGCGATAGCGCTCGACGTCGGTGTCCCTCAGGTAGTTGAGCAGACGCCGTTGCTTGCCGACCAGGAGAAGGAGGCCGCGGCGCGAGTGGTGGTCTTTGGCATGCGTTTTCAGGTGCTCGGTCAGCTCCCGGATTCGTGCGGTGTGCAGCGCGACCTGGACTTCGGGTGAACCGGTGTCCTTATCCGCGCGCCTGTGCTCCGCGATCAGCTTGCCTTTGACTTCGTTCTCTACTGCCAAACTCGCAGGCCAGTATACGAGGCGAGGGATGGCGGGCGTCGGTACGCGAGTCATCCAGCAACTAGACCACGTATTCGACCGACCCGTCGGAGCGCGGATCGGAGCCGGCGCGCCACGCGCTCGGCCCATCGATCACGATCGCGTGGGCGTGGCCGAACGAGTGGTGTTTGGCCGGCATCAGCTGGACGTGATCGTCAGACCGCGCCATCGCCGCCGCGCCTGGATAATCCGCCTCCACCGCCAGCGTGACGCCGTCCGCGAGGATCGCCATCCGCGGCCGCGCGACGGCCTCGGCCGGCTCCAGGTTGTGGTCGACCAGGTTCATCAGCACCTGGGCCTGCAGCTGCGGCTGACGTTCGCCGCCCATCGTCCCAAACGCGGCCCATGGCCTCCCTTCGCGCGCCGCCATCGCGGGAATGAGGGTGTGCATGGTGCGCTTGGACGGCTCGAGCCGGTTGACATGGTTTTCGTCGAGGCTGAAGTACACGCCGCGGTTTTGCAGGAGCATGCCAGTGCCTTCGGCGACGATGCCAGACCCAAAGTCGTAAGCCAGGCTCTGGATCAGCGAGATGACGTTGCCCCGCTCGTCCGCGGCGCAGAGGTAGACCGTGTCGCCACCTTCCCGCGCGGTGCTTCGCCCAATCGGCGCACTCTCCGGGTTCAGGAACGGCTCGACCGGCGTCGCAGAGAATTCCGGGTCGGTGATGTAGCGGTCCCGCAGGGCGTAGCTTGCGTCGCGAGCTTCCTTGAACGGCATGCCGGCCTCGAGCCGAACCAGCATCCCCGCGGCCGCCAATCCCTGCGTCGGGGGCGGCAGCTCGTAAACCACCAGGCCGCGGTACGGGAAGGCGATCGGGTCGACCCACTGCGAGCGGTGGGTCGAGAGGTCTTGCCTCGTGATGAGGCCATCGCGGCGCTGGATCGCCGAGACGATTGCGGTGGCGACCTCGCCCCTGTAAAAGCCGTTGATCCCGCTGCGCCCGATCTCCCGCAGCACCGACGCGAGGTCGGGGTTGCGGAGCAGCATCCCGGCTTCCATCGGCGGGTAGAGCGCGTACGCCGTGCGCTCTCGGCCGAGCCAATCCGCGGCCAGCATCAGGTGCTGAGACAGCTGTGGGGTGATCAGGTAGCCGTCCCGCGCGAGCTCGGCGGCGGGCTCGAGGACCGCGCCGAGGCCGAAGCTGCCGAAGCGCTCGAGCAGTCTCCCCCACGCCTCGACGGTGCCCGGCACCGTGACAGGGAGCACGCCTCGGGCGGGCATCGTGTCATGGCCGCGTGAGCGGATCGCGTCGATGGTGGCAAGCTCTCCGGAACGACCGGCCCCGATCAGCCCGACTGGCGACGTCGCATCGGCTGCCCACACGATGGCCATCAGGTCCCCGCCGACCGAGGTCATGTGCGGATAGACCACGCACAGCACCGCGTCGGCCGCGATTGCCGCGTCAATTGCGTTCCCGCCGTCCCGCAGAACCTGAGCTCCTACCTCGCTCGCCGTGTGATGCGGCGTAGCGATCACTCCTTTCAAGGGTGCTGCATGCGCGCGCCCGGCGTTGTCATCGAGGGGTTATGAACTCGATCGCGCTGGGTTGAATCTCGAACAGCGCGGGCAGAAACCCTGGATCTTCCCCGTCCACGTCAATGCGAACTCTCGCCGGCGACGTGACCGAGATCCGCTTTCCATAGACGAGCTCAATTTTCGGATTTCCGTTGTCCAGGTGCTTGCCGTTGCGAAAGTCGTTCACTCCCCGGATCGTCTCGAGCTTGCCGGCGTCCTTGATGAGGATGACGTCGAAAACGCCGTCAGTCGGCGACGCGGAGGGCGCGATCTGCATTCCGCCGCCGAAGTACTGGCAGTTCGCCACGATGACCTGCTGCGCCTTGGCGAGCTCGTGAGTCTGGCCGTCGACGATCACGGTCATCGGCTTGTTGCTGTAGGAGAGGATCGACAGGGCGCTCCCGACCGCGTAGGTCTGAGAGCCCAGTCTCTTGCTTCCGCGATTCACGCGATAGACGACCTCGCCCCCAAGGCCGGCGTCGGCGATGTTGATGAAGTGGCGTAGGGCTGTGCCGCCGTCAGCCGTCTGGTAGGTGACGCATCCCGCGTCAAGCCGCCTGACCAATCCGGTCTTGAGCACCTCGATCGCCTGCTGCGGCTCGATTGGGATGCGCAGCGTGCGTCGGAAGTCGCCGCCCGAACCTAGCGGAACCATCGCCAGCTTGCTCGTCGTCGGGATCGGCGCCCCGTTCACGAAGAACCCGTTCACGACCTCGTTCAGCGTGCCGTCGCCACCCACCGAAACCACCACCGGGCGCGACTCGCGGACCGCCCGCTGGGCCATCTCGGTCGCCTCGAGCGGCCGGGTCGTGAACCAGACCTCGTACGGAAGGCCGCTCGAAGGCAGCCACGTTTCGATCGCCGCCCATTCTCGCCCGCACTTGCCGGCGCCCGACGAGGGGTTGACGATGAACAGGATCGGTGAGCCGGGCCGGCTGCCTATGACGCGCCTCCGACCGCGCGCGGGTTCATGATCCCCTCAGCGTCGACCGCTTCCTTCACCGCTCGCCAAATGCGCATCCATCCTCCCATCTCGTCGGCCACCCATCGCGCTCTCGCCTGACCCACGCCGTGGTGGTGACTGATGGTCGCACCAAGCTCGAGCGCAGCGCTCATCGCGCCTTCCCAAGCCCGCTCATATGCTGCACGTGCTTCCCCTTCGTTGTCGCCGGAGCCGCCAAACGAGAAATAGGCACAGCAGCCCTGCTCGTAGGCATGACTGAAATGGCATAACGCCATGCCACCGACCCCTATTGCGGTCTTGACCCTGGTGTGTAGCTCGGGCAACACGGTCCAGGGGGCCGCCAGCTCGATCGTGTCGAGGTAGGAGCCCGCCGGCTCGAGGTATGACTTCAGGCGCTCGGAGGACAGGTCGAAGCGATGCTGCTGCCAGCGACGCCAGGGCTCTTCCCCGAGATCTCTGGCGTCGCCCGCCATGTTTTTGACGGCTACGGCTTCGGCGGCCGCCACTTGGGCCGGCCCGGCGGTTGCGACCACGAGGAGACATTCGCCGGCGTCGAGGTCGTAGCCGTTGAATGCGGCGTCCTCTGGGTCGTAAAGGCGCACCACCAGCGGCCTGATGCCCGATTGCATCACCACGCGCATGAATTCGAGACCGGCGCCAAGGTCAGGGAGCGCGTAGCCGCGTCCGACGGTCGATTCGGGCAGCCGGTGGATCCGAAGCACGGCGCCGATCACGACCCCGAGCCCACCTTCGGCGCCCAGAAACAGCTGGTGGAGCGCGGGGCCCACGGCGGAGCGGGGACCGGGCCGCGGCGCCGCGAACGCGCCGTCCGCGAGGACGACCGCGAGCGACAGCACCATATCCTCGACGCTGCCGTAGCGGCTCGATTCCTGGCCCGAGGAACGGGTGGCGATGAGACCACCGACCGTCGTTTGCGGCAGGGAGCTCGGGAAATGGCCGAGCGTCAGCCCTCGCGTGTTGAGCTGCTGCTCCAACGCGTATCCGTTGACTCCAGCCTCGCACCGACAGATGAGGTTGGCTTCATCGATCTCGAATATCCGGTCGAATGCGCTCATGTCGATCACCAGCTCCCCCGCGGCCGGACCGACTGCACCGCAGACGCCGGTTCCACCCCCCAGCGGCGTCACCGCGGTGTGGTTGGCGTTCGCCCAGCGCAGCACGTCGGCGACCTGGTCTCGGCTTGACGGGCGCACGACCAATACTCGCGGCGGAGGTTTGCCCGCGCGCTCATCCATGATCGCGAGTGGCCAAAGGTCGCGCACTGGCCGCTCATCGACCGCGGCGGGACCGACGATCTTTTCGAGCTCAGCTCTCATCTGAGCTCTGATTCCGCACCGCTGACGTCGGCCATGACGCTCATGGTTTGGCTGCGAACCGGCCCGCGAGCCAGCCCGTGAGGATGGGGACCCCGAAACCGCAAGGCCCGGCGTAGTCGTATCCGCCGAGCACCGCCCCGGCGGCATACAGATTGGAGTACGCGACCTGTCCATCTTCGTTGAGCGGGTGCAGTCGCCTGTCGGTCATGACGCCCATGCGCATCTGGGCGGCAGGGTCGAGATATTTGAGGTGGTGAAGCCTGGTGCCAAGGCTGGCCGCCGGCACTCCCTCGTGAAAGACGCCAAGCCGCAGCAGCGGTTCGGTGGTGACCCGACCCGCACGCAGGCCGCCCCCGATGTGGCGGCCGGTGGCCAGCACGAAGGCGTCCGCTCGAAACGCCCGAGTCGATGCCCGCGCGGCGGTGATTCTTCCGCGTGAGGTCTCAAATGAAGTGACTTCCGCGGCCACCGCGCCGAGCGAGATCGCCTGCTGGAGGCGCCAGCCGTGTGGCGATGGCGGCGATGCGAGAAGCTCAAAGCCGTCGGGCGGCAGATTCGTGAAGCCCGGCGGATAAGCGATCGCCGCTCCACGCGCCCGCGGCGACGGCGCACGGCGGCCGTAGAGGTCGGTCAGGGCCGCGGCCTGGGGTAGCTCGGCGATGGAGATGTCCTCGGCGAACGCCTCGATCCCGTGCAGCTCTTTGAGCGCTTGCGCTGTCGACGCCGCGTCGTAGTCGCCCACCTGCGGCACGCCGATCACGGCCACCCGCTTTCCCGTCAGCGCTCCGAGCTCGCCTCGCGCAACCGACTCTGGGACGACGTTAGCCGGCCTGGCGAGACCGTGGATGTCGGCGTAGAGGCCACGGCTGCGCCAGCTTCCCTCGAACTTCAGACCTTCCTTGCCGAGCGCGAGCTGGAGCGTCGAGATGGCGTTGTCCAGCTCGGTGGCGAGCCCCACCGCGTCGATGCCCAGCCTGGCAAGTGGGTGATGCGGTGATTGAAGGATCGAGTCCAGGTCGTCGACGATCTCCATGCCTCCGGCGTAGAGCGCGGTCGCGCCCGGAGCCCGCGCGACGACCGTCACGTCGGCGCCGTCGCGCCGCGCCGCGAGCGCAGCGCAGTAGCCCGCGATACCCCCACCGACGACGAGAACCTTGGTCAACGACCCACGATGCGCCGCGTGTCTTCGACGTCCTGCTTCAGCTGCCGGACGAGGTCATCGGGCGTCGCGAACTTGATATCGGGGTGGAGATACCGGACGAAGCGAAGCTCGAGGTGCTGCTGGTACAGGTCGCCCTCGAAGTCCAGCAGGAAAGCCTCGACGCGCAGCTGCGTCCCTCCGAAGGTGGGACGGTAGCCAACCGAGAGCGCGGCGACAAACTCACCATCAGGCGCAAGGACGCGGCCCGCGTACGCGCCCAGCGAAGGCACCAGCTTGTTGGGTTCGATCCCGATGTTCGCGGTCGGAAAACCCAGCCGCCGGCCTACCCGGTCTCCGGCTTCGACCGGCCCGGACAACGAGTACTCGCGCCCCAGCAGCCGGTTCGCCTGTTCGACATCGCCCGCGGTGATAAGCCGCCGGACCTCGGAGCTGTGCAGCTCGCGACCCTCGATCTTGAACGGCGGGATCACCTCGACCGCGTGGCCATGGGTGCGCAGCCATTCGACGTTCCCCGTCCGGCCCCGGCCGAAGGCGAAGTCAAAGCCGATGACCCAGCGGCGAATTTCCATCGTGGCGGATAGGCGGTCGATGAACTCTTGGGGGGAAAGAGCCGCGAGGTCCCTGTCGAATCGGAGCACGATCGCGTGCCCGATCCCGGCGGCCTCGACCAACGCAAGCTTTTCCCGCAGCGTCGTGATCGACTTCGGACAGTTCGCGGGGTCGAGGACGCACCGAGGGTGCGGCTCGAACGTGATCAGCGCGGACTGGCCGCCGACCGCCGCTGCGGCGCGCGCCGTGTGGCCGATGACGTCGCGATGGCCGAGGTGGACTCCGTCGAAGCTGCCGACGGTCAGCGCCACCGGCCCGATGGGTGCCGTGGGCAGTCCCAGATGGACTTTCAGCTCAGTACCTTCTCCGGAACGAAGGTCCGCCGCAGCGGGTCTGTGTGACCGAGCGCGACCAGGCGACCGTCCGCGTCATGCGCACGAATGGGGCCGAGTCCAGGCTCCGGAAGGACGCGCACGGCGCGACCCTGGCGGACCTGCGCCTCCTGCTCCACGTTCAGCCTGACGCGCTCCATGCCGGGCAGTATGACTTCAGCCGGAAGGAGCCGCCTCCGTACAGATTCGGCATCGGTGAGGTCATCCAATCGCAGGGCTTCATCGATTGTCAGGGGGCCGTAAGCGGTCCGCACGAGCCGGCCCAGATACCCACCCACACCCAGTCGCCGGCCGAGGTCGCGCGCGATCGAACGAAGGTAGGTGCCGCTGCCGCAGGTCACCTCCACCCGCGCCACGGCTTCAGGCCCCGGCTGGAAATCGAGGAGTGCGGCCGTGTACACCTCGACTTCACGCGGAGCCGGCAGCGCGGCCTCGCCACCTCGCGCGAGCGCGTACGCGCGTTTGCCCTCGACTTTCACCGCCGAATAGGCGGGGGGTTGTTGGAGGATCCGGCCCGTGAATGCGGTCAGCGCGGACTCGACGTCGCCACGCGCCAGGGTGCTGGGGTCGCCCACGGGCTCACGTTCGGCCTCGGCGTCGTCCGTCGCCGTGACGAAGCCGAGGTGGATATCAGCCACATACGTCTTGTGCAGCTTCAACGCGAACTCGGCGAGGCGGGTCGCGGACTCAAACAGAATTGGCAGCACGCCCGTGGCGAGGGGATCCAGGGTCCCGGCATGTCCGACCCGGTGCGCGCCGGTCAGGCGGCGCAGGCGGTTGACGACGGAGAACGAAGTCTCCCCCGCGCTCTTGTCGACGTTGAGGACTCCAGTAGAGAATCGATGAGGTAGGCCCGGCCGATCCTGGCGGGCATCTGCGGCCTGGATGCGGCCGATCCGTGCGTTGCCACTTGCGCTCCGGTCCTCACGCATTGCCAATGCGCTCCGGTCCGGTGCTCGTGGCGCCTTCGGCTCGGCTCGCCCCAGGCCGCATCTGCGTCGCCCGGCCGGCCGGTCCTACCTCGCCTTCAGGGTTGGGGCGAGGCGGCAAGGATCGCCTCCTTGGAGGCCGCCAGAACGAACTTCACAGCCTCGTCCATCGGTTTTTCGATCTCTGCCCCCGCGGCGCGGATATGTCCCCCACCTCCGAATAACGCGCACAGCGCGGCGGCGTCAACCGCACCCCGACTCCGCACGCTGATCTTGGTCAGGTCGCTCGACACTTCCTTGAAAAGAATCGCCAGCTCGAGTCCGGCGATGCTGTTGAGCGTGTCGATGATGCCTTCCGATTCGGCCATCACCGCGTTGGCCTCCTTCAGCATTCGCCGCGTGACCTTGGCCCAGGCCAGCCGGCCGTCCATCTCGACCCGCATGGTGGCGAGGGCAAGGCCGCTGAGCTTGAGGGTGGTCTCGGGCCGCATCTTGTAGACCTGCGTCGCGATGCGCCCGGGGTCCGCGCCAAGTCGGGCGAGGCGGGCGGCATCCTCGAGCGCTCGCGGCGTCGTGTTCTCGTGGCGAAAACCACCGGTGTCGGTCAGCAGCGCGACGTACAGGCTGATCGCGATGGTCGGCGTGATCGGGTAACCGAAGTGGTCGAGCATCTCCATCACCATCTGACCCACGGCCGACGCCTCTGGGTCGATCACGTTGATGTCGCCAAATCGAGAGTTCGACGGATGGTGATCGATGTTCACGATCGTGGCCTGTGTCGCGACGCTGCGAGCAGCACTGCCTGAGCGCTCAAGATTGCCCGAGTCGAAAAAGAAGACCAGATGAGGATCGACGCCGTGCGGCGGCTCGAATTGGATGTCCTCTATTCCCGGCAGGAACCCATACATCGGAGGCAGCGGTGGCGGCACAAGGACCCACACCTCCTTGCCATCCGACCGCAGCGCCTCCGCAAAGGCAAGGCTGCAGCCGAGCGTGTCGCCGTCAGCGTCCTTGTGCCCGAAGATCAGGATCTCGTGGTTCGCGTCGATCAGATCCTTGATCTCGTCGTAGAGGTTGGGCTTGTCGCGTTTTGCGGTCGCTATGGCTTTGGTTCTCCATCCACGCCGTTGTCGTGGGGCAGGACCGCTTTCAACAGCTCTGAGATGTGGACGCTGTACTCGATCGACGGGTCGAGCTCGAAGCGCAGCTCCGGCGAGAACTTCAAGTTCTGGAGCCGCCGGCCGAGCTCGTGCCGGATCAGGCCCTTCGCGGACACGAGTCCCTTCATCGAGGCTTTCTGTTCGTCTTCGCTGCCGAGCACACTCACGCGGACGCGAGCCTGCCGCAGGTCCGGCGACATTCGCACCGCAATGATGCTGACGAATCCGATGCGCGGATCTTTCAGGTCACGCCGGATGATGGACATGATCTCTTCGCGCACCTGCTCCCCCACCTGGTCCGCGCGGTAGCTGGTCATTTCGACCTCCGCTCTCAGCAAGTCGTGCCTTGCCTAAATTTCTTCGCGCTCGAGTCGGTACGTCTCCATCGTGTCGCCGGGCTGGAAATCCTCCCAGCCTTCGAGGCCGACGCCGAGCTCCTGCCCGGCCACCATCTCCCGCACGTCCTCTTTGAAGTGCTTGAGGGAGCTGATGCGGCCCTCGAACACCTGCTCCCGGCCCCGCAAAAGCTTGACCCAGCCTCCGCGGCTGACCTTGCCCTCCACCACGCGGCTGCCGGCGATAACGCCAAGACGCGGGATCTTGATCGGGGCGATGACCTCGACTCTGCCCTCCCGGATCTGGCGGTACGTGGGCTCACGCAGTCCCTTGGCCGCGCGCTCGACGTCTTCGGTCAGCTTGTAGATGACGTCGTAGTAGCGGACCTCGACCTTCGCGCGCTCGGCAGCCGCGGTGCTGGCCGGGGTCGGCTTCAAGTTGAAGCAGACGATGATCGCGCTCGACACGCTGGCGAGCAGAAGGTCGGAGTCGCTCACGGCGCCAACGCCCTGACCGACGATCTTGATCG
>Ga0137415_10002136_pt1 | contig 19653 bp, 18 predicted proteins | sample CZODoug3_1_1_16f_FD_183082 | JGI IMG/M metagenome (GOLD analysis project Ga0137415, IMG submission 183082) | Vadose zone soil fungal communities from Angelo Coast Range Reserve, California, USA - CZODoug3_1_1_16fungal (Hybrid Assembly) | ecosystem: Environmental > Terrestrial > Soil > Vadose...
ATCAACGAGAGCGATTACGTCCGGCTCGACGTGGACGAGCAGACCGAGGAGATCGCCAGCGTCGACAAGCAGCTCGGGCCTACCACCTCCAAGCGCTCCGCCAAGACCACCGTGGTAGCGAAAGATCAGGAGACCGTCGTCCTCGGCGGACTGATCCAGGAGCGGAACCTGCGCAACGTGCAGAAGGTGCCGGTGCTCGGATCGCTGCCGGTCCTCGGCTGGCTCTTCCGCAACGAGAGCACCAAGAAGACGAAGACGAATCTCCTGCTGTTCCTCACCCCGTACATCATCCGCGATCAGAGCGACTACCGGCGCATCTTCGAGCGCAAGATGGCCGAGCGCGCGGAGTTCGTGAAGCGGTTCTATGGCGAGGAGACGAAGTACGAGACCGCCATCGACTACGACCGCAAGCCGGGCCCGCTCTCGCGCGTGCGGCGGGGTGTGCAGCAGGAGCTCGACCGGTACGAGAACGGCGGTCCGGGCGGTCCCGATGAGCGGGTGATCCGGCCCGCCCAGCGTTATGCTCCACCCCAGTTGGACAAGGGCGGATTCGCCCCCGCGCCGCCGGCGCCTGCCCCCCTTCCAGCCGAGCCGAAGCAGGAGCCCGCGCCGGGCGTACAGGTGCCCCAGGAGCAGCAGCAAGCGCCGCCGGAGCTCGAACAGCCGCCGGAAGAGCCGACGCCACCGGAAGAGAAGCCGAATCCAGGAGGTTGAAGTCCAATGGAAGGCATCGCAGAAGCGCCCGCGCGCAAGCCCGCCGGCCGAGGCCTCGCAGGCCTGCGGATCGGCGAGATCCTGCTCGCGCACGGCGCCGTCACGCGCGAGAAGCTGGAGGAGGCGCTGGCGTCGCAGGGCGAGCGCGGGGGCCGCCTGGGCGAAGTCCTGGTCTCGCTCAAGGCTTGCTCCGAGGAGCAGGTGCTCAAAGCGCTGGCGGCGCAGCTCGAGCTGCCCTACCAGATGCGCGTCGCGACCGAGGAAGTCTCGCAAGAGCTGATCTCGAAGGTCCCGATCAACTTCGCCAAGCAGGCCCGGCTGCTGCCCCTGCGGGTCGAGGGCGATCAGGTGGTCGCGGCGATGGCGGATCCGATGGACACCGGCGCGGTCGACAGCCTGCGTCTGCTGCTCGGCGCTTGCGTGTCACCGCTGCTGGTGCCCACGCAGTCGATCCTGGACTGCATCAACTCCGTCTACGATCGGGCGGCGAACGAGGCCGAGCAGCTGGTCGGCGATCTGGAGGCAGGCGATCTCGATACCGTGGCGCACGAGCTCGAGGAGCCGCAGGACCTGCTCGATTCGAGCGACGAGGCGCCCATCATCCGTCTCGTCAACTCCCTCCTCTTCCGCGCCGCCAAGGAACGCGCGAGCGACATCCACATCGAGCCGCAGGAGAAGGACATCTGCGTCCGCTTTCGCGTGGACGGCGTGCTGCAGGAGGTGATCCGGCCGCCCAAGCGGTTCCAGAACTCGATCATCTCCCGCGTGAAGATCATGGGCGGGCTGAACATCGCGGAGAAGCGGCTGCCGCAGGACGGCCGCATCCGGGTGAAGCTCGCCGGGCGCGACATCGACATCCGTCTCTCCACCACCCCGATCGTCTTCGGCGAGCGGGTGGTGATGCGCCTGCTCGACAAGAGCACGGTGCTGCTCGATCTGGTGGAGATCGGGATGGACAAGGATCAGCTCCGCATCATGGAGTCGCTGATCCACCGGTCGCACGGGATCATCCTCGTCACCGGCCCGACCGGCTCGGGAAAGACCACCACGCTGTACGCGGCGTTGAGCAGGATCAACCGGCCCGATCTGAACATCATGACCATCGAGGATCCGGTCGAGTATCAGCTGCAGGGCATCTCCCAGACTCCGGTGAACCCCAAGATCGATCTGACCTTCGCGAACGGGCTGCGCAGCTTCCTGCGCCAGGATCCCGACGTGATCATGGTGGGCGAGATCCGCGACCTGGAGACCGCGGAGATCGCCATCCAGGCGTCGCTCACCGGACACCTGGTGTTCTCCACCGTCCACACCAACGACGCCGCCGGGGCCGTCACCCGCCTGGTCGACATGGGCGTGGAGCCGTTCCTCGTCGCTTCCTCACTGATCGGCATCCTCGCCCAGCGCCTGGTGCGCGTGCTCTGCAAGGACTGCCGGGCCCCTTACTTGCCCGCGCCGGAGGAGCTGAAGGAGATCGGGCTCACGCCCGAGGAGGTGCGCGAGACCAGCGGCGGAATGCTCTACAAGCCGGGCGGCTGCGGCGAGTGCAACAACACCGGATACCGCGGCCGGACCGGCATCTACGAGATGATGCTTCTCGACGACGAGCTGCGCCAGCTCACGCTCAAGAACGTCGACAGCGGGACCATCAAGCGGCAGGCGGTCGGCAAGGGCATGCGCACGCTGATGGACGACGGCGCGCAGAAGGTCATGCGCGGCGTCACCAGCGTCGCGGAAGTCCTCAGCGTCACGCAAGAGGACATGGCCTGAGCCGTGCCGGTATTCGAGTACACGGGCCTCACCGAGGCGGGCAAGAACGTCCGGGGCATCCGCGATGCGGAGAGCAGCAAGGCGCTGCGCCAGGTCCTCCGCAAGGACGGCGTCTATCTCACCGACGCGCACGCCGCCGAGGCCGGCGCGGTGGTCGGCGAGCAGAAGACCGGGCTCTCACGCGAGGTCGACATCCCCGCGATGCTGGGCTTCACCGGCGTTTCGGCCCAGGACCTCGCCATTGCCACCCGCCAGCTCGCCACCCTGATCTCAGCGGGCATCCCGCTGGTGGACGCGCTCACCGCGCTGGTCGATCAGATCGAGCAGCCGCGCCTGAAGCGGATCATGGGCGTGGTGAAGCAGAAGGTGAACGAGGGCGCCTCGCTCGCCGACGCGCTCCGCGAGCATCCGAAGGTCTTCTCCGAGCTCTACGTCAACATGATCCGCGCCGGAGAGAGCTCCGGCGCCCTGGATGTGGTGCTGGTGCGCCTGGCCGACTTCACCGAATCACAAGCACAGCTGCGCAACAAGATCATCGGCGCCATGCTGTATCCGGCGATCATGGTGGTGGTCGGGATCGCCATCGTCAGCATCCTCTTCGTGGTGGTGATCCCGAAGGTCACCAGGATCTTCGAGGACATGAACGTCACCTTGCCCTGGACGACGCGCATCCTCATCGGCGTGTCCTCGTTCGCGCGCGATTACTGGTACGTCGTCCTCGTCGCCGTTCCGGCCCTGGTGCTCGGCGTGCGGCGGTTCGTGCGCACGCCGCGCGGCCGCGCCTGGTGGGATCGGACCAAGCTCGGCGCTCCCATCTTCGGCGAGCTGATCCGCATGCTTTCCCTCTCGCGGTTCGCCAAGACGCTGGCGACGCTGCTCGCGAGCGGTGTGCCCCTGCTCACGGCGATGGACATCGTCAAGAACATCGTCAGCAACACGCTGCTCGCGGACGTGATCGACAAGGCCCGCGACGCGATCCGGGAAGGCGAATCGATCGCGGCGCCGCTGCGCAGATCGGGTCAGTTTCCGCCGCTCGTGTACCACATGATCGCCATCGGCGAGCGCAGCGGGCAGCTGGAGGAGATGCTGCAGAACGTCGCCCGCAGCTACGAGGCGCAAGTGGAGATGCGGGTCGGCGCCCTCACCTCCTTGCTCGAGCCCGTGATGATCGTGGCGATGGGCGGCGGCGTGGCGTTCATCGTCTTCTCCATCCTCATGCCGATCATGCAGCTCAACACGTTCGTTCCCAAGTAGAGGATCCCCATGTTCGCAAGACATCTGAGAAAGGCCGGCAAGGCGGCCGCCCGCGGCATGACGCTGATCGAGATCATGGTCGTGCTGGTCATCCTCGGGCTGATCGCGGGCGCGATCGGCTACAACGTCTTCCAGTCGCTCAAGGACGCGCAGGTCAAGACCGCAAAGCTCGATCTGCAAGCGCTGTCGAACAGCATCGATCTCTACCACGTCGACACCGGGCAGTGGCCGGACTCGCTGCAGCAGCTGCTGCCCAGGTACGTGCGCGAGATCCGCAAGGATCCATGGGGCAAGGACTACGCCTACATCCGCACCGGCGAGGGCTACGACGTGTACTCGTTCGGCCCCGACAAGGTGCAGGGGGGCGGCGACGACATCAGCGTGCACGGCGGCGACACCGCCGGGCCTTCGACGGCGGGGAAGTAGCATCGGAATGCGCGCGCACCCAGACCGCGGCATGACGCTGGTGGAGATCAGCGTCGCCCTCGCGGTGGCGGCCCTGATGCTCGCGGTCGCCGTGCCCGGGCTGTCCGCGGTGACGCGCGCGCAGCTGCGGCAGAAGAGCGGTCAGCTCGCCGGCGACATCCGCTCGCTGTATGGCAGCGCGGCCATCGGCGGGCACAGCTGCCGCCTGGTCCTCGATCTGGACGCGAACGCGTACTGGTCGGAGTGCGCGAAGACCAACGTGCGGCTCTCGCGTGAGGGAGAACGGTCGCAGAACGGGGCGCGGATCGCCTCCCGGGAGGAATTGCTCCAGCCACGCGAGGCGATGTCGGAAGAGGACCGCGAAAGGCTCGAGCTGGCCGGCAAGAGCGCGTTCACGGCCTCCGCGGACGTCCCCAAGACGGAGCTGGGCGGATCGGTGAAGTTCACCGACGTCTGGGTACAGCATCAGCCCGAGCGGTACACCACGGGAAGGTCGTTCCTCTACTTCTGGTCGAGCGGGCTCACCGAAGAGGCTTCCATCCACGTGGCGCAGCGCGGCGACGTGTACTCGCTCCTGGTCTCGCCGCTCACGGGCAGGGTGAAGGTCGTCGGCGAGCGGGAGGATGCGCCGGGGCAGCGTCGATGAAGCGCGGGTTCACGCTGCTGGAGGTGATGATCTCGCTCGCCATCCTCGCCATCGCGCTGGTGGCGATCTCGGGCCTGAACGGTGGCGCCGTGGCGATGCACGCCTACGGGCGGCGCGCGACCGAGGCGACCCTTCTCCTGCGCGGCAAGATGCTGGACGTCGAGGACGACCTGCAGAAGAGCGGCTTCTCCGATTTCGACGACGAGAAGCACGGCGACTTCTCCGACCAGGGCGCCGGCGGCTACGCCTGGAGCGCGGAGATCCTCAGACCCGACGTCCGACTCGATCCGGCGCAGCTGATGAATCTGGTGAGCGGGGCCGCCCAGGGCCAAGGCGGGACCTCGAAGGGCGGCAGCATCGCCGGCGCGGCGACGGCGCTCGCCGGGTCCCTGCTCGGCGGTCCGGCGCCATCGCCGACGGTATCGCCGGGTGCCGGAGGCGTGGCGGGACTGCTCGCCGGGCCCCTCGGCGGCGTGCTGCAGACGCAGGCGAAGACCTTCATCGAGACGCTGAAGAAGAGCGTCCGGGAGATCCGGCTGACAGTGAGCTGGGTAGACGGCAAGAACCAGCGCAGCGTCTCGGCTTCGCAGATCGTGGTGATCCTGCCGCAGACGGTGGGGCTCACGCCGAATCCGCAGCCGCAGGCCCCGCTCGCTCCGCAGCCCGTCGGGCCCGTTCCGGGGCGCCAGGGGACGCAGCAATGACCCGCCGCGGCTTCACCCTGCTGGAAGTAATGATCGCCATCGCCGTGCTGGCGATGATCGGCGGGCTCACCTGGAAGAGTTTCGACGGGGCGTACGACCTGAAGCGGCGCGTGGAGACCGCAGAGGAGCGCGATCAGACGGTGCGCGGCGCGCTCGACCGCATCGCTCGCGAAGCGTCGATGACGTTCCTCTCCGAGCATTACGATCACAAGCGGTTCAGGGAGCGCCCCACCTTCTTCCGCCTGAAGGACGGCCGGCGCGAAGCGCTGCTCACCTTCACCTCCTTCGCGCACCAGCGCCTGCACGTGGACGCCAAGGAATCCGATCAGGCGGTGTTCGAATACAAGCTGGAGCGCGATGACGCTGGCAGGACGTCGCTCTTCCGCCGGGTGAAGCCGCAGATCGACGAGGAGTCCGATCGGGGCGGCGAGAAGGCCGTATTGGCGGAAGACGTGCTGCGCTTCTCCGTGCAGGCGTGGGATCCCAGGGACCGCGAGTGGCGCGACGAGTGGCAGTCCGACTCCCCGGAGCGCACGGGGGGAGCGCTGGTGCCGCCGCGCGTGCGGATCGCCATCACCGTCAAGGACGAGCAGGGCAAGGAGCGGACCTGGTCCACCCAGGCGTCCCTGCCGCTCGCGACGCCTTTGGACTTCTGACCATGCGCTCCGCTCCCATCCAACACCGCGGCGTCGCGCTGATCCTGGTCCTCACCACCATCGCCATCCTCACCTCGATCGGCGTCGACTTCAGCTACAGCTCACGCGTATCGCTCAAGCTCGCGGAGAACCTGCGCGACGAGACGCGGGCGGAGTACCTGGCGAAATCCGCCGTCAGTCTCTCCCGCTTGCTGCTCCACTTCCAGAAGCAGGTCGACCAGCTCGGAGGACAGGTCCTCGGGATCGCCGGATCGGCGCTCGGGGGTGCGAGCGGGGCGACGACCGGGGGGCAACCCCGCGGGGCTACGCCGCAGGCGATGAACAACCTCGGCATCCGCCTCTGGCAGGTGCTCCCCATCGATTCCAACGCCTTCGGCGCGCTGCTCTCCGGGGACGTCGCCGGGCTGCAACTGCCCGATCGGGAGACGCCCGTGCCGCTCGCGCCGCCACGAGAGAAGCGCGCGGTGGCCCACGCCTTCGGCGGCTTCGAGGGCAGCTTCCACGCGAACATCGTCGACGAGAACAGCCGGATCAACGTGCAAGCGCTCGACAACGTCGGCACCGCCCCGGCCGCGGTGTTCACGCAGTTGCGCGCGATGATGGCCGACCCGAAGTACGACTTCATCTTCGACGAGGAGGACGCGAACCGCGACCGCGTCCGCCGCGACGACGTGATCCTGGCGATGAAGGACTGGATCGACATCGACGAGACCGCCACCGCGCTCGACCCGTCGAACCCGCAGCGACCTTTCGTCAACGGCTTCAGCGACGAGAACGCGACATACTCGCGCTACGAGCCGCGCTACAAGGCGAAGAACGGCCGCCTGGACAGCCTGGAGGAGCTGTTCATGGTCCGCGGGGTGAACGACCGATTCATGGCTGCGTTCGGCGATCGGCTGACCGTCTGGCCGGACATCAATTCCAAGCTGAACGTCAACACCGACGATCCGCAGCAGATGCTCACCAACATCCTGATCGCCGCCGCGAATGCCAACGATCCGGCGCTGCGCGATCCGCGCCTGCTCCAGACCATCCTCCAGGAGATCCAGATCCGGAAGATGTTCTCCTTCTTCGGGATGTCGGCGCAGGACTTCGTCTCCATCCTGCAGGCGAACGGGATCCGGCTGCGGCCGGAGATCGATCCGCGCCAGGGGGGAAATGCGGCAAACCTGTTCGGGTCCACCAGCGACACCTTCCGCATCACCGCCACCGGACGGGTGGGCCGGACCGAGAAGCAGGTCACCGCCGTCGTCCGATATGACGACGCGATGGGCAAGATGTTGTACTGGAAGGAAGACTGATGCACCGCAACGTTGGCCTAGATTGGGCGCAGGACTCGCTGCGCGTGGCGACGCTGCAGAGCGGCTTCCGCGGCTTCGCCGTCCAGGAGGTCCGCTCCGCCGCGTTGCCCCCGGATGGGGCGCCGGCCGAGCGGCTGCGGGCGGGCCTGGCGGCGCTGGAGCTGATACCGCCGCTCGGGCGCGAAGACTCGATCGCGGTGGCCCTCCCCGGTTCGCTGGTGGCGACGCACCTGATCGCCCTTCCCTTCTCGGATCCGAGGCGCATCGAGCAGGTCCTGCCGGCGGAGGTCGAAGCAGCGATTCCCTTCGATCTCTCCGAGGTGGTCTGGGACGCCGCGATCCTCGGGGTTCCCGGCGGGAAGACCGAGGTCCTCGTCGGCGTGGTGAGAAAGGCGGCGCTCCGCGAGCACCTCGACGCGCTCGCGGCGGCCGGCATCGATCCGCGAGTCGTGACGCTCGCTCCGCTGGCCCTTGCGGCTCTCGGCGAACGGGGAATCCTGGTGGGGCAAGGTGAGCCGCCGCTGACCGCCGTGCTGCTCGATGCCGGTCCGGACCGTGCCGATCTCGCGCTGCTCGACGGCGGCCGGCCGGTCCTGGCCCGGGCGCTGACAACCTACAACGCGGCGCAATGGGCGGCTGCGGCGACGGACGCAGAGGCGCGCACCCGGCTGCTGTCGACGCTCACGCGCGACCTGAAGATCTCCCTTCGCTCCCGCAAGACCGCGCCGCAGCGCCTCTTGCTCGCCGGGGCGCTGGCGTCGTTGCCGGAAGCGGCCGAGCGGCTCTCGGCCGAGACGCAGCTCGCCACCGAGCCGGTGACGCTGCCCGCCGGGGATCCCGCCGCGGCCCTCGCGCTCGGCCTCGCGTTGCGGGCGCAGGTCCCCCGCGGCCGCGCCAACCTGCGCAAGGGCGAGTTTGCATTCACCAAGGACCTGTCGCACGTGCGCGGCCGGCTGTTGCGCCTCGGCATCGCGGCTTCCGTCCTGCTGGCGCTCGGGCTCGTCCTCGGCATCGCCAGGCTGTCCTCGCTCCACCGCCAGGCGGCCGAGTACGACGACGCGCTCTGCACCGCCACCCGGCGCATCCTCGGAACCTGCCTGACCGACTACCGGCAGGCGATCGCGCAGCTCTCGGGAGGGCGTTCGCGCGCCGCCGGGATCCCCCGCGTCTCCGCCGCCGACGTGCTCGCGGAGCTGGTCGCGCGCATGCCCGAAGGCTCGCTGCCGCTGCTGGACGACGTCGAGGTCACGACCAGCGCCATCCGCCTGCGCGGGACCGCTGACGACTTCGGCAAGGTCGAGGAGATCGTCTCGGCGCTGCGCAAGGACAAGTGCTTCGGAGAGATCCCGCCGCCGAAGACGGATAGGACGCGAGACACCAAGAAGGTGACCTTCGCCGTCGAATTTCCATATGCCTGTTCCGGCGAAGTCCCGGGAGGCGCCTGATGGATCGGATCCGCGCATGGTGGGCCGACGCGCAAGCCTGGCTCGCCGCAGCCTCGCCGCGGGAGCGGCGCCTGATCATGCTCGCGGGCGGGGGCGTCCTGCTCTTCATCGTGCTGGTGACGTACGCGAGCTTCTCCGCCGCGATCCGGCGGGCGGAGACGGCCCTCGACGAGAAGCGCGCCGATTTCGAGAAGATCTCCAGGCTGGCGGCGGGCTACGGCGCACTCGAGCAGGAACGGCAGCTTCTCGAGGCCCGCTTGCGCCAGAGCCCGCCGGCGCTGATGACCTTCGTGGACACGACCGCACGGAACAACGGCGTCGACGTCGGCGGGATGAGCGACCGCGGCGTCGTGGCCGGCGGCCAGAACGGGCGGCCCCGCGAGATGTCCGTGGAAGTGAATCTCGGCAAGGTCCCGCTCGACAAGCTGGTGAAGCTGATCTCCGACATCGAGCGCAGCCCGGGCGTCGTCCGCGTCCGGCGCCTGCGCGTGCGCAAGGCATACGAGAACAAGGAGCTCCTCGACGTCTCGCTGACCGTGAGCGCCTGGCAAGGGTCCTGATGGCCCCCCCGTTCGCGTTCGTCAACGCGTTCCTCGCCCGCCATCCCCTGCTGCGGCGGCTGCTGCTTCCGGCAGCGGGACTGATCGCCTTCGCCCTGTTTCTCATGCTCACGTTCCCGTACGACGTTCTGGCGCGGAGGATCGAGATCGAGGCGCAACGCGCCGGGGCCGAGTTGAGCATCGGGAGCGTGGGCGCCGGCGGTCTTGCCTCGGTGCGCGCCCGCGACGTCCGCGTGCGACTCGCGCCTGCCGGATCCGCGCCCTGGCCCGAGCTTCGTTTCGACCGCGCCGTATTCAGCCCGGACCTCCTTGCAATCCTCTTCCGCCGCACTTCGTTCGGGTTCTCCGTGCAGGGTTACGGCGGCACCGCGAGGGGCCATGTCGCTCTCAGCAACGACCCGCGCCTGCCCGGCGTCTCCTCGTTGCGCCTCGACGCGGTCGACCTCGATCTCGCTGCCCTCCCCCTGCGGGAGATGGCTGGCGTGAGCGTGGCGGGAAAGCTGAGGGTCAAGGCCGAGCTTCCCGCCCTGCTGCCCGTGGAGACGGCGCAGGGCGCGGTCACGATCGCGCTCGACGGCGCCGCCTTGATGGGCGGCGTGGTGATGGGACTTTCGCTCCCGCGCACCACCTTCGGGCGCATCGACGGATCGGTCGCGGTGGAGAAGGGGATCGCGCGCGTCGACAAGACCGCTGCCCGCGGAGGCGACCTCGAGGCGGACGTCGACGGCAACGTCACTCTGCGACCCCTGCTCTCGCTCTCGCAGGCCGATCTGCACATCCGGTTTCGTCCCGCGGACCCCTGGCTGGACGAGAATTCCGTGATCAAGGGCATGATGGGGCTGATCCAGAACGCGCGACAGGGCGACGGCAGCTACGTCTTCACCTTCACCGGACCGCTCTCGCGCCTGCAGCCCCGGCCCGGCAGGTAGATGGACCGCTCCTCGATCCGCCGCCTGCTGCCGCTCGTCGCCATGATGGCGTGCTCGCGTCCCCCCGCGCTGCACCCCGACCCGCAAGCGTTCGCCTACCGCAGCCGGAGCAAGGTGCCCGACGCCGCCGCGCGCCAGATCGCTGCGGCGGCTGCCGGCGACGCCCGGCGACGTCCACCCTGGAGCGAGCCGCATCCACTCCACGCCACCGGCGGAGCCATCGGCGACGGAAGGGACAAGTACCTGTTCGGCGAGACCCGCCTGTATCTCGGCGAATACGAGCCGGAGCCGGGCAAGTTCCGGGAGATCGATCCGAAGGACGACGCGGCCATGGCCTACGCAGACGCGCTCTTCACCGTCCAGCAGCTGCAGCGATGGGCGCAACGCCACGAGATCGCCTGGGACGTCCAACTCGGGCGGGCCAAGGGCCGGGTCGGAGCCTCGGGTGCCGACTCCGCGACCCAGGAGCTGTTGTCGGACCTGTCAAGAAGGTCCGGGCTGGGCCCGGAAAAGGCCGAGATGCAGCGCGCTCGCCTCGATGAGAAGTACCGCGACCGCAGGTAACCGCTCTTCCGTTACCCTGCGATCTCGCGGGCGATCGCGTCCGCCGCCGCTGCCGGGTCGGAGGCGTCCCGGAGGGGCCGGCCGATCACGAGGATGCTGGCCCCGGCGCGGATCGCTTCCGCCGGCGTTGCAGTCCGCCGCTGATCGCCCGGCGCGGCGCCCGCCGGCCGGATCCCCGGCACGACCAGCAGCAACTCGGGACCGAGCGATGCGCGCAGTGCGGAGACCTCCTGCGGCGCGCAGACGACACCGTCCGCCCCCGCGGCGACCGCCAGCCGCGCCAGGCGAGGAACGGCGTCCCGGGCGAGACCGACGGCGTCGAGATCATCGGGGCCAAGCGACGTGAGCGCGGTCACCGCGAGCAGCTTCGTCCGCGGCAGGGCGCGCCGCGCCGCCCGGATCATCTCGCTCCCTCCGCTCGCGTGCACCGTCAGGTAGTCGACGCCGAGCTCCGCTAGGCCGCGCGCCGCGCGCTCGACGGTCTGCGGGATGTCGTGGAGCTTCAGGTCGAGAAAGATCGGCAGCCCGAACTTGCGGATGGCGTCGACGGAAGCGCGCCCGTGCGCCAGGAACAACTCGAGGCCCACCTTGAAGAGGCCGACGTGCCCGGCGAGCCTGGAAGCGAGGCGCTCGGCCGCGCCGGGGTCCTTGACGTCCAGCGCAGCGCAGATCGGATTCACCGCGACAGTCTCCCGCCACCGTCGCGAACGGCCGACTGCGCGCGCGCCACCACCTCCGTGAGCGCGATCAGGTCTACCTCGTTGGCGCCCCGCTGCTTCCACTCCACCTTGCCTTCCGCCAGCCCCTTCTTGCCCACCGCGATGCGCAAAGGCAAGCCGATCAGGTCGGCGTCCTTGAACTTCACTCCCGCGCGCTCGTCGCGGTCGTCGAGGAGCACCTCGACGCCGGCATCGGTCAGCTCGCGGTAGAGGCGCTCCGCCGCGTCCCGCACCGCGCCGTCCTGCATCTGCAGCGGCAGCAGCGCGAAGTGCAGGGGCGCGATGCTCATCGGCATGCGGATGCCGTCGCCGTCGTGGTGCAGCTCCACCGCTCCGGCGAGGATGCGCTCGATGCCGATTCCGTAGCTGCCCATCACGATCGGCGTTTCCTTGCCGCTCTCGTCGAGCACCCGCGCGCCCATCGTCTCGGAGTAGCGTGTGCCGAGCTTGAAGATGTGGCCGACCTCGAGCGCTTTTCCGACGGTGAGCGGGCTGCCGCAGCGCGGGCAGCCTTCTCCCGCGTTGACCGTCCGCAGATCCGCGGAGGTCGCGTGCGAAAGGTCGCGCGGCACCGACACGTTTCGCAGGTGGACACCGTCCCTGTTCGCTCCGGTCACCAGCCCCGTCAGCCCGGCCAGCCGCCGGTCGATGAAGATGCGCAGGCCCTTGCCCGAAAGCCCGACGCCGCCGAGCGAGCCGGGCCGGGCGCCCATCCAGCGCTGGATCTCGTCCGGATGCGCCGGGCGCAGCATGGAAGCTCCGCTCGCCGTCTGCAGCTTGGCCTCGTTCAGCTGATCGTCGCCCCGCACGATGGCGATGACCGGTTTGTCGTCGCCGACGTAGACGAGCGTCTTCAGTTGCTGGTCGGCCGGCACGCCGTAGGGCTTCGCGGAAAGCGCCTCGATGGTCAGCACGCCCGGCGTGGCGAACTCCTCGAGCGGCGGCGACTCGCCCGCCGCCTTGTACTTGTCCGCGGTGTCGACCTGCGACTCCGCCTTCTCGGTGTTCGCGGCATAGCCGCAGTTCTCGCAGGAGGCGATCAGGTCCTCGCCGGCGTCGGTCCGGACCATGAACTCGGTGGACCCGGAGCCGCCCATCGCCCCGGAATGCGCCTCCACCTGGATGGTCTCCAGACCGCAGCGCCCGAAGATCCGTACGTACGCCTGCCGGTGGTCCTCGAAAGACTTGTCCAGTCCGGCCCGATCCAGATCGAACGAGTAGCTGTCCTTCATCGTGAACTGGCGCACCCGGAGCAGGCCGCTCTTCGGCCGCGGCTCGTCGCGGAACTTGGTCTGGATCTGGTACCAGGCCTGCGGCAGTTGCCGGTAGCTGCGCAGCTCCGCGCGCGCGAGCACCGTGAACACCTCCTCGTGCGTCATCGCCAGGCACAGGTCGGCCCCCTTGCGGTCCTTGAGGCGGAACATGTTCTCGCCCATCACCGCCCAGCGGCCCGATTCTTCCCAGATCTCCCGCGGATTCAGGGCGGGCAGATAGAACTCCTGCGCGCCGATCGCGTTCATCTCCTCGCGCACGACGACGGTGATCTTGAGGAGCGAGCGCTGTCCGAGCGGCAGGACCGAATAGATGCCGGCCGCGAGCTGCCGGATGTAGCCGGCGCGCACGAGCAGCTGATGCGAGGCGACGGTCGCGTCCGCCGGCACCTCCTTGAGGGTCGGCGTGAACGATTTGCTCATTCTCATGCGCTGTTTCCGCTCAAAGCACGGCCGCACCGCGGTCGGCGGCAGCGGCTACCCCTTTTTCAGCTCCCGGTCCACCGTCTGCTTCATCTGCTCGTACGGCTGCGCTCCGTTGACGAACAAGCCGTTGATGAAGAACGCCGGCGTTCCGTTCACGCCGGCCGCCGTGCCCGCTTTCATGTCTTCCTCGACCAGCGCCTTCTTCTCGCCGCTGTCGAGGCACCTGTCGAACTTCGAGGCATCGAGCCCCACGGACTTCGCGTATCCCTTCAGATCGTCGACGGCGAGCTTCTCCTGGTTGGTGAACATCTTCTCGTGCAGCTCCCAGAACTTCCCCTGGTCCTGCGCGCAAGCGCCCGCCTCGGCCGCTTTCTGGGCAAACGGATGGAAGTCGAGCGGATAGTGGCGAAACACGAGCCGCACCTTGCCGTCATACTCCTTCATCAGCCGCTCGATGACCGGAAACTCGCGCCCGCAGTACGGGCACTGGAAATCGCTGAACTCGACGATCGTCACCGGAGCGTTGGCCGGACCTCGCGAAGGCCCCTTCGCCTCTATTTCGATGCGCGGCACATCGGGCGCCTGCAGCGCCACCTGTGCGTGGTGCTTCGACTTGAGTCCTTCGAGCAACTTTCCCATGCCGTCGCGCAGCTTCTGCTGCCGGACCGCCTGCTTGATCCGCGGCTTGAGATCGTCGAACGACTGCCCCGGCGGGATCTGCGCCTTGTGCTCCTCGTAGAAAGCCTTGACCTCGGCATCGGTAGGGTCGGGAACCGAGGTCATGTACTCGGTCTGGTACCACTGCTCGATCGTCTTCCCTTTCGCCTTGGCCTCGCCCTCCAGCAGACGGCGGGTGATCATCTCCTCGATCAGGCCGCGGCGCTGCTCGTAAAGCTCGGTCAGCGCCTTCACTTCTGCCTGCCGCAGCTTCGGCCCGACCTCGTGGTCGTTCTGCACGTCGCCGTAGGTGATCGCCTGGCCGTCCACCTCGCCGACCTTGGTCCCCGGGTCCAGGGCGAGGACGGACTTGCCGGCCCCCGTCCCCCCGCTTGTCCTGCAGGCGACGAACGAAGCCGAGCAGAGGAGCGCCAAGGCGTGCAAAGTACGGCTCTTCATGACAGTCTCCAAATGGGCAAACCGCGCACCCTAGGCGGGTGCGGCGCCTACGTCAACAATCGGGAGGCCCTTGGCGTTCCAGAACCCCAGCCCCGGCGAGATCAAGGCGCTGCTCCAGCGCGTCAAGACCATCGCGGTGGTTGGGCTCTCGCGCGACCCGGATCGGCCCTCCTACAGCGTCGCCATGTACCTGCAGGGGTGCGGTTACCGGATCGTGCCGGTGCGGCCGGGCGGCGGCGAGATCCTCGGCGAGAAGGTCTACGCCCGGCTCTCCGACATCCCGTTCGCGGTCGACATCGTGGACCACTTCCGGCGGAGCTCGGAAGTGGGCGCGCACATCGACGAGGCGATCGAGCTGCGCGTTCCCGCCGTCTGGATGCAGGAGGGAATCGTGGACGAGGCGGCGGCGGCGCGGGCGCGCGAGGCCGGTCTGATGGTGGTGATGGACCGGTGCATGCTCAAGGAGCACCGGAAGTCGGGCCTGAGCTCCAACCCGCCCGGGATTTAGTCGCGGCCGCCGAAGGCGGCATGGCGACTACGCTTGGGCGCGAACCGTGCGAACACGGGCTATGAGATATGTTCCAGTGCTCAAGATCGCGCTCGCCCTGGCGGTTGCGCTGCCCGCGCTCGTCCTGCGCCTGCTCGGCGTGCAGCTCGCGCCCCTCTCTGCGCTCGCCGTCTTCGGATCCGCGGTGGTCGCCTCGGCCTTCCTGCTCGTCTGGGCCTCGGAGGCGGCGCACCATGACATCTCGAGCAGCCTGGCCACGGCGATCCTCGCCGTCATCGCCGTCCTTCCCGAGTACGCCGTCGACCTGTTCTTCGCCTGGAGCGCTGGCCACGCTCCCGAGAACGCCCATTACGCCGCCGCCAACATGACGGGCAGCAACCGGCTCCTGCTCGGGCTGGGATGGCCCTTCGTGGTCCTGCTCTTCGTCTTCGGTGCGCGGCGCCGCGGGCAACGCGCGACAGGCGTCGTCCTGCGGGAGGGGCGCCGGGTGGAGCTGGGGTTCCTCGGCGCCGCCAGCATCTACTCTCTCGTCGTCCCCTTCACGCGCCGCATCGCCTGGTACGACTCGGTGGTGCTGCTGGGCATCTTCTTCGCGTACCTGTGGCGGGCAGCGCGAGGAGAGCAGGAGGAGCCCCAGCTCCTCGGCGTCGCGAAAAGCATCGGCGATCTGCCCCGGCGGGCGCGGCGCGCCGCGGTGATCGGGCTGATGCTCGGCGCCACGGCGTTCGTGCTCTCCGCGGCGGGCCCCTTCGCCACGGCGCTGGTGCAAGGCGGGAAGCAGTTGGGGATCGACGAGTTCCTGCTCGTGCAGTGGCTGGCGCCGATCTCGTCGGAATCGCCGGAGCTGCTGGTCGCGGCGGTGCTGGCCTTGCGCGGCCACCAGGACTCGGCGTTGGGGACCCTGCTCTCCGCGAAAGTGAATCAGTGGAGCTTGCTGGTCGGCAGTCTTCCGATCGCCTATGCGATCGGAGGCGGCGCCGGCGGAATCGCGCTGGACGCGCGGCAGACCGAGGAGTTCATCCTCACCGCGGCGCAGACCGTCCTCGGCTTCGCGGTCCTCGCCGATCTCCACTTGCACCTCTTGGAAGCGATCGCGCTGCTGGCGCTGTTCGCGTTGCAATTCCCGTTTCCGCAGACGGAGGTACGCATGGGCTTCGCCATCGCGTACGCGGCGCTGGCCCTGGCGCTGCTGGTGTGGCGCCGGCGAGAGCTGCCCCGGATCGCCCGCTATGCGAGCTGCTCTTCGAGCGCGAGCACCGGGAGCAAGCTCTCCTGAAGCGCGTGCAATTCGTCGGCGGCGCTCGGCTGCACCACCTCGCACGCGTCGCGCTCGGCCAGCACCTTGCGCACGAGCTGCTGGTTCAGCGAGTGGCCCGACTTCACCGCCGTGAGCTGGCCGATGACCGGCATCCCGAACAGCGACAGGTCCCCCATCGCGTCCAGGATCTTGTGGCGCACGAACTCGTCCGGATAGCGCAGGCCCTCCGGGTTCAGGATGTTGAAATCGTCGACCACGACGGCGTTGTCGAGCGAACCGCCGCGGGCGAGCCCCGCTCCCAGCAGGCGCTCCACGTCACGCTTGAATCCGAAGGTGCGCGCCCGGGCGATCTCCTTCTGGAACGACTTCTCGTTGACCTCCAGCCGATAGTTCTGGTCCGAGATCAGCGGATGGTTGAAGTCGATGGTGTAGTTGACCGCGAACCTTCCCGGCGCGGGCGAGAGCCGCGCGAGCTTGTCGCCTTCCGCGACGCTGACGGTCCTTCGCACGAGAAGATAGCGGCGCGTCGCGCGCTGCTCGTGGATCCCCGCCTCGCGCACCAGGGCCACGAACGCTTCCGCGCTTCCGTCGGCGATGGGGACTTCGGGCCCTTCCACCTCGATACAAGCGTTGTCGATCCCGCAGCCCGCGAGCGCGGCGAGCAGGTGCTCGACGGTGCCGATGCGCACGTTCCGGCGGCCGAGCGAGGTGTTCAGCGTCGTATCGATCACGAACTCGGAGCGCGCGGGGATCTCCACGCCATCGCGGATGAAGACCAGCCCGCTATCGATCGAAGCGGGCGCCAGCGTCAGGCGCACGGCGGCGCCGGAATGGAGCCCGATGCCTGAGAGTGCTGCTCGCTGCTTGAACGTCCGCTGGCGAAAGGGATGGAGATCCATGCCTGGTGCGTCTCCTCCGGTAGGTGCGGCAGCAGCAACTGCGGCGATTCAGCAACAACTGTGCCGGGGCACGCCCCGGAGTGACGAATCTAGTGACGCTGAGGAGTTGACGAGGTTCGCTCCGGCCCCGCAGGCGATAGGGCGCTGTTCAGTGCCTGCTCGAATGCGACACGGCTGTCACGCTTCGGGATAAAGGGCGCTTCCCTTATCGCCCCTTCTGCACTTTGGCAAGCGCCTCCCGGTACCTCGCTTCGTCAATGGGAATCTTATGCAATTCCAAGCGCTTGGAAACGAGCTCCATCGCGCGGTCGAGGATCTCCGCAAACCTCTGGCAATCGTCGCGCAATCGCTGAAGCCGGATTTGAGTGCTTTCCCCCCGGCGCCCGGACCAGCCCTCGAGCAGATCCAGGAAGCGATCGAACAGCTCGCGGTCGGAGTGGCGCAGCAGCTGGTACCCGACGTCCCGGAACTCGGTCGCGTAGCGCCGCAACGGCTCCGCCGCGTCCGGTGTGGCATCCGGCTGCTGCAGCGCATGGGCGGTGTAGCGGCACATCTCGCGGAAGATCCAGAGGTCCTTGCGCAGCCTCTCGCTCTGATCGGTGCGAGCCGCGTCGTCCTCGAACAGCGCGTAGTGTCCCATCGCAGGATCCAGGGCATTGGCCAGAATGCCGACGCACTCCTTGGTCGCCTCCACCAGCTTGTCCCGCTGGAAATCGAGCTGGGCGCGATCGGTGAGCGGCTGCGCCAGCAGCGGCGGGACGGAGGCCAGCACTTCGCGGATCTTCTGCGCCGCGGCCTTCCCCGCCGCCACCGGGGCACCCGCGCCGGGGTACAGGCGCGGCAGATCCGATTCCAGATAGCCGACCAGCGCGTGCAGCTCGCTGCGCACGAGCGCCAGGATCACCAGCACACGCCGCGTATGAGCGGCCGGCGGCGAAGGGACGTAGCGCAGCGATCGCAAGGCGCGGAACGAGGCGAGTAGACCGAGCGCGAAGGCCCTGCGCTTCTTCTCGTCGTCGAGCAGGCGCAGGCCTTCGAGCAGCAGCACCGAGCCGATCCGGTCGTACTCGGCGCGGAACTCCAGCGCGGCGGGCGGGCAGAAGTAGCGGGAGACGAACAGCTCGTGCTGCAGGGCGCGGCCGACGTCGAGGAACAGCGATTGGGGAGCGCCGTCGAGCCGGAGCAGATGGTCGAGGATGCCCTGGTGGGCCACCAGCCCGGTGCGAAGGAGGAAGAGCGACTCTTCGGGCGTCCGCTGCTCGCGCATCTCGGCGCCGAGGCGCGCCCGCGCGCGGTCGTCGGCCAGCGAGCCCTCGACGAAATTGCGGAAGAGAAGGGCCTGTTCCTGCCGCTGCTCGATGAGCTTGCGGGAGAGATGGACGCCGCGGTGCAGGGCGTCGCGCGCCGCCTTCAGCTCCTCTTTCCAGTCGCGTTCCGGGGGAGGCTGCAGATCGCCGAACAAGTTGCGCAGGTTGAAGAAGCGGTCCAGACCGCGCAGGAGCATCTCCATCTCGAAGAGGATCTCCTCGCGCCCGCTGATCTCCAGGCTGCGGATCCAGCGCTCGCGCTCGGCGAGGTAGACCGCGCGGACCCGCTGGGAGTCGCGCATCAGCTCGAAGAAGAAGTCCTGCGCGAACGAGCGCTTTTCTCCCGGCGCTGCCATCAGAGCAGCGAACCCTGCAGCCCGGCAGGCGCCTTGCGATCCAGGTGCTCGAACGCGCGCTGGGTGGCGACGCGCCCGCGCGGCGTGCGCGCCAGGTAGCCTTCCATCAAGAGATAAGGCTCGTAGACGTCCTCGAGCGTGTCGGAGCGCTCGCCGGCCGCCATGGCGAGTGTCTCCAGGCCGACGGGCCCGCCCCCGAACTTGTCGATGAGCGACACCAGGATCTTCCGATCCATGGCATCGAGGCCTGCGGCATCCACTTCCAGGCGCTGCAGCGCGCGATCGGCGACGTTCCTCGTGACCCTGCCATCTCCTTCGACTTCGGCGAAATCGCGCACCCGCCGGAGCAGGCGATTGGCGATCCGCGGCGTGCCCCGCGCCCTGCGGGCGATCTCGCGCGCGCCGCCCTCGTCCAGGTGGACGGAGAGCTTCGCGGCGGAACGCCGGACGATCTCCTGCAGGTCCTCGGGCGGGTAGTATTCGAGGCGGCTGACGATGCCGAAGCGGTCCCGCAGCGGCCCGGTCAAGAGCCCCGTCCGCGTGGTCGCGCCGATCAGCGTGAACCTCTTCAGGGGCAGCTTCAAGGCCCTGGCGCCGGCCCCGTCTCCGATCACGATGTCGAACGTGAAGCTCTCCATCGCCGGATACAGGTTCTCTTCGATCGCCGGGTTCATCCGGTGGATCTCGTCGATGAAGAGAACGTCATTCTCCGCCAGGTTCGTCAAGATTCCCGCCAGATCGCCCTTTCGCTCCAGCGCCGGGCCGGAGGTGACGTGGATCTGCGAGCCGAGCTCATGGGCGATCACGTGCGCGAGCGAGGTCTTGCC
>Ga0137415_10002137_pt1 | contig 19651 bp, 17 predicted proteins | sample CZODoug3_1_1_16f_FD_183082 | JGI IMG/M metagenome (GOLD analysis project Ga0137415, IMG submission 183082) | Vadose zone soil fungal communities from Angelo Coast Range Reserve, California, USA - CZODoug3_1_1_16fungal (Hybrid Assembly) | ecosystem: Environmental > Terrestrial > Soil > Vadose...
CTGCGGCAGTCGTCCGATTGATTTGCGCCTGTATAGTGCAAAGTCAACGGATGATGAACGGTGACGCCACCGACAGCGAGCGGGCACGCGATAGCCTTTGAGTCATCCACATCGTCGGTAATCAAAGTACCCCCGGCCACCTTGCGGTTCGAACCATCGGTGCGCGCGTTTAGCAGGCGGTGCTGGCGCAACGGCCCATGATGTGATCCCGGGATAAACCACATGCAACCATTGCTTTGCGTCACTGCCTGCAACGGGATCCAGAAATGTACGGACCGCAACGAAATGGGCTCTCGCGAGTATGCCTCGTCCTGGTGCCAAGCCGTCGGTGTCAGGTTGTGAGGAGCTTTGAAAATCGCATGATCAAATTGATAGCCAACCGGAACTCCCAGCAGCATTCGCGCTGCTTGCCGACATCGAACATAGGTCAGTGTGTTTTTCAGTTGCGGCTGCAGGATCACGGCCTCATTTATCTCAGGTGAGCGCAAGGGTTTGCCCGCCTCTCGTGGACCAGCCAGATCCACTGCCCTGTCGCCAAGAGTGTTGAATCTGGCAAATAGGGGGTCCAACAACGCTCTGATTCTCTCAGTGTCCGCCGCGGCAGTGAGTGCTGGAATCGACAGGAATCCGTCGCGCGCAAAATCGGCCACGCAGACAGAATAGGAATGCGAAAGGACAGACGATGCAATCGGGGATGCGCCCGCCGGCGCGCCCACGGAAACTTCTCGCAGCAAACCCTCGGACATGTGAGCAGCCCTCTTACGGCCGCGGGAAACGTATCGTTTTTTCTAACATTGTCGAGCAACCACGAATACGTGTTTGCTACCTGAGAGTATCCCAAAAACTATCGCTATCCAAAAGCTCCTACCAGCGATCTTCGTTTCATCCCAACGAGTGAAAGATTCGGAAAGATTTGAGTAAGGTGGAGAAAGCAATGCTTGGAGACACATGCAATTGCATTGATCGGGTACAGATCGCCCATGCGGCGGGTTGGTATGGCACCGATCAGATCATGTTTGATGATCTCGCGGGTCCCCCTCCCGGTTGGCCGTTGGAACGATGGCGGCTCCAGGAGGAAGCACCCAGGAACGCCTGCGGATCAGATGAATCGCCCAGCGCTGTGACTGCTGGAGCCAGACGCGGAACTGTGTCCGGCCCCAGGGGCCGCACGCGGTCGGTGGCGACCTCAGTTTACTGGCCAAAATACCCGCAATCTTTTGAGCACGCGCGCTCCAGGTGAAGTTACGGCTGTCCGCGAGCGACGCTGCCCCGAGACGTTGCGCGAGCGATTCATCGGCGGTCAAGGCAACGATCCCGGCAACGAGGTCATCGATACAATCGGGTTGGGTAAGAACTGCGTTCCGGGTGTTCTCCAGGATCTCTCGCACATCCGGCGTATCGCCCGCGAGGATCGGCCGCCCGGAGCCCATGTAGAGGTAGAGCTTCAACGGGATCACCGTGGAACCGAATTCAGCCAGCGGTTTAATTGATGGGGGAATCAACAATACATCTGCGGCGAAAATGTACCGTGCCAGCGCATCGGACTGCTGCCACGGGACGATCCGGACGTTTTTGATACCGTTCGCGAGGGCCTCGATCGTCCCGTGGCCGCCTGCGCCTACCAGAACGAAGAGATGGTCCGGAAGCCGCTTTGCCGCCTCGATCGCCAGCTCGAGGCCTTTCTTGTGATTGATGCGTCCCGTGTAGACAACCGTCTTCGTATCGACTGCGATACCGATTTCCCGCTTCGCGAGTTCCTGAGGAACATAAGAGCCCAGACGCTGCGGATCGAAGCCGTTGTGAACGCAATACAACTTCTCGGCCGGGATCCCCAACTGAAGATATTTTCCCCGGGTGTACTCGGAATGACTGATGCTGGCCAGGAAGCGAGCATGGCAAAAGATGGAGTGAATCCAAGGACGCAACGGCGGCACCTGGTCAGGCCAAGGTCGGTAGTGATCGAAAATGACCCGCTGTCCGAACAGCAGGGTGAGCCAGGCGACCCACAAATTGCGTGTGTAAACGAGGTCCGCTTCACGAAACTCGCGCCGGAACGGGAGGGTCAGGCCACAGCACAAGTGCCGCAGCACCGCGGGGCGAAGCGGTGCGCGAGCTCGGATGACCGGCATACCGGCAAGTCTGGCTGCCGCAGCGCAGTTGGCCTCATCCGAAGCGGGCACGTGCAACCACGCCCGGGTAGCGAAGGCTGCCAGGTGTTTAGCGGTCGCTACGAAAACCTCGGCATCCGCCTGGGCATTGGGGAGTGGATTTTCGAAAGCGAACAGGATCTTCACTGTTGACAGCTGGCAGTTAAAGAAGTGTGATTGATGTTACGGAATCTGAATGAAAATGGCCAAATAGCAGTTTTTTCCAAGAACGCGCAGGAAGAGACAAACTAACTAATCATTTAGAGAGATTGAGAGCGACCGGACGGCGCGGTTCAATTACCCTTCCGGCTCAATTTGCGGAGGGAAATCACAGGTGACGCCAGAGTTGAAGCCGACGGACGTAGGCGGTTGCCGAGTCCGACTTGCCGATTTTTCGACATTGACCGAAGCACTCGAGTACGCAGCCCTCAGTCGTGCCGGCTTCAATTTCTATTCCGGCCGCGGCGAGCTCCTGTCCGTACTGCCCTACCGGGACCTCAGGGACCAGGCTGAATCGCTTGCACGGCGGATGATCCGAGCAGGCCTGCACCCGGGCGAGCGAGTAGCCATCATTGCGGAAACGAGTGCGGACTTCGTGCGCGCCTTCTGCGCCAGCCAATATGCCGCTCTCGTTCCCGTGCCTCTGCCAACACCCGCGGCATTCGCAGGAAGGGTCAACTACATTGACCATATTCGCCCCATGATGGCGGCCGCACGGCCGAGCGCCGTGCTGGCCCCCGGAGTCTTCCTCGACTCGGTCCGTCAGGCGGCCGCGGGCCTGGACGTCGACCTGCTGGGAACATTCGCAGACTTGGAGCGGCTGCCAGAAGCCGGCGCAGACCTGCCACCGGTCAAACCGGACGATGTGTGTTACCTGCAATTCTCCTCCGGCAGTACCCGATCTCCAACAGGCGTGGCGGTCACTCACCGAGCGCTGCTCGCAAATGCACGTGGTATTGCGCGCGACGCACTCCAAGTGACGGAAGGAGACCGCTGCACCTCCTGGCTGCCGTTCTATCACGACATGGGACTCGTCGGATTTCTCCTCGTGCCCGTCACAAACCAGTTATCGACGGACTGCCTTGCGCCCGACGAGTTCGCTCGGCGGCCACTCATTTGGCCGACCCTCATCTCTCGTAACGGCGGTACCCTCTCCTACAGTCCCTCGTTCGGCTATGACCTTTGCGCCCGGCGAGCGACGAATGCCGAATTGGAACACCTCGACCTGTCGACGTGGCGGGTGGCCGGTATCGGCGGCGACGTGATCCGACCTGGGATATTGTCGCGGTTCGCCGATACCTTTCGCGATAGGGGCTTTCGCAAAGAAGCCTTCGTGGCGAGCTATGGAATGGCTGAAGCCACGCTCGGTGTCAGCTTTGCGCCACTCGATCGCGGGATAGAAGTCGATCGAGTTGATTTGGGTCGCTTGCGACGAGAAGGTCGTGCTACGCCGGCGGAAGGGCCCGATGTGCGCGAGCTCGTGCTGTGTGGTGAGCTGCTGCCCGGCCACGAGATCGAGATTCGAGATGCGGAGGGAACCGTCCTCGGGGAGCGCGAAGTGGGCCGCATCGTGTTTCGCGGTCCGAGTGTGATGACTGAGTATTTCGGTCGTCGCGAGGAAACCGCTCGCGTGCTCTCGAGTGACGGTTGGCTGGACACGGGCGATCTCGGGTATCTCATCGGCCAGTCGCTCGTCGTTGCTGGGCGCAGCAAGGATCTCATCCTCATCAACGGCCGTAACGTGTGGCCGGAGGATCTCGAATTGGCGATCGAGCATCGCATCGATGCAGTACGCCGAGGAGATGTCGTGGCTTTCTCGGTCGACGAACAAGAGGCTGAGCGTGTCGTGATCCTGGTGCAATGTCGCACGTCGGATCCGGGGCTGCGCGAGGCACTACGCAGTGCGGCTGCCGCCGTGATCCTGGCAACAGCGGGTCTCAACTGTTCAGTGGTGCTCGTCTCACACAACGCCCTACCGCGAACCTCCTCCGGCAAGTTGAGTCGTATGCGAGCTCGCGACCTGTATCTGGCCTCCCTGCTCGGAGAACCGCAGCAACACGCTGATGCAGCCAAGACCGCGTCAAATTCGGATCCGGATAGTCAGGTGCTGCATTCATCATGAGTCGGTTGGTCGCCATCACGGGCGCCACAGGGTTTTTTGGGCGCTACATAGTCAGGGCGTTCGCCGACAGGGGCTGGCGCGTCAGAATTCTCGCCCGGCAACCCATCGATCATCCCCAACTCGCAGGCCTGCAGTTGGATGTCGTGTCCGGTGACCTGTCGAACAAGGCCGCCCTTCGCACACTGGTGGACGGCGCCGATGCCATCGTCCATGCGGCGGGACTCATCAAGGCATCGAGCGCTGCGGCTTTCGAGGCGGTGAATGTCCAGGGGACCGCCAATCTCGCGCGTGCAATCGAGGAACGCCAGGTCGCGGCGCGGGTTCTCCTGGTTTCCTCCATGGCAGCTCGTGAGCCTGAACTGTCGACGTATGCGCGAACGAAACGTGCTGCAGAACAACTTTTGATGGCGGTTCTGAGCCGTCGCTGCGATTTGACCATCGTCAGGCCGTGCGCCATCTACGGCCCCTGGGATCGAGAGACGCTGACGATCTTTCGCGCTGTCGATTACCACCTGTTTCTTCGGCCCCGGATCGCCCACGGCCGGGTCGCTGTCATCCACGCAGAAGATGCCGCTGCGGCCATAGCGACTCTGTGTGAGGGGGGGCCTGCCTACTCACTGTTCGAGCTGACAGACGAGCGCACCCAAGGTTATTCCTGGGATGAGATCGTCGGGACCGCCGAAACAGCCATGGATTCCAAGGTACTCGTCATCCCTTTGCCGGGACCGGTTGTCCGGGCCGCCGCCGCGGTCAGCCAGGCTGCCTCGAGGCTCCTGCGCCGCACGCCCATGTTCACTCCCGAAAAAGCCTCCGAGATTCTTCATGCCGACTGGGGCTCCAGGGCTGAATTGCAGCCGCCGCGCAATCTTTGGCGCCCCGCGATCGGCCTTGCTCAGGGTTTCCGTGACACCGTGTGCTGGTACAGGGATCGGCGCTGGCTCACGCCCGCTGACTCGCATGAGAGGAAAGTGACTTGACCAACAACGCCACCAACATCGAGGCGGAAATCGTAGAGCTGCTGGCTCACCGGATTCCCGCCGGCATTCACGTGTCGGCCCAAACGCAGATAGTGGGCGGTCTGGGGCTGGACTCCGTGGCGATCCTGGATTTCATCATGGATGTCGAGGACCGTTTCGACATTTCGATCCCACTCGATCGGGTCGCAGAGGTCCAGACAATCGCCGAGTTGAGCAGCGCCATCGAGGCGCTGAAGAGAGCTGCGAACTGATGTCGCTGTTTTCGAAGTTCGATGACATGCGCGCGAACATCGATTTGCTCGTGGCAAGCGGCCGCAATCCGTTTGACATGCGTTTCGAGAAAGTCCTGTCTGCTACGGAAGCCCTGTTGGAGGGTCGGCCCTGCCTGCTCTTTGGGACCAACAACTATCTTGGCCTGACCTTCGATGCGACGTGCATCGAGGCGACCGTGAGAGCGGTGCATGAGGGCGGCACGGGCACTACAGGCTCGCGCATAGCCAACGGAACCTATTGCGACCACGCGCTCCTGGAGCAGCGGATAGCCGAGTTTTACGGCAAACGCTCTGCCATGATTTTCACGACCGGATATCAGGCCAATCTCGGCCTGATTTCAACTCTCGCGGGACGTGAAGACCATCTGCTCGTCGACGCGGACAGTCACGCCTCGATCTACGATGCGTGCAAGCTCAGCGCCGCGCAGGTCATTCGTTTTCGTCACAATGACCCGGAGGACCTTGCTCACCGGCTGCGCCGGCTCAAAGGCCACCCGGGCAGCCGCATCATCGTGACCGAGGGCATCTTCAGCATGCTCGGCGATAGCGCGCCGCTACGGGAGATCGCGGCAGTCAAACGCGAGATGGGCGCCACTCTAATCGTCGATGAAGCTCATTCGCTCGGGACTCGCGGCAAAAACGGCCGTGGTGTTTGTGAAGACGCGGGCATCGAAAGCGATGTTGATTTTGTCGTCGGCACTTTCAGCAAGAGCCTCGGGGCGATAGGTGGCTTCGCGGTATCCGATTTGCCCGATTTCGACTTGTTGCGGATCGTCTGCCGCCCTTACATGTTCACGGCGTCTTTGCCGCCGGCCGTCGTTGGATCGGTGACGGCCGCTCTCGCCCGGATCTCCACCGACGAGTCCCTGGGCGCGCGCGTCCTGTCCAACAGCGGCAGACTCTATTCCGCACTGGCGCAGGCTGGCTTCGAGGTGGGTCCCGAGCCAAACCCGATTGTCGCCCTGAAGATGACAGACAAGGAGACGGCCGTGCGGTTCTGGAACCGACTGATTGACCGGGGCGTCTATGCCAACCTGGCATTACCGCCGGCCACGCCCTCGAGTTTGTCCCTCATCCGCTGCAGCATCAGCGCGGCTCATACGGAGGCACAGATCGATCGAGCCATATCGATCATGGTTGCAGTGGGACGCGAGCTCCGCGTTCTTGACCCGCGACCGGGGAAGACCCCGGTCCACCTGACTCGAAGCCTCCCGATATGACGATCGAAATCGTCCCAGTGACCGATAAGGCGATGCTCCGGCGCTTCATCCGCGTCCCCTTCGCCGTGCATGAGCACGACAACGCATGGGCTCCCCCGCTGATGATGGAGCGCGAAGAAGCCTTCTCGCCAAAAACCAATCCGTTTCTTCAACGGGCAGAAGTGTGCTTCTGGCTCGCGGTACGCGATGGCCGCGATGTGGGACGAATCACCGCACAGATTGATCCTTTAGCCCAGCAGACCTTGGATGAGCGCGTCGGTGATTTCGGCTGTCTCAGCGCCGAGGACGACCCCGAGGCGTTCGCCGCCCTTCTAAGGACCGCGGAGGATTTTCTGAGAAGCCGAGGCGTGACCCACGTCCGCGGTCCCTTCTCACTCTCGATCAACGAGGAAACAGGCCTGCTGGTCGACGGCTTCGACACACCCCCGATGCTTCTCATGGGGCACGACCCCGTCTATGCGGCTACTCGGCTCGAGGCCTTGGGATATGGGAAGGAAAAGGACGTTTACGCCTACATGCTCGACCTGGAGGCTCCCCTGTCCAGTTCGGCCCGCAGGATGTTGGAGCGCCCGCTCCCTTCATCCGTCACGATGCGCCGCCTCAATTTCAAGGACTACTCAAACGAGATACGCAGGATAGTCGATATATACAACGACGCCTGGAGCGGCAACTGGGGGTTCGTCCCCCTCACGGAAGCCGAGGGCGAGGCGATGGCCAAACAGATGCGGATGCTGCTCGATGATCGCCTGGTTTGGTTTGTCGAAGCAGACGGTCAGGCCGTCGCATTCATTGTCACTCTCCCGAACATCAATGAGGCCATTCGAGACCTCGACGGGCGGCTGTTTCCATTCGGCTGGGCAAAGCTGTTGTGGCGTCTCAAAATGCGCCGGGTGAAATCGGCCCGCGTGCCTCTCATGGGAGTGCGGCGAAGCCTGGCGGGGACGTTGATCGGCAGTGCGATTCCCCTGCAGCTGATCGGATCCGCCCTGCCCGGCGCCATCGCCTTCGGTTTTCGCTCGATCGAGCTGTCCTGGATTTTGGAGGACAACCTGCCCATGCGCCGGATCCTCGAGCGGCTCGGGGCGCGTGCCTACAAGACCTATCGGGTATACGGCAAGAGGCTCGCTTTAGCCGGCGAAGCGCTTGCCGCTCAGACATCGAGCCCGAACTTCCCCCTCAAACTTGCACCACAGGCTCAAGTATGAACAACAGAAACGCCATCCGCATCGCCGTCGTCGGCGTGGGCAACTGCGCGAGCGCGCTGATCCAAGGCATCCACTACTACACTCGGGAGCGTTGCCGTCAGGGTGTGACAGGGTTGATGCACACGCAGATAGGCGAGTATCTCCCCTGCGATATCGAGGTCGTGGCGGCTTTCGATGTCGATGCGCGCAAGGTCGGCGTGGACGTCAATCAGGCCATCTTCGCGAAACCCAACTGCACGAAGATTTTCCAGAAGGACATCCCGCCGAGCGGTGTCATCGTGCGCATGGGGCAGGTTCTCGATGGCATCTCCGAGCACATGCTGGCTTGCGCCGAAGATCGCACGTTCGTCCGCTCGGCTGCGCCCGAATCCACCCGGGAACAGATCGTCCGGGAACTGAAACGCAGCGGTGCGGAGATCCTGGTGAGCTACGTGCCCGTGGGCTCAGAACAGGCGGCACGCTTCTATGCGGAGTGCGCACTGGAGGCCGGTGTTGCCCTGATTAACAACATGCCCGTGTTCATTGCCAGCGACAAGGAATTCGCCGACCGTTTCAGAGCGCGAAACCTGCCGATCATCGGCGATGATATCAAATCCCAACTGGGCGCCACGATCGTCCATCGGGTCCTGACGGACCTGTTCGCCAAGCGCGGCGTCAAGGTACTGCGGACCTATCAGTTGAACACGGGCGGCAACACGGATTTTCTCAACATGAAGAATCCGAGCCGCCTCGTATCCAAGAAGACATCCAAGACCGAGGCGGTACAAGCCGTCGCCGCCAAACGCCTCGAGGACGACAACATCCACGTCGGTCCCAGCGACTACGTTCCCTGGCAGAATGACAACAAGATCTGCTTCATCAGAATGGAAGGGCAATTATTTGGCGATGTTCCCATGGATGTGGAACTGAGGCTGTCGGTGGAGGATTCGCCCAACTCGGCCGGAGTCGCCATTGACATGATTCGATGCTGCAAGCTCGCGCTGCTGAACGGGTTGGGCGGACCGCTCGAGGCGCCGAGCGCGTATTTCTGCAAGCACCCTCCCAAGCAATACACCGACGATGAGGCCTACCAAATGGTCGAGGCTTTCATACGCAACAACACCTCGAAATTGAGAGCCGTTGGCCCATGAATTGCCTCATTGTCGCTGCCGGGATGGGCGGGCGCTTGAGGCAGAGGGGCCAGAGCAAGCCTCTGGTCCCGGTAAACGGGGTGCGGCTGCTCGAGCGCGTGATAACGCGTGCTCGAAGTGCCGGCGTAGAGCGCTTCTTTGTGGTGAGCGGCTACCGGGGCGAGGATTTGCGTGCGGCGCTGGACATCTTTTCCGCCCGCGAAGCCATTCCAATCGTGCACGTATCCAATGACGAGTGGCAGCGGGGTAACGGCGTCTCGGTCCTCAAGGCTCGGCCCTATCTGGACAGTCCCTTTCTGTTGACCATGTGCGATCACCTGGTTGATCCGGCCATTCTTCGGGATCTGATCGCCTCGCCGCTCGAGCCCGATACCGTCACGCTCGCCGTGGATTTCAACGTGGCCGGCTCGATCAATGATCTGGACGATGTCACGCGTGTCATGTGCTCCAACGGCCGGATCATGCACATCGGCAAGGTCATCCGCGAATTCAATGCCATCGATACGGGTGTTTTTCTGTGCACACCCGTCATCTTCGATGCGCTCGAGGCGAGTCAGGCTGCCGGAGACGACAGCATTTCCGGGGCAATGAACGTGCTTGCGCGCCGAGATCAGGCTCGAGTCTTCGACATTCAGGGTCGGCTGTGGCTCGACGTCGATGATCCGGCGACCTTGGACAAAGCCGAAGCCCTGTTGAGCGCGGGACGCCTCTAGGCGGCATCGGCCCGCAGCGCGGCGGTGCATACCCCGTATGGACAGTCCTCAACAGCACCTGCGCCGCGGCTTCAACTGGCTGGGCGGCGCGATGGTCATCGCCAAGCTCACGGACTTCGGCACGATCCTGGTCGTGCTGCGCTTGCTGACCAAAGAGCAGGTGGGCGCTGCTTCGCTGGTCGTGGCTTTCGGGACGGTGATCGAGGCTCTCGATGGCCTGGGCACGAACAATGCGGTCGTCCAGGCGCCCTCGCTATCGCGCCTTCAATTGGATTCACTATTCTGGTTCATTGTCGGCGCGGCCTGCGTGGTAGCCGGCCTGATCCTGCTCGCCGCCCCCTGGATCGCCTCCTTTTACGGTATTGCCGCGGTGGCGGGTTACTTTCTCGCCGTCGCTGTCAAGCAACCTCTGGTTGCCGCCGCGGTCATTCCGCTGGCGATCATGAACAGAGAGCTGCAATACGAGCGGATCGCTGTAGTCAATGTCGGTGCGACGTTCGCCGCCGCGTTGACCCGGCTCGGACTTGCGATCGTGGGAGCGGGTGCCTGGGCGATCGTGATCGCATATCTGGCGAGCGGTTTTTTTACCCTCGTAGGAGCGCTGCTCCTGAGACCGTTTCGACCGCAACTTCGAGTCAGTATGGCGGCGATCTCCCCGCTACTACGCTTCGGATGGCGCGCGACCCTGTCGGCCCTGTGCGAGACGATGATCAACAACGTCCACTACTTGCTGGTCGGCTGGTTTTACGGCGCGGCAGCGCTCGCGGAGTTTCGCGTGGCTTTCGATCTTGCCATGGAGCCGGCAAATGCAGCCGGCACACTCATCAATCGGACCGCACTGCCGGTCTTCGCAAAGGTCTCGGCCGTGCGCGAGCACCTCGCACAATCCCTGACGTGGTCATTGCGCAAGCTGTTGGCCGTGGTGGCCCCATTCGCAGCCGCGGTCGTGCTTGCGGCGGATCCGATCACCGCATTGATCCGTGACGAACAGCATCGCAGCTATGCTTCGGCGAGCCTGCCGCTCAAAATACTCGCGGCCGCCGCGGTGCTGCGGGTGGTCATGCAACTGGCATACCCTGTGATGTTTGGATCGGGGCGTCCGCACATGGCGGTTCGCTTGTCGGCCACGACATTGCTCCTATTGAGCGCCGGCATGCTTATGGTCGGCCTCACCGTACCGACGCCAAGCGGAATTGTCGCAATGTCGACAGTGTGGCTCGTGGTCCCTCCCCTTCTGCTCCTCTGGCAGGCTCGCTACTTGCGGCGGTTCTGCAACGTCGGCGCCGAGGACCTGATCCGGGCCTTGGGTGCGCCATTCGTGGCGGTCGCCATCCTCGTCGCGACAGTAGAGGTGGGCCGTGTTCTGATCGGCAGCGGCAATCCTGCGCTCGAGCTCGGAATGATTCTAACGCTCGCGGTGTTGGCCTGCGTGGGTCTGCTGCTGCGTGACCCGCAGCGGGTTGACCGTGCGGTGCATCCAGCCGGTGATCACGCGACGATCAACGAGTGAGGTAGACAGTGATCGAGGCGCATGGCGATCCAGATACAGGCACACCTGAAAGCAAGAGGGAGATTTCGCTCGTACAGGCGAGGGCTCTCGCGAAGGACCTCTTCGAGCACAGCGCTTGGATCTACTGGACGGACTTTCTCCTCTCCATGTCGGTCGCTTATGGCGCCGTGGCGCTGTATCTGTCCAGTCCGATCTTCTCGCCGCGATCTCTCATCGGCTTCACGATCGCCGCATTCGCTCTGTATCGATGCGGCGTATTCATTCACGAAATCGCACACCTGCCGCGCAAGCGCATGCGTCTTTTTCGCGCTACCTGGAATATCCTGTATGGCATCCCTGTCCTGATGCCGTCCTTCATGTACAAGAACCATGCGGACCATCACAACCCGCGGCATTTCGGAACTGTGCAGGACGGAGAGTACCTGGCCCTCGGAGCCGGTCCCGTGAGGCGCATCGTCGTGTACCTGCTGCAAGTCCCCTTGCTGCCGGCTTTGGCGATATTGCGGTTTCTCGTGCTGACGCCTCTGTCGTTCCTGCATCCACGGCTGCGCGGGTGGGTGTTGGAGCGGGCATCCTCGTTTGCGATCAACCCGAACTACCGGCGAACGGTGCCGACGGACGAGCCGCACGGCAGCTGGATCGCCCTGGAGGTAGCGATCTTTCTGGAGCTTGCTGTGTTTGCCGCCCTGTTGGTGTCGGGAAAGGTGGCCTGGAGCACATTTGTCGAGCTGTACGTTCTCGGTATGGCTGCAGCGGGCCTGAATTGGATCCGCACCCTCGCAGCACACGGCTACCGCAACACGGGGTCCACGATGAGCTTTGTCGAGCAGATCGAGGACTCCAACACCGTTGCCGGCCACCCGCTGCTGACGGAGCTGCTGTTCCCGGTGGGCTTGCGCTACCACTGCCTGCATCACTTGCTGCCGTCACTCCCCTATCATTCACTCGGCATCGCCCATCGCAGGCTGATGGCACAGCTGCCCGCTGACTCTCCCTACCGGAGCACGATTCGGCGCGGCTTTCTGGAAACAGCGAGTGAGCTGTGGCGCAGCGCCAGTACGTCCGGCCAAGGGACGAGCCACGCCGTCCGGTTGAGCAGTCGGCTTTAGCCAACCGTCCGACGGAAAAGATAGAGCGCGAGGGCCATCAACGCAACTGATGGCAGCGTCGCTGTGAGCGCCGGGTTCAAGTTGAGCAACTGGCCCAGATAAGTCGTTATCTGCTGGACCAGCGAGAAGACGATGCCGATCATCGTTCCAATCAACATGCGCTGTCCGGTGCCCTGGCTGCGCAGCGGCCCGAATACAAACGGCGCGGCAATCAGGATCATGGCCACCATCGCCAGCGGTATGTCGATCTTGGCCCATAACTCCTGGGCGTAGCGGGCCGCGGGCTGACCCCGCCGCTCGAGATCGCGGACATATTGATACAACTCGATCGGCTGCATGCTTTCGGCTGGCAGGATGAGCACCGAAGCCTGGCGCGGCCGCAGAAACGAATGCCACAGAACAGAAGCGAGCCGGTCGGTTTCAATTCGGGTGCCGCTGAAGCGCTTGATCGACACATCCTCCAACAGCCAGGTGCCATCCGGATGAACTTCCGCATGATCTGCCTGGGTAAACTCGAGCAGCTCGCCGTTCGCGGCGAACTCGTATAGATAGATTTCACTCGGAATGTTCCCGTTATCGAATCGCCGCACGTTCAGGAACTGATGGACGCCTGCGGCCCAGAAGCTGTTGCCGCTGCGTACCGCCTCCGATGAGGAGAGTCTGGAGGCACGCTCGGCATGGGCCAGCTGCTGGGCAGGCGGAATCACAAATTGCGCCAGTAGGAATAGCGCGACCACAGCGCCCCCGGCCAGTTTGAGCACCGCTCCGACGATTCGGCCCGGGGATAGGCCGCCCGCCCGCATCGCCGTCAATTCCCCGCGCGTCGCAAGGGCACCCAGAGCGAAAAGGCAGCTGAACAACATCGCTGCGGGCATGAGTTGCAAGAGTCGGGCTGGCACGGTCAGCAACACGTAGACCAAGGCGTCGATCAGCCGATAGTTCCCTTTACCGACATCGTGGAGCTGATCGACAAACTCCAACAGGCTGAACAGGGATGTCAGGCCAGCGGACACAACCCCGAGAGCCTTGACGGTGGCGACCGCGATGTAACGCTCCAGCAAGGTCATCATGCCGCCCGCCGGCGTCCCAACCCAAAGGCGAGTCGTGGCTCGAGCAGCGCGAAGATCACGACCCCGGCGAGCAACGCCGGCGCTACCCAGATGCCAGGGAACGGGGGAATCACCCCAGTCTGGACCCAGGTGCGCGCCGCCTCGTAGAACAGGTAATAGCCGGCGTAGATCAGGATCGCGATCCCGACCTTGGCGTTCTTGTGTTGACGGGGCCGGGCTCGGGAAAGCGGTACGCCCAACAGGCCGAGCAGCAGCGTCGAGCAGGAAGTCGACAGGCGCCATTGGAGCTCCGCAATGTCTGCGGCGGAATCGGAAGATGTCAGCTGCGCGGTGCTCGCGGCGACGGCGCTGTATTCAGGCGGATCGACGGTCGGGCTGGGGAGATGCAGAACGAGGTCATTCGCGTTCAGGACGACATCACTGCCGCTGCCATTTTGGCCGGCATCATAGACGTGAGCGTCAGTCAGATGCATCTGCGAGCCCTCGCCAGCGTGCGGCAGCAGCTCGACAGACCTCGCATAGATGATGCGAGTGCCGCCCCCGCGGAGCCTCAGTTGCACGAACACGCCACGGGCTGGGGCGGCCGGACCCGCGCGGTGCTCGATGAAAATGGTGCGATTTCCGTTGCTGCCGCCATAGAAGGTGCCCGCCGCCATGTTGTTTGTATTGAGCGATGCCGCCGCGAGACTGGCCAGCTCGTGCGCTCGAGTGTAGGCCCAGGGTCTCACCACGAGAGACAACCCGGCGACGACCAGAGCCGTGCACAGCGACAAGCCCAACACGGTCCCCATCAGCCTCGAGGGGGTCAGTCCGAGAGCAAACAGGGCCGTGATCTCGGAGTCGACGTACAGCCGGCCGAGAGCCATGACGACCGACAGGTAGAGCGAGATCGGGATCAGCATCTCGAGCGCGATCAGGGTCCTCAGGCCGATCACCTGAACGATCGTGTCCGTCGGTAAGAGCCCGTTGACGGCATCCGACAGGAAGCCGGCGGCACCGAAGCTCGTGAACAGCACGGACAACACACCCAGCGCGATCGCGAACGGCCCGAGGATCTCACGCAGCAGATAGCGAGTGATAATCATGTGATAATCATGCAATAGTGCCAATCCGTGCTGAGGTTAAAACGGCTGCGGCGGGCATGCTTGCAGTTTCCACCGCCTGAAGTCCTGGATCAGATGTCGCACGCCATTGGAACTGGAGAAGGCCTGCGTGAGGTGGCGATTTTCCGCCACAACCTCTTCAGGATCTCTGAACCCTTCATAGTTGAGCAGGCGCAGCATTTGCATCGCTACCGGCCATTTTACGTGGGCAGGAAGCGTTTCGGCCTCCCTCCAAAGGGAGCAAGCTCCTTAGCGCTGGAGGACCTCTACACCAGGTGCACGCTCCCGCGCATCGGCTGGCAGATGCTCACCGGGAATATGGGACCGTATCTGCGCTTGATGGCACGCCAGCGCCCGTCACTGATCCATGCGCATTTCGGTATCGAGGGCGTCGCCGCGCTGGCGCTGGCGACGCGGCTCGGGATACCGCTCGTCACCACGTTCCACGGATTCGATGCGACACTCAAGATGCACGCGATGTTGGGATCGCCGGCGTGGTTTCGCTATCCGTTGTTGCGCCGGAGACTGGCACGCGAGGGCAATCTGTTTCTGTGCGCCTCCACATTCATCCGACAGAGGCTGCTGGCGAGGGGTTTCCCCGAGTCGCGCACGCATACTCACTACATCGGCGTGGACTGCCAGGCGATTCGCCCGCGTGAAGATTTCGAGGAAAGACCGGCCATCCTGCACGTCGCGCGTCTGGTGGAGGTCAAGGGCACTCGGTACCTGCTGCGGGCATTTGCCACTGTGGCGCGAAGACACGATCGCGTCCAACTGCTGATCATAGGCGACGGACCTTTGAGACGGCCGCTTCAGGCGCTTACAGCAACGCTTGGTATGCAAGACCGCGTCCAGTTTCTAGGCGCTCTCCCCCACGCTGATGTGCTCTCCTGGATGCGTAAAGCCGCCATGCTGGTGCTGCCTGGGATCCGCACCGCCACCGGGCGCGAAGAGGGGCTGGGCATGGTGCTGTTGGAAGCGGCGGCCACAGGGTTGCCGATCATCGGATCGCGAGTGGGCGGGATTCCGGAATGCATCGTCGAAGGCAAGACGGGGTTTCTGGTCCCGGAGCGCGACGCAGATGCCCTTGCCCAACGGATGGGAGCGTTGCTCGAGGATAGCGTCAAGCGGCGCCAAATGGGCACGGCAGGACGCGCGCTCGTCGAGCGTCGATTCGACATTGAGCGGCAAACCGAAGCGCTCGAGAGCTTGTATGACTCCCTGCTGGGCTAGGCGAGGTGGGGATATGAAGTTGCCGCGGTCGAGGAATGCCGTGGTCGTGGCGCACCCGGACGATGAAGCGCTCTGGTTGAGCGCCGTCGTCGCATCGGTAGAGCGAGTCGTGTTCGGTTTCGGTGCCGCCTTTGACGAACCCCAAAGATCCGAGGCGCGGCGACAGGCCGTTGCAGCGTTGCCGCTGAGCGGCATCGTCAACCTGGAAATTCCCGAAAGCGGGGCTGGATGGAAGGCCCATCAAACGCAGCCGCAGCTGAGCCCATCCGGCGTCGAGATTTCCGATGCAACCGTGCGCGCGCGTTATGAAGCCAACTACGCGAAGCTTCTGGAAGGCCTGCGCGCATCTCTGGCTGGATGCCGGGATGTCTACACTCACAACCCCTGGGGTGAATACGGCCACTCCGAACACATTCAAGTCTACAGGGCGGTCACTGCCCTGCAGGATGAGCTCGGATATACAGTCTGGTTCTCGAACTACGTGGGCGCCAGAAACTGGACCTTCGTCAGAGGTCTCGCCGAGCGCTTGGACTGGGCGCGGCGCTGCGTGGTGAGGCCGGACATGGCCACTGCGCGCGCGCTGATGCACGTCTACCGCCATTACGGCGCCTGGACATGGCCGCGAGTCCATCGGTGGCCCGCATGCGAAGTAATGTATGCCCAGCCGCCCCGGAGCAGTCCCGACCGCCGACATCCGTTATCCGGAGAATGGCTGCTGGATCTCGGGAGACTGCGGTGGTGGCCGCCACCGTGGCGCAGCGCCTGGCGGCGCCTGGGTGATCCTACGGTGTGACGGTGATGTGTACGACCCGCCGCTCGCTCTGTGAGTCGCCTTGCAGCCTATCGTCCCGGACATGGTAGACAAACGCCGGCGCACTGATCTGCACGTCGTGCACATCGGATAGCTCAGCGTGGCCGGAAAGGCGGACGATGTCCTGCTTCGCATCATAGGTGATTTCATCCGCACGACCGTGCCAAGCCCCGCGGGAGTCCGTGCGTCGCTGTTCGAAATGCGCCGGGGAGCCGATAGCGGTGACCTGGGCGAGCTCGCCGTCGCGGAACTCGAGGATGGCCTGCTCTGCCCAGAGCGAGCCGCGCGGCTCCAAAGTGATCACCACCCTCCCCGCAAAGGTCCACTGGCTGTCCGTGAAACCCACGCCTTTGGCACTGGCCCGCTCGGCCGTTAGTCGTGTATCCCCTTGCGAAACGATAATATCCGTGAAGTCCGCAGTGTTAGTCTCATCGTTGATGTTTGAAGAGACAGCGTGGATGACGATAGGCTCTCGCGATGTCGTGGGATGCTGCGCCACTGCGGCACCTGCGATGAGACCCCCTCCAGCGACGAGCGCCGCCACCAGACAGCCCGGGAGAACGGCTCCTAGATGACGCAAAAGCAGACTGAACGGCCGGCGATGAAGGGCCCTGTGACGATCCGGCGAACGACGGAAATCGAGGAGATTACCAACCTCTACTTTATCCATCCGCTGGCCAGCCGGCTCGTGCCATTTTTTGCCCGGATGCGCTTCACGCCCAATGCCGTATCCGTGACGGGCATGCTGTTTGGCATTCTTGCGGCCTTTGCGTATTACCGCTACTCGGACGTTCGGTTTGCGATCACCGGCTTTGCCCTCATGATCGCCTGGCACGTGATGGACGGAGCCGATGGTCAACTTGCGCGCCTCACACAGACGTACTCGTACTTCGGAAAGGTCCTGGACGGAATCTCCGATAACGTGACCTTCCTCGCCGTCTATACGGCGCTCGCGATCTCTCTGAGCCACGAGTATGGCGACTGGATGTACGCCCTCGTGGCTCTATCGGCAGTGTGCCACGCGATCCAGTCGGCAAGCTACGAAGCGCAGCGGCAGGAGTACGAGCACTGGGGATGGGGGCGCAAAGCGCAGGAGCCTCCACCCCGGAGCAGCCCTGAGCGCGACCGGGACGGCCCACCCTGGATTCGGTGGCTGTTTGATTTCCTCCACCGACTGTTCTTCGTGGGCCTGAGCTTCCCAACGGCAGGCACAACCAGGAAGTTCCGCGAAACCATGACTAGCGCATTGCAAGCAGAGCCCGAGCACGCCGCCCTCATTCGCCAACGCTATCGCGAAACGCTCGCACCCCAGCTGCGCGGCTGGTCCATCCTGTCTGCCAACTATCGCACTCTCGGGATTTTCATATCCGCCCTGCTCGAGGCGCCCGAGTACTATTTCGGTTTCGAGATTATCGGATTCAGCGCAGCTCTGGCGCTGCTCATCCGCAGACAGAACGCTTCCCGCGAGGTGCTGCTCAGTCGCTTGCAGCTCCTGTCTTCAGGCGCACCGGTAGCAGGCAATACCTTGTGACGATCCCTGCCCGAGCGCACTTCTGCTGGATCGGGACCCGCTTGCCATGGGCTTATGCATTCGCCGTTTTGTCCGCTGCGGAGCGCAGCGAGCTGCCCGAAATCGTCCTGCATCACACCGACGCGCTCGATGAGGATGCCGCGATCGCCGCGCTGAAACAGACGCCCCGCGTGCGGCTATCCCGAGTTGATCCCATCGCCTATTTGATGGACGCGGGACAGAAACTCGGTGCGGGAGACGGGCTGACGGTGATCTACCGCAGGCTTACAAACCCCGCGGCACGGATTGACATGCTGCGTGCGGCAATCCTGTATCTGGAGGGCGGCATGTATCTCGACATGGATACGGTCACGACGAGCTCCTTGCTACCCCTGCTCAACACCCGGCAATTCGTTGGTTGCGAATTCATCATATGGCCTCAATTCGCACGCACCTCGCGTTCACCGGCCTTGTGGGCCCGTTCGCTGACTCTCGATCTGACGCGCAAGCTGATGCGGCGTGCGCCCCGTGGCTGGAAGATGTTCAGACTGATCGAGAAATTCTGTTATCGCGGCATCAATAACGCTGTAATGGGTGCCGAAGCGGATTCACCTCTGTTCGAGGACTATCTTCGTGCGATGCTAGCGGTGCCGCCGGAACGCCAGACGCAACCCTATGCACTGGGACCGGACCTGCTTCAGGAAGTGGTCGGTCGCTACGCACGGGACGATCTAACTATTCAGGAGCCGCACGTCTTCTATCCACTGCCGCCCGAAATCTCGGAACATTGGTTCCGCATCGGCCGCAGTGTGCGATTAGACGCCGTCCTGTTGGCCGAAACTCGCGTGGTGCACTGGTACGCGTCCGTGGGTAGTAAGTCGCGCGTTGCGCTGATCAACCCGAACTATGTACGCCAGCATCGGGAAAGTCAGTTGTACAGCGCACTCGCCTGGTCGTGCATTCGCAACTTCCCGTAAGCATACGGCGGTAAGCAAAGTCAGGTCCAACGAAGTGTTGAAATGCACGACTGTCCGCGTGCCTCCAGTTTGGCCACGACACCGGGTCGTGCATTTACGATGAAAGCGCGTTTGCGGGCGGCAGCCAGCAGCGGTGCGTCATCGTAGCTGTCGGTGTAGGCATAATCCCAAGCAGTACCATACCCGCGCTGTTCCAGCATTCGGCACTTCTCCTGGCCGTGGCAGTGATGCTCTACGATCCACCCTCCCCAACAGCGCGCAAGCGTTGATCCCAGGACGGGAATTTCAATTCGAAACGCCAGCAGACGCTGCGCAAGCCATACGGGCGCCGCCGTGACCACGAGCACGAGATCACCTGCTGCCAGATGGCGATCCATCGCTCCAAGGCCATCGTTGCGCCAACGAAGCGCGCATTCGCCCCTCTCAAAGCGTTTCGCGAATGCCTCGATGCTTTGTGCGATGGCATTGCGATCGAAGCCCAAGGTCGCGATCCAAAGGAGGACCGAGGCGCCGATTCTGCGCGATGCCGGAAACCACAGAAG
>Ga0137415_10002141_pt1 | contig 19644 bp, 11 predicted proteins | sample CZODoug3_1_1_16f_FD_183082 | JGI IMG/M metagenome (GOLD analysis project Ga0137415, IMG submission 183082) | Vadose zone soil fungal communities from Angelo Coast Range Reserve, California, USA - CZODoug3_1_1_16fungal (Hybrid Assembly) | ecosystem: Environmental > Terrestrial > Soil > Vadose...
AGAATGCCGCAACCCTGCGACTCTTAATCGACAGGTTGTAGGTTCGATTCCTACCGCGTCCACCAACTAAAATCGGCACTGTTGCAAAAAATTCGGTTTGCATAGTTGAAAATGCGATGATGGTGTCGAAGAGCAGGTTTCCTTAGCCGAGGCAAGCAAGATGACAGACGATTTCAAATGGCGGCACTTTGAGGGAGAGATCATCCTCTGGGCGGTACGCTGGTATTGCAAATACGGGATCAGTTACCGCGAGCTGGAAGAGATGATGGAAGAGCGTGGCGTTCATCTCGATCACAGCACGCTGTTTCGCTGGGTACAGCGGTATGCTCCTGAAATCGAGAAACGCCTGCGCTGGGCCTGGCGTCGAGCAGGCTGGTCAAGCTGTTGGCATGTCGATGAGACTTATATTAAGGTACGCGGCCAGTGGGTCTATCTCTACCGGGCGGTAGACAAACAAGGTCACACGATCGACTTCTATCTCTCCCAGACACGCAATACAAAAGCTGCCAAACGGTTTCTGCACAAAGCGTTAAACGGATGCAAAGAAGAGGAGAGACCTGCTGTGATCTACAGCGACAAAGCTCCCACTTACGGAAAGGCCATCGCTTCGCTCAAACGCCAAGGCAAACTTCGAGATGAGCTGGAACACCGCCAAATCAAATACCGCAACAATATTATTGAGGCCGATCACGGCAAACTGAAACGTCGGATCAAACCTACGCTGGGGTTCAAGTCGATGAAAACGGCTTACGCTACCATCAAAGGATTTGAGCTGATGCATGCCTTGCGCAAAGGCCAGGCAAAACTTTGGATGCTATCAGCCGGAATACAAGGAGAGGTTCGACTGGTTGAGCGCGCCTTTGGTCTCGGACCATCCATCTTGACTGAGGCCATGCAGCACCTGGAAGCCGCACTCGCTTAAATTCCGCCATCTCAATTGAGGAGTTCTCCCACTCTCATTCCCCCTTCAATTTTTTGCAACAGCGCCGATTTTCCTAACTCTTACTTTGGACCAGTTCTGGCCGGGCCCATCAGGTTACACCGCCCCGATATTTCCGTCGGAGACAGCATTTACAAGTCGGCCGATGTGGACAAAGAAATGGCAACATCTCGAGTTGAGAGATGGTTAACTGATTCCGACGCTCGCGGTCGATCCTTATGACCCTAACCGGCTCTTCGCCCGAGGAGCGCGGAATCTTTCGTTCGACCGGATGGAGGCGCGACGTGGAAGAAGGTTCTATATAAAAAATCAGAATACTGGCGGTTCTAACGTCTTAGAGGAATCGAGATCGGCGGAAGCTACTCTCCCTTTGAAAATTGGCTCGCATCACCGTCGGTTTTCCAGAGAAAAACGTCAGAACGCGGAGCGCGCCAGGGAGACCCTGCTGTCGTGATTTGTTTTCGCGTAGCGGCTAAATCATTCAATATTGCCATTCGATCTGAACACTTCCCGTTCCGGTGCTGGGAACGACGTAGCTATGGATTGGACCGCTTTCTGGCGTCATGACTCCATCCTGGCTCATCTTCAACAGTTTGAATTGCACGCGTCTGCCGGCAGGAACTGAAACATCCAAAAGGCATTTCTCTGCTGAAGGACATAACAATGGACCGGCGGCGGCATCTTTGCTGTTGCTCCATTTTCCCAGCCCGAATGTCTCTCCCGTGAGATACAGAGATTCTCCTTGCGCTAACGGTGTAGCGTTTTTCACAGAGAATGTTACTGGAATGAGCTTTGCTTCCAGCATAGTGAAGGGTACCCGGACCGCGCGCATTTTCGCCGCGTCTTTCAGTTGTATTTCGGAATTTCCGCTTGCAGTCTCCGGGACATGGAAAATAACTTGAGTATCTTGCCAGCTCTCAATATGCGCGCGCACTCCGTTAACAAAAACTGTTCCTGATTTTGCCCCTAGACGCTCTCCTGAGAGAGTGACGAGTGTTCCAGGCTGTCCAATGACTGGTTCAATGGAGCCAATCTCCGGCTTGATTGCGGGGCGCGCCACTTGCCAGACAGAAACCGAGTGAGGGGACAACTTGATAGAACGAACATTGCGCCCTGGCAATGAATGGCTATCCTCACGGTCCACTGTCATTGTTGTGCCATTCATCAGGCCGCCGAGATAATCGGCGTACGTGCCGGCTGGCAGCGCGGTCGAGAATCCGGGAACCTCAGCTTCCTTGTCTTCACTCTTGTTGATTGCCACCAGCACGACATGGTTTGCGAATTTTCGCTCGAAGACGAATGTATCTGGACTGACGGATCGTGTCTGCATGGCGCCATACCCGAGCGCATCGTTTGACCGGCGCAGATCGGCCAGTTTCTTTACCAGCTTGTATCCGACGGTGTCCGTGTCATAAGAGGACATCCACACTCGCGTATAAGGATCTCTTCCACGATCCGTATCGTTGTGCAGATATTGCTCGTCGCCGTAGTACACAATCGGGATTCCGCGCGCCATGAGGATGAACGCTGTAGCTTCATTGAGGCGGTTTTGATTGTTATGGAGAGAGAGCAGGCGCGGAATGTCATGGTTGTCGAAAAAAGTGACCATGTCATTTGGATCCCGGATGCTTTTGTTCTCTGCCGTGAGAGCATGGTCAATCTCCGCGAAGCTTTTGTTTTCGGCAAATACGCTGCGTGTAGCGATTGCGAGCGGATAATCGAGCAACGATATGCCGCTGCGATTCGAGAACTTGCAGGCGTCTGAATAGAATTTGTCGCCAAATCCGTCGAGAAACCACTCGGCAAACACGAAGGCGGATTTATGCGTGTGCACCGTATTAGCCAGGCTATATACCCATCCCCAGGTAATGTGCTTGACCGCGTCGATGCGGAATGCGTCGACGCCGTGATCTTGAAACTGGGTAATGGATCGTTTGATGTAGTCATCGACGATAGGATTATCTTCATTGAGATCAGTCAGGCCGAATACGTTGTAGTACTGCAACTGGAAGGGATTGTTCCAGTCTGTCAACGTGCCGTAGTGATGATAGAGGGCCGCCTTATCATCCGCATACGTTCCGAGAAACTTCCCGTTATCGTAGATCGCCCCGTGCTCTCCAGTGTCGATGAGGTTCGTGTCATTCGGAGAGAAATCGACAATGATCTTGATGCCGAGCGCGTGAGAGGCCGCAACGAAATCATCAAAAGCTTTCCAGTCGTTGGCGCTGCTGCCAATGTGCTCATCGATTCTCTGAAAATCGCGTGCAGCGTAACCATGGTAAGGAGCAAAGAGATACGACAGGGGCTTGCCATCGGGAGCAGCCCACTTGAGGTTTTCATTGTCGACAGGCGGAGAGATCCAGATAGCGGAAGCGCCCATGCCCTTAATATATGCGAGCTTCGCCTGAATACCCGCTAAGTCGCCGCCCCAGTACGCCTGCCAGTTCGTCTTCGTAGGATCGAAGAGCCCCTTGCTCTGTGGAGGATCGTTGTTGGCAGGGTCACCGTCAAAAAAGCGGTCGGTGATGACTTGATAGATCACCTGCTTCCTAAAGTCCTGCGCGACAAGAAAAGCCGGAGATGCAATGGAAAAAAGAAGTGTTGCAAGGCAGAGAATACGGGCACAACTTTTTGACATAGACCTTACCATCCCACCTGACAAAAGCTGAAAAGAGCCTGACAGCAGAGAAACGGAAACAGGTTATGGCAGCCACCGTTGAGATGTCTTCTGGAAAATTGATACATATCTGCACTCTATTGGCAGAGGAGAAGTGCGTTCTATTGCACGAGTGCGTTTGCGGCATTCTCCGGGATCGCCGAAAAAAATTGCCTGCGCAACACGCGGGGGCCAACGCCCTTGATTTTGTTGAACTGGCGATTGAAGTTCGAGTAGTTCTCGAATCCGACCCGGAGCGCAATCTCCAGCGTGCTCAGGTCTGTGCTGGTCAGCAGTTGCGCGGCAGCGCCTATCCGCAATTCATTCACATATTCGGTCATGGTGCGCCCGGTCGCGCGCTTAAAGAACCGGCAGAGAGATGATTGATCCATGTGGAAGATGCGCGACAACAACGCATAATCTATCTTGTCCTCATAGTGCTGGTTCAAATGCAAGCAGATCGCGTCGATGCGTTGCTGGTCTTCCACGCGGCAGATGGGGCGCACTTTATCGGTAGAGAGAGGAACGGCATTCGGCTCGAACGCGAGATCCATCAGGATCGACAGGAAAGCGAGCACGCGCCGCGCTGTTGAAAGTGATGGAAGCTCTACGATGCGCTTCATAACGGCTCGGGCGGTTTTGGTCTGTCCAAAGGACAGGCCGCTTGCCGAGCGCTGAAGTAAGCGCGTAACGCAATCCATTTCGCTCAGGCTGAAGAAGTATTCTCCGAGGAAGTCCTCGCGGAACTGAATCACCACTGCGCGATGAATTTCATGGCGCGCCGTTTTGACCGGGCCTGAGCGCCAACTATGCGGTAGGTTTGGTCCGAGTAAGACGAGATCGCCGGAAGCGTAATCGGCGATGCCATTCCCGACAAGCCGTTGCCCGAAACTCTGCGTGATGAGGGTGAGCTCATATTCCGGATGGAAGTGCCAGTAAAACGGAAACTCGGAATCGGCGCGCTCGAAAGCCACAAACGGGGCGTGTCCGCTGGGAACCTTTTCGAAATGAGCCCTCATACCATGATCCTAAACTGTATTGACATCGGTTCTGCGGCAGTAACGGTGAATCGTTCAATACAGTATATGTGTTTATCAACGAAGGCAAGGACATAGATGCAGGTTCCGATCTAGGCTAAACCTCATTAACGTTGACGCGCCAAGCGTGGGAGTGAAAATGGCTGAAATAAATCGACATAGCATCGTGGAAGCTGACACGTACAAAACGTTTGCAGGCCTGCCGCCACTTGTTGGGCTCCACACCATGCAGGAGTCGACATCGAAAGGCTTGACTGTGGCTGAATCGGTTGCGCGTCTCAAGCGGCTGCGTTGGTCGCTGAAGAGATTGCACAATATTTTTGTCTCGCGCATTACTGCCATGCCCATTTATGAGCTCAAGATGGCATTTAGCCTGCATGCGCACTATTGCATAGAACATGCGGGAGCATTCGCAGCAAGGATTCGCGAAATGCGACAGCCACCCTATGGACTCGAGGTATCGCCGGATGCTTCGCTAGATCTCTTCTTCGACGAAATATTGTCCGCGCCAACCGTAGAAGCGCTCGTGCTCGGACTTTACAACCGTGCGGTCCCAGCCGTGATTCGCGTTCTGGAGCATTTTCTTTTAGATACGAACCGTCTCTTCGATCATCCGAGCTACCGCGTTTGTAGGCTGACGCTGGTTGAGCTGCAGGATGTGCGGGAGTATGGCGACGAGGCAGTCCGCTGCCTTGTAACGGAACAGCAGCGCGCGGCGTTGAGCGAATGGCTTCATCTGTTGGATCGCGCTCTGACCGCGGCCGGCGGTATCGATGGCACCGCGAGCCAGGATGCGGCGACCTCTGGTGAAGCGGTTGTTGAGCTGCAATTCTCTGCCGTGCCCTATCAATACGATCCAGTGCCCCAACGCGATGAACGCTTTCACGATCCTTACAACATGGGCGTGAATGCGGAAGCCATGCTCTTCGACCCTGAAATCAAGCCCTTGCCGAAGACCCTTATGTTGTACTTCAAACGGATGCGAGAGATCGATGTTCCGGAGATGATGTCCAGCATTCTTGCTGAAGAACGGAGCAAGCCTTGGGAATACCAGCGTGACATGACACGCCAGCTCTGGGATGAAGCGCGTCACGCGATGATGGGCGAGGTTGGGTTCGTTTCACTCGAAGTGGACTGGACAAAAATTCCGCTGAACTTCACCTGGTCGCTCGGACTGAACACCATGCTGACATCCAAAGAGCGCCATGCTGTCTTGTACACCATCGAACAGGGGCTCATGCCGAAAAAGACCGGCAAAGAGTATGAGTGGGAGGTTGCGATTGCCACCGCAGATCCACTGGCGGCAAGGATTCAGGATTACGATTGGGCCGATGAGGTATTGCATGCCAGGATCGGGCGCGAATGGCTAGTGCCGGAAATCGGCTCTCAGGTTCAGGCGCTGGCCTTTGGAGACGAAGCATGGTCGCGCACGCTTGCTGACTGGGCAAAGTGGCGCGACGAAGGCCTGACGCAACATAACAACTGGTGGCCCGATGTATATCGAGAAGCCTGCAAACACTGGGGCATCGAGCCCGATCCTCACGTCCTTGCATACAGCAAAACCTACGAAGAAACCCGCGCTGACCTGAAACAGGTTGCAAGCTGAGCGGTAGATGAGCATTACTCAAAAGCAATTGTGACCAACGGCCGCGGCGAGTTTGCGCTGGAGCAGATCGAGTTGGGCGATCCAGGTCCGGGCGAAGTTGTGGTTGAAATCCGGGCGAGCGGAGTCTGCCACACGGACTTCGATTCGATGTCATGGAATCGGACGATGGTCATGGGGCACGAAGGAGCAGGGATCGTGCTCTTATGCGGCGCGGGAGTCTCACATGTTGCACCCGGCGACAAGGTGCTGCTGAACTGGGCTATTCCTTGCGGCAATTGCTTTCAATGCTGTCGAGGCGCAGAGAATATATGCGAGCAAAAACCTACAGTGCCTGACGAACGTTTCCGCTATCTCACTACTCATATCAACACGTCGTTTCATCTTGGAACCATGGCAACGCATACGGTCGTGCCCTGGCAGGCATGCGTGAAGATCGATGTCGAGATTCCCTTTGCTTCGGCTGCAATTCTTGGATGCGGCGTGATGACGGGATTCGGCTCCGTTGTGAATGCAGCAAAGGTTGAGAAAGGAGCTTCAGTTGCCGTGCTGGGCACAGGCGGCGTCGGTCTGAGCGTGATTCAGGGCGCAGTACACGCGTGCGCGGGCAGAATTATCGCTGTAGACATCAATCCGGCGCGTCTGGAACTCGCAAAACAATTCGGCGCAACGCACACTGTCCTCGCCGGGAAAGACGATCGAGGGTTGCTGCAAGCGGCACGCCATGTGAAGGCTCTCACCGAACGCGGCGCAGACTACGCCTTCGAATGTACGGCTGTGCCGGAGCTTGGTTCTGCACCGCTTGCCATGATCCGAAACGGCGGAACGGCGATAGGCGTGAGCGGCATCGAGCAAATCGTGTCTATCGATATGGAGCTGTTCGAGTGGGATAAGCGCTACATCAATCCGCTGTATGGCCAGTGCCGCCCTTTCGTGGATTTCCCGATTCTGCTTTCTCTCTATCACCAGCGACGCCTAAAGCTGGATGAGATGGTGACTCGGACCTATCCACTCGCCGGGTTGCGGGAAGCATTCGACCATATGAAACAAGGCGTAAACGCAAAGGGAGTTCTGATCCCGCACGGCGAGTAGCGAGATGGGCGGTGTCGCATACGTCATAACAGGATGGCAAACCTGGTACAGAAAGTCGTCAACTCCGGTGAAGACACTCGAAAACGGCGAGAATACCTTTAGCTTTGCATGGACTCTTCCGCGGTCGAACACCCGAGTGCGCCTCAACAGAGACAAACCAGACTGCCATCCCGCATCACGCTTGTTCTGATTGGGGCGACACTGACTGCAGCGCTCGGAGGGCTGCTCTTTGGGTTTGACACAGCCGTGATTGCCGGTACTACGCAAGCCCTGATGCAAGTCTTTCATCTCACTCCGGCCACACTCGGCGTTACTGTCTCCAGCGCATTATGGGGCACGATTCTCGGGGCCTTGTTCGCGGGTTACAGCGGCGAACGCTGGGGACGCCGCGACAGCCTGCGGCTGATGGCTGCCCTTTATCTCATATCTTCAATCGGCTGTGCGCTGTCCTGGAGTTGGAGCTCCTTATTGGTGTTTCGGATTGTGGGCGGCATTGGTATCGGCGGCTCATCCGTCCTGGGTCCGATCTATATTGCGGAGATCGCGCCGGCAACGTTGCGCGGAAGGCTGGTTGGATTCTTCCAATTCAATATCGTTGTTGGTATTCTGCTGGCTTATTTTTCCAACTACATTGTCAGCACCCAACATCTTGGCGCAGCGGAATGGCGATGGCAGTTAAGCATTCCGGCCTTGCCCTCGGCGTTGTTCCTTGTTCTCCTCTTCATGATTGTGAGAAGCCCGAGGTGGCTTGTGGAAGCGAATCGGCTGGAGGAAGCCCGTGCTGCATTAGAAAAAATTGGCGGAACCGACCCGGCAGCGGAATTGATTTATATCGTAGAGTCAGTCAAAACAGAGCGGCAGTCCGCAACAGGACGACTATTTACGAAAGCAAACAGGTTGCCGATGTTTCTCGCAGTCAGCGTTGCGCTATTCAGCCAATTCTCGGGCATCAATGCAGTGCTTTATTACATGAACGATATTTTTGGCATGGCCGGCTATTCCAAAAGCTCAAGCGGATTGCAGACAGTCGCTGTCGGGGCTACGAACCTGCTGTTTACGGCGCTGGCCATGTGTGTCATCGACAAGATCGGAAGGAAAGCGTTATTGTTGATCGGGTCTGTCGGCATGGCATGCACGCTTGCCGGGGTTGCCGCTATCTTCGCCACACACCATCATCAGGCGTGGCTTGTCTGGCTGCTGATTGCGTTCTGCGCCTCTTTTTCATTTTCCCTGGGTGCGGTGGTCTGGGTATATATCAGTGAAGTGTTTCCAAACGGCGTGCGCGCTCAGGGACAAAGCCTGGGCAGCCTGGCGCATTGGGCGATGAATGCCATCATTTCCGGAGTCTTTCCGATGTTTGCAGCACATTCGGGCGCCAGCCCATTCGTGTTCTTCGCGGGGATGATGGTGGTTCAGTTTCTTGTAGTCCTCTTCATTTACCCGGAGACGAAAAACGTATCCTTAGAGGACATGCGGCTGCGCATGGAGAGCCCGGCATGATGAACCGTCGAGACTCGCTCAAGCTGATGCTTGCTGCCTGCGGAAGCGCTCTTTCCGCGCCCGGCACGTCGAACGCGCTGACGCCTGCATTTTGGAGCGATGAAGCCTCGCAACAGAAGAGATATGCGATTGCTCCAGCGTTTGAATGGCTGCGCATGGGAGAGGTCAAGCCTGCGGGATGGATCAAAGAGCAGATGCTGCGCGATCTTCGGGAGGGGTTCGCAGGCAAGCTCGGCAAACTTTGTCATGAAGCGTCTTCCGATATCTTTGTCACCAATCGCAATAGTTCAGCCAGGCAGAATACGAGCAACCAGGATGGCGTGAACTGGTGGAACGGCGAAACGGAAGGCAATTGGCGAACAGGCTACATCATGATGGCGTATCTCTCCGAGGATGCGCAGAGCATGAAGGAGGCCGATGAATATGTCCGCCACATTTTAGCCTCACAGGATGCGGATGGATATCTGGGCGTCTTTGCGCCCGATCTCCGCTATAAGCGGCAAGGAGAACTTTGGACTCAGGCTTGCCTGCTGCGTGGACTCCTTGCGTATGCCGAGCTAACCAGCAATCAGGACGTGATGCGCGCCGTCATTCGAGCAGCCGATCATACAGTGGGTGTGCTCGGTCCAGGGAAAGCGCCCATTCCCTGGGGAGAAAACCACGATCTAATGATTGTTGACGTACTGGAGCGCCTCTTCGACCTTACAGGTGACGTGAAGTATGGCGACTTTGCGTTGTGGCTTTACCGGGCATGGAGCAAGGCGCAAAGTTCATCCGATACGAGCTTGGCTTCCCTGCTGAATCGAAACTCCGGATGGGTCGATCATGGCGTGCACACGTATGAAACGATTCGCGTGCCGCTGTGGCTCTCGATGACATCGAGGCAAGAGGACATCGGCCGCGCCTACCGCAACGCTATCTATAAGTTGAACCGGTATACGGAGCCCGGTGGTTCGGCGGTGAGCGAAGAGTGGATCAAGGATCTCTCGCCAGATCCAACATTCACCGAATATGAATACTGTGCGACGAAAGAAATTCAATACACGCTTGAGTCGGCGCTTCAGAAGACGGGCCAGGCGGCACTCGGCGACCGGATTGAACGGGTCTGGTTCAATGACGCGCAGGGTTCACGGCTGCCGGATGGCCGCGCAATCTCATATCTTACGAATGACAATCGGCTGCGATGCGATGGTGTCACTCCAGACGGAGTCAAGCCGGAAAAACGGAATAAATTTTCACCCGCGCATACAGATGTAGCCGTCTGCTGCAATCCGAATGCTACGCAGGTAGCCGCGCTCTACGTTCGAGGAATGTGGATGCGGCATCAGGATGGCGGTCTTGCCGCACTCCTTTATGGTCCTTGCACCGTTTCCACCACGATCGGCAATGTTCGCGTGCACGTAGAAGAGAAGACGCAGTATCCGTTCGAACATGAGGTCCGAATCGACATCCAGCCGGAGAGAGAGGTGGAGTTCCCGCTATATTTGCGCGATCCGGGCTGGTCGCGAGGAACGACGGTTCGTTGTACGGGGGCGGCAATCTCTCGCAAGGGCGAGTATTGGGTGTTGCGGAAAAAGTGGAAGATAGGGGATGTGGCGCATATTACATTCGCTCCCTCAGTGCAGGAGGCTTTCGCCATCGATGGCGAAGTGGCGCTGCAATATGGGCCTCTCTTGTTCGCTCATCCGATTGAGTCTGAAAGAAAAGCTATCAGGAAGTTTGCTATCGAAGGCTTTGAAGATAGTTATTTCCTGCCGAAAGATGCTTATGAAGAGCTTGCCCTTCCTGCAGAGCTTCAATGGCAGAGCTATGGATTTCAACCAGTAAACCTTACCAAGGACGTCGATCCTCAGAGACCTTTCGATCGGCCGCTGCTTATTTTGGAAGGCGAAATGGTTCGGAAGATGGATGGCAACAAGGTATCTGTGACACTTGTACCTCTGGGAAATGCTCCGACACTGCGGTGTTTGACTTTTCCCATCAAACCTTGAAAATATGTGTTCCTGTTTGTTTCTCAGAGCGGAGCCATAAAGCGCGCCTATTGTCCCTGCTCGTCTTCATTAGCTTCATTTCAGTGCAAATACCATACATAAACTAGTCAACCCCGGTGAAGACAGCCGTTGATCGGCAAACTTATGCTCTGCCTCCGTATGCACTAAAAAGCTGATGTTTCATAGTGGGCGCTTTCTCCTGGATGTTCGCGCCCACGCATTTCTGGAGGTTGAACGATGTACAGCATCGGACGTTTGAACAACAGGGTGAGAGGTTGTTGGATCATCCTGATTGCTTTTGTTTTTTTTCTGCCTTATGCGGCCCAACTTGATGCGCAAACAGACACAGCGCGTATTCAAGGGAGTGTTGCAGATATACAGGGTGCAGCGATTGCAGGCGCATCGATCACGGTAAGCAACCTGGAGACAGGCGCGGCAAGCTCGACGGTTTCGGATGTGAACGGCAACTTTACAGTATCCGCGTTGCCGCGTGGATCGTATAAAGCGCAGACGCAGCAAACTGGTTTTGCCGCCCAGGAGCAGCGATTCAGCCTGGATATATCGCAGGTCCGTGTATTGCAGTTCCGGCTTGCTCCCGGCTCCGCAACCACCACGGTGACGGTATCCGATACGGCTCCGTTAATTGACCTTGCCACTTCCTCAACCGGCGAAGTGATCAAAGGAAGCCAGGTAACGGAACTCCCACTGAATGGGCGCAACTTCACCCAGCTTGCGCTGCTTGCGCCGGGCGTGACGCGCGGCAATGCCGCCGATAGCGGTAACGGGCAAGGCGGCAATGTCGAGACATTTCGCTATAACCAGTCAGGCGGGGCTGCGCTGTCGGTAAATGGACTACGTCCACAGGCAAACAATTTCATTCTCGATGGTGTGGACAATAACGAGTCACTCGTCAATACAATCGTTTTCTTCACTCCCATCGATGCCACGGATGAGTTCCGGGTCACCACGAGCGTAGCGCCTGCAGAATTCGGGCGGGCGGGCGGCGCCATTATCGAATCTTCGATTAAGTCGGGCACGAACTCCATCCACGGATCGGCGTTCGATTTTCTCCGCAACGCGGTTTTTGACTCAAACCCAAACTATCAATTCCTCGGCGCAAAACATGTTCCCTCTGCGCTTTTCCAGCAGAACCAGTTTGGCGGCAGCGCAGGACTTCCGATCCTGAAGAACAAGCTTTTCATCTTTGGTGACTATCAAGGGCTGCGCCGGAAAGAGGGATTGAATCCGTCTTTCCAGACTGTACCGACCGTGCTCATGCGGCAAGGCAATTTCAGCGAACTTCTGAGTTATGCTCAAGCTCATCCAGGCCATAGCCTGACGGCGGTTCCCGGCTGTGCTGGCAATGCGGCGAATACCGGAGCCATCTATGACCCGGTCACATGCGCGCCATTTCCGGGCAACGTCATTCCCAATGGACGGCTCAATGCCGCCGCGGTCAATTACTTAAACGCATTTTCTGCGCCGACGAATCCTGATCTTATTCAAGGTAACTACGTCACTGTTCAGAAGCAGGTTTCTCTGTACAACGATTTCGATGTAAGGCTCGATTTGAATCTCAACCAGAGCAATCATTTCTTCGCCCGTTATAGCTACGGGCAGGATAACTTCAACAAGACTTCGCTCTTTTCAACACTGCCTGCCGGATTTGCTACCGGCTCGAATGTGAACCATCCGCGCGGAGCGGCTGCCGGTTACACGCATATATTTACACCGAACCTGCTGAATGAATTCCGCTATGGCTACTCACGTTCCTACTTTGCCTACGTTCCTCCTTTTTTTGGAGACAATCTTTCCGCGAGGCTCGGTATAGTCAATGCAAACCGAAACGCCCTTACCAGTGGAGGAGCGCTCATCGGAGATAATAACTCGCAGCTTTCATACACAGGAGATGGCGGTCTTTACTCTGTTCCGGAACACACGCATCAGTTTCTGGATACAGTAAGCTGGAATCAAGGCGCTCACGCTTTTAAGTTTGGCGTCAATATCATTCATCGTGAAGTAGCTTTCTTTGCCGGTAACCTTTCAAAGGGCTTCTTTAATTTTGTCAACCAATATTCTGGAGATCCGAACTGGACCGGGTATGACATATCGGAGGCGTTGGCCGGCTTTTCAAATTACTCCTTGGGTAACTCGCAGAATTACTTCGACACCATCAATTGGGAAACCGGATACTTTGCACAGGATGACTGGCGGTTGACAAAAAGGCTGACCGTAAATCTTGGCCTTCGCTACGATCTTTATACGTTTCCCTATACAGATAATAATCAGCAATCGAACTTCGATATCTACTCTGGCCAACTGCTAGTTGCCGGAAAGGATGGTCAATCGAAGAGCCAGGTTGCGACTAATTACAACAACATCGCGCCCCGAATTGGTTTTGCTTACGATCTTTACGGTAATGGACGATCCGTGCTCCGCGGAGGATATGGAATTTTTTACTTTCAGGATCGCGGAGGCGTTGGGAACCAGTTAAGCAACAACCCGGACTTCAATGGGGCAGCTTCCTATGCTGCAGGCAGTGGTTATCGGGTCACGTTCTCTGGACAGGGTCCCGCGTACGACAACAATAATCTTCATGCAACAGCAGCTCTTCCGCCGCCGACAAACGTTGTCGATGCGAAGAACCCAAAGAATGTAAATGTCATCGCGCAATTGCCGCACAACCAGACGCCCATGATTCAGCAATGGAACTTGCAAATGCAGCAGCAGCTTGGGCAGGCTACCGCTGTAACGCTCGCTTATGTAGGCACGAAGGCGGATCATCTGACGAATGTCTATAACTTGAATGCGCAACCATTGGACGCTCCAAACGGATTTCGCTTGTTTCCCGGCATAGGCTACGGCAGCGTTGTGGTAAATGCCAACACTGGAATTTCTTCATATCATGGCCTGCAGGCTCACTTGGAGCATAGGTTCTCCCAGGGACTGACAACCACGGCGAGTTATACCTGGTCGCATACTATCGATAACTCGATTGCTCCACTCGGAAATGAGTCGAATTACATCTTCATCGATCCAGCGAACAAAACACCCATCCTTAAATGGAATCGCGGAAACTCGTTTCAGGACCAGCGCCAGGGTTTTACATTCAGCAATCTTTATGATCTGCCCTTTGGTAAGGGGCGGCGTTTTGGAACCTATCTTCCTCGCTTGCTGGATTACGCAGTCGGTGGTTGGCAGACCAATCTCATTGCCAGCTTGTTCACAGGTACTCCCTTTGAGGTTTACGATTCCCTCTTCATTCCGACAAACTACCTCGATGTTATTTCCAGTTATCGGACGACCGGAAGCGTGACCCATCCCTATTTCACCACTGACAGTTTTGTCAGAGCTCCCTACGCAACAAGCGGGCCTCAGGCAGGAGTTTACTCAAGGCCTGGAGACTTTGGACGCAACCGGCTGCATGGTCCGGGAGTCAAGGACGTCGATTTCGCGATCGTCAAACGCTTTCCAGTTGTGGAGCGAGTCAATGCCGAGTTCCGTGGCGAGGCGTTCAACGTCTTCAATACTCCACAGTTTGGAAATCCGGATGGCAACTTTAATGACCAGAACTTCGGCTTGCTCAGCAGCACTCGAGCCAATTCAAGCCGGCAACTCCAACTGGCGCTTCGATTCACATTCTGAGTTCGCGTTTTTGGCTGCCACTCTGCCACGGAGAATTGACTCTTCTGTGACATTCTTTTTTGCGCTGCGGAAGACGCTCGCTCAAAAATGGTCGCAATGGACTACGTCCAGAGCAGTATGCTGTGTGTCTCAGTTGATCATTCTTGTGGTCTCCTTCGCCAAGGACAGGCTGTTGATATTCACAGCGACGCCGTGAAAGCTGCCCTTGAGGCCGGTACCACACGGTTCAGGCCAGTCATCATGCCGGCTCTTGCCATGATGGCGTCATTTCAATAAACGGAATTCTATGTACGCTGACGATATGCTGGCGAAGAATCCAAAGGTCTTCCAAGTAACAAATTGCCCGAACACGTGCTTGGAACTGTCCCACAACCCGTCCCAAAAACAATGCCCCGAATAAGGGCGGTTTTCCCCGAGCGATCAACGCTCTCCGCAAACCCTAAACGTACATAACTTTCCCTTTATTGAGGTCTCCCCCTGTTGCATCACCAGAAATAGGCATCCACAATTTTTGGAGGATCGGCCAGATTGTTAACGAGATCGGATGCGAGTACGATCTCGTAGTTGCCATTCTCCCATCCGCTAGGTGCAGATTTTGAAAACTCCTTGAGAAGCTCAGGGGAGCTGAGAAAAAGCCTGACAGCCGCCGTTCCGTGCGTTCCCAGTCCCGCTGCAATAACGGTGGATTGACCGGTGGTAGGACTTTGGAAGTGCGCGAAAATTCCGTAGTCTCGCGTGGACCCGTTGTCGATCACAAAAGGCTTCGAGTTTGGATTTTTTGTGTCCACAATCCCATTGAGAGACTGTGGTGAGCGGAAGAACTGGTATCGCAGCGGAAACTGGAGCCGTAGGGTCCACTCATTGTTGAAGGCACCTATCAGCACCACTGGAGATCGCTGAAGGTCTTCGAATTTTGTATCTTGTGCCGGAACCATGGACGCGCTACCGCCAACATGTCCGATGGCGGTTCCAATAATGGTTGCTGTTCTCGCGGTGGTAAAGGAGAAGCCCAGGTATGAGTGCTGTGTTCGTGCGGTCGTCCCTTGATCGTTCCTCGAGCCGCTTGCAGGAGAGTCCAATGAACCAGCGCAAATCAAGACGCTCTGGCTGGCAAAAGCTCCCTTCCAGATGCGGTCGCTTTCGCTCGTTACGGATGCGCCTCTTCGAGAAGCTGAAATGACCGCGCTTACCAACAAACCGCACCCCAGAAGCACCGCAATCGCCTTGAAGCTCCGAAGGGACCGCTTCGGTAGACTCTCCGTTTCATCAGCGACAAGAGATTTCTTCTCACTTGATTCCTTGCTCTCCGATAGAACCTCTTGCTGAGGCTCAGGTAAGGTGACTTCGGGCAGAGCCGCGGGTTCGTAAAGGTGGAATTCGGGGACATAGCTGCCCAAGGGTAGCTCGATCAGGATCTCATTGCCTGGATCTGCTTCTAGATAATACTGAGCAAGCCGCCTCCGGATCTCTCCTGCCGTGACTCGAACCACTGAGTTGGCGTTAGTGTCGTAATCCAAGGGCTGATGAAAGACAGCAACGCCGATCATCCGCTCTTTGAGATGGACGCTATTGCCTTGAAGTTTCTCCTCGACGACATAACGAAGAAACGCCTGATACCTCCGACTGTTACGGAAGGAGCTATAAGCGAGGATACGGTCGAGTTGTCGCCTTACGATGGCATTCTCTTCGGTGGCTTTGGCATCGAGCTCATCTCCAGCTACGCTGACAATCATCCGGGCCTCCTATTTCTTCAGGATCACGAATTTTAGCCGATCCCATCAGCAATGGCTCTAAGGATGCATCGAGCTCCGATTCGCAGTGTAACGTCCCAGCGATATTGCACCTCAACATATTAAAAGATATGGACTTAAGCATTTTTTACTGCGGGCCCACCCCTTCATAACGGTTATGAACCTTATGTCCAGCTCTCTAAGCGCGTACCTTCCCGCAGTCACAAATCAATCGAATCCGCTCGTTCCGAAAGAAAACCAGAATTTGTTCGGGAGAAAACTATGAACTGTGGACACGTAGCCGTAAACAGGATGAGCCACAGGGCACTCGGGGAACTTTCGTCACTGAGCCAGGATCTGCGTGAACCGCAAAGTGAAGCTGACGCAGAATCGTTGAGTCTGATTCACGCTGAACTTCGAACAACTCAAACCGGCCACACATGGCTCCATAACACGCCTGAGAGTTCGGGCGGGACATCGCCAAGGCGGTCATCGCACCCCACAGATCAAACATTTGAAACCTCGGCAACTGCCTTGCACCCTTTCGCCAGTCACTCAAGACAATTCGGAGATCCTATGGAATTGCACTACGACCAGATGTGGCCCTCATGCCGTCTCCAATCTGCCCTATCGTCGTTTCACCTTTGCCTCCTCTTTGCGCTCGTTCTAGGCCTGATCGCGCCCTGGATCCATGCCCAAGGCACAACCTCAGCGATTGGAGGTAAGGTCTTTGATCCAAGCGGTGAATCCGTCCGCGACGCTCTGGTGACCGTGACCTCGGAGGAGACAGGCGTCCAATGGACGGCGAAGACGAATGCGACAGGTAATTGGCAGGTCAATGCCCTCATTGCGGGTCACTACCGCTTCAACGTGCAGGCGTCAGGCTTTGAAATGCTGCAGCACTCCTCGGTGGAACTTCAGATCTCGGATCAGAAGTTTCTGGATGTGACCTTGGCAGTCGGCAGCACGTCAGACACGGTGACGGTCAACGCGGAGACTCCCCTCATCGACACCACCGCGTCGGTCTCCGGAACCACGTTGAGCAACGAAGACTTTGAAGAACTGCCATCCCAGTCGAATTCACCGATGGATTTCGTTCGGTTGGCTCCAGGCGTCTTTATGTCGCCACCTAGCGGTGGCGCCGCACTTCTATGGTCCAACAACTCGCTGTCGGCTATCGTTACCAACGGTTCAGGGTCTGGCACCAACGCGATGAATTACATGATCGATGGAGGCACCAACACAATCGTCTCCTCCGGTCAGGAGGCCTTTGTTCCCCCCACGGCCGCGATCGGCGAGTTGCGCGTCTTGACGAATGCCTACGACGCTGCCATTGAACGCACCGCGGCAGGCACGATCAACATGACCGTCAAGAACGGTGGCAAACAGTTCCATGGCTCTCTCTACGAAAGGAACATTAACAGCTTTCTCAATGCCAACTACTACCAGAACAATCTAAACCATGTTCCTACGCCGACTGTTCATTTGAATGATTGGGGAGGTTCAGTAGGTGGCCCCGTTTGGATTCCGAAATATTGGGATGGCAGGAAGAAAGGGACATTTTTCTTCTTCAACTATGACGGAATCCACAATACGTCGCCAGCAGCTACGGGCTATCTCAGCCTTCCTACGCAGGATGAGCGGAATGGTGATTTCAGCAAGTCCTATACGACCAACACCATCAATGGCGTCACTACGAAGTACTCGCTTTCAATCTACGATCCAAAGACCGCAACTCCTACGGGAAACAGAACACAATTCCAGAACGCCACCATCACCCCCGACCGCATCAGCCCTATCGCGAAGGCGATCCTCGCGCAGTTGCCGCTTCCTAACAAGGCGAGCGACGGAGCCAATACTGATTCAAACAACTACGTCATCAATCAACCGAAGATCGACCGGTTCAGCAGCTACATCGCCCGCGCTGACCAGGCATGGAACAACAATCATCACAGCTACTTCGAATACCGGTACAACCATCACCAGCGAGCTCGCTGGTGATCCCTTCGGCCCGAACAACATTCTGGCCGGAGCTTCTCTCATCAGGACCAACTATGGAGCAACGGTTAATCACGCATGGGTCCTTAATCCTCACTTTCTCGTGACTATCGTCGGTAACCTTACTGCTTTCAAGACCTCGACATACTCACCGGCAAATGCCCCCGGTGTGAGTGCTTCTTCGTTCGGGTTTTCGTCGCAGTTTGTATCGCAACAACTTGTCTCGGGCTTGCCTGCTATCACCGGATTATTCACCACGCTAGGTAATACGGCCGGCCCTTCATACGAGAACGACTACAATTATGAGGGACGCGCCTCTGCGCAGCAGATCTACAAGAACCATACCCTCCACTATGGAGTCGGTTATTTGGTCCAGCAAGAGGCCACAGGCTCAAACGGAAGCGCAGCGGGGTCATACAACTTCACAAATATTTGGACAACAGCAAACCCCAATACGACAGCCGGTGTTGGCGTGGGATCTGCGTTTGCATCGCTCCTACTCGGTCTACCTGCCAGTGGACAGATGACCAGCAATAGCAGCGCCTACTATTCCCAGCCGTACATTGGTACCTATATCCAGGACGAGTGGCGCATCCATCCCCGCCTTACTGTAAGTATGGGCCTACGGTGGGACTATCAATACCCTTTGACAGAGCGGCATGACAAATATTGGAGCCGCTTCGATCCAAACTATGACCTGACATCCATCACAAGTTATGCACAGCCGAAGTACGCGGCTGAGATCGGTGGAGCAGCAACAAATACCGGGATTCAGATGTTGCAGCAACAGCGCTCCAATCCAACGAGCTTTGTAGCCCGCGGCGCCATCCTCTACGCCGGACAAAACGGCACAACCCGGTCTGTTACGGATCCACAGTACAGGTATTTCCAGCCCAGATTCGGTGTTGCCTATCTCTTGCGGCCAAACCTGGTGTTCCGCGCTGGACTCGGACGTTTCGTTCAGAGCAATTACGTAGCGAACCATGGTAATCAGGCTGGATATTCGGCGACGACCACCTTCAACGCGACAACAGACAATTACATCACTCAGGCTTCTACTCTCGACAATCCATATCCCAACGGCTTGGTTGCCGATACTGGAAATTCGCTCGGCGTGTACACAAGCCCTGGGTCCGTCTCCACCTTCTACACTCCTAATATCAAGCGTCAGTACACCGATGATTACAGCGCGCACGTGCAATATCAGGTCCGGGACTATCTATTTGAGGTAGGTGGAGTTTACGAGTACACTACCGGTCTGGTCGTTGGATTCCATGTCAACAATCCAACCCTCGCACAGTGGCACGCTTCTTACGACCCCCAATTCGATTCGACCGGGCGACCGGTGGACACGTTGCCAGGTGAAACGCAGGTGACGAACCCTTTCAAGGGAACGCCCTACATCACCAACTCTCTGGCGACCAATTCAACAGTTTCGGCATATTCACTAGT
>Ga0137415_10002142_pt1 | contig 19642 bp, 3 predicted proteins | sample CZODoug3_1_1_16f_FD_183082 | JGI IMG/M metagenome (GOLD analysis project Ga0137415, IMG submission 183082) | Vadose zone soil fungal communities from Angelo Coast Range Reserve, California, USA - CZODoug3_1_1_16fungal (Hybrid Assembly) | ecosystem: Environmental > Terrestrial > Soil > Vadose...
CGAGAGCTGCTCGGACGGGTCTTTGACCCGTATGTCACGAGCAAGCCGAAGGGGACCGGTCTGGGGCTCGCCATCGTCAAGAAGATCGTTGAAGAGCACGGCGGCCGGATCGATGCGGACAATCGTCCCGAGGGTGGCGCACGTGTGCGCGTCGTGTTACCGGTTAAAGACAGCACACGATCGGCGACGGGGGGCGCGCGTGAGCGACGCGAGCAGCTGAGGAGGGAAAGGGCATGACTATTCCGCATATTTTGGTGGTTGACGACGAAGCAGACATCCGCGGCCTTCTGAAAGAGATCCTTTCCGAGGAAGGTTACGAAGTGGACGTTGCCGCGAACGCTGTGCAGGCTCGCGCCTCGCGCTTGCGCCAGACTCCAGACCTCGTGTTGCTCGATATATGGATGCCCGATGTTGACGGCATCAGCCTTCTGCGCGAATGGTCTGCGTCAACGACCGATGGTTGTCCCGTCGTGATGATGTCAGGCCATGGCACTGTCGAAACTGCGGTTGAGGCAACGCGGCTCGGTGCGTTTGATTTCGTAGAGAAGCCGCTGTCGCTCGCGAAGCTTCTGCGCACGGTTGAGCGCGCATTGGATGCAGGGAAACGTCGCCGGCAGTCAGGCAAGCTCCTGACGCCCGCTCTGATGGTTCCAGTCGGAAAGAGCAAGCAGATGCAGCAGCTTCGTACTGAGCTGCAGCAGATTGCCGCGAATCCTTCGTCAGTCTTGTTGACGGGTGAGCCGGGCTCGGGCCGGGAAGCGTTTGCGCGCTATCTGCATGAGCGCAGTCCGCGGGCAATGCAGCCGTTCGTAACGCTGCTCGCGAGCAGTCTGCGCGAGGTTGATGCCGAGAGTCGTCTGTTCGGGCGCGAAGAACCCGGAGGCACTCGCCAGACCGGACTTCTGGAGGAAGCGGGCGAGGGAACTCTCTTCATCCACGAGGTTGAAGATCTGCCGCCGTCGGCGCAGCGGCTGCTGGTGGGTGTTCTCGAGTCGGGGCAGTTCATGCGTCTGGGTGGCACCGAACCGGTGCGGTTGGCCGCGCGGGTGTTGTCGTCCGGTCAGCCCGGTATCGAAAACCGGGCCGGCACCGATGCGTTCCGGCGTGATCTGCTGGCCCATCTGAACATGTTGATTGTGCGCGTGCCGCCGCTCCGCGAATATGCGGAGGATGTTCCTGAGCTCCTGCGGCACTACGTCGATCGTCTCGTGGACAACGAGGGGTTGCAGTTCCGGCGCTTCAGTGTCGCCGCCCAGAATCGCCTGCGTAACTATCCCTGGCCCGACAACGTAAGGGAGCTGAAGAATCTCGTGCATCGCCTGCTCATCCAGGGGGGTGCGGAAGAAATCCGTCTCGAAGAGATTGAGCGCGAGCTGGCGGTTCAAGCCCCCCCGGGGGAGCCCCTCGTGAAACAGGACCTGCTGGCACTCCCCTTGCGGGAAGCGCGTGAGCAGTTCGAACGTGCGTATCTGCAACAACAGCTCCTGTTATGTAATGGTAAGGTAGGCCAGCTCGCGAAGCGGGTTGGGATGGAACGCACCCACCTGTACCGCAAGCTGCGCTCCCTGGGCGTGGACTTCCGGAATATCTCCGAAGATTGAAAATTCTCTCGAGGCTGAGATATTCAGCCGCCTGCCTGCAGTAATCCGAACGAGTAAAACCCCAAGTCGGGTCTGCCAGGCTCATGTTGCTGCGTATTGCCGCAGCCGTTCCCGGTTGTGCCCGTGTCAATTCATCCAGTATCAGACAGGAGTGTCGCGCAACTTGGAGCTGCACGGCTTGCGTGTGCTGATCGTCGAAGACGTCAGCGTCGACTCCGATCTCGCGATTCATCAGCTCGCCCGCGGAGGTATCCGCTGTGTTCACATCAGGGCGGACTCTGAGCCGAGCTTTCGTACGGCGTTGATGCGGTTCCGACCGCACATCATTCTTTCTGATTTCTCGTTGCCTGAATTTGACGGCCTGACGGCCCTCGAGATCGCCACGTCGGAGGCGCCGGATGTCCCTTTCATATTCCTCTCGGGGACGATCGGTGAGGAACGCGCCATCGAAGCCTTGCGCAAGGGCGCCGTGGACTATGTCCTGAAAACGAATCCCGCCCGGCTGGTGCCCGCAGTTCGACGTGCTCTTCGCGAGGTCAGCGAACGGGCGCGGCGTCGGATTGCCGAGCGGCAGATCCGAGAGAGCGAGCAGCGTCTGCGCGACATCGTGGACACGTCTCAAGACTGGATATGGGAGCTGGATGCGGAGCGTCGCTTCGTCTTCAGCAGCGAATCCGTCCGCGGGATTCTGGGCGCCCGCGTCCAGGAGGTCGTCGGCTCCCCTTTCGAATCGTTCGTACACGATGCCGATCGCGAATCCTTCACCGGGGCCCTGGAAGGATTGATTGCCGATCACCGCACTGCAACAGGAATCGTCACCCGCTGGAAACATTCTGGCGGCGAGTTCCGATGGCTCGAGGGCAATCTCCTTGCGCTCATCGGGTCGGATGGGGCGGTGTCGGGATATCGCGGCACTCACAGGGATGTCACCGAACGCAAACATCAACAGGAGCGGATCCTGCGTTTGACCCGCATGTTGCAGATGCAGAGCGGCATCAACGCTGCGGTGGTCAGGATTCGTGAGCGGGACGCGCTGTTGCGCGAGGCTTGCCGGCTTGCTTTGCAGGTTGGCGGCTATGAGCACGTCATGATTTCCCTCGTCGAGCCTGATGGGGGCCGCGCGGTGCCCTGGTATCGGCTCGGCATGAATGCGGACACCGATACCTGTGAACAGGTGTTCCCGATCGGTGATGGCACAGAGTCGGATACCAGTTTGATCGGGCGTGCTTTGCGCACGGGAGAGATCACGATCTCGACTGATCTGACCAAGACCGAACCGCCGGTCGCCTGCCGGGAACAACTGCTCACGGCAGGCTTCAAATCGGTAGTCGCACTGCCGTTCAGTGTCAACGGCGCTCGTGTTGGTGTGCTCTCGTTGGCCTCCCGGGAGTCGGATCAGCTCAGCGACGAAGAGCTGCTGCTGTTGCAGGACATGATTGCCAATCTGTCGTTCGCTCTGCAGTACCGCCAAAAGGAAACGACAGCCCAGTATCTGGCGTACTTCGACGCGTTGACGGGTCTTGCGAAGCGCGCGCTCTTCTGTGAGCGCCTGGACCAGGCATTGCGCAATCGCGTCGAGCCTGAAGGCGCCCCGACGGTCGTTGCATTTGATGTCATGCATCTGAGCAACGTGAACGACACTTTCGGCCGTCACGTGGGTGATCTGCTTCTGCAACGGGTCGCGGAGCAGTTGAAACATCACCTCGAGGACGACACGCGAATCGGGTATCTGGGGGGTGGCACTTTTGTGCTCGTCCTTCCCAGCGATGAGGCGTCAGCCGAAAGCGTCACGACTTTTTTGGAAAGCACGGTGTTTCGCGACGTTTTCAAAATCGAAGGCCGCTCGATCCGCGCTTCCTTCAAGTCCGGTATTGCCCGTTATCCATTGGATGGGGACGATGCCAGCACGCTGACTCAGCGTGCCGAAGCGGCGTTGAAACACGCCAAGGACTCTGGAGAACCCTACCTCCATTATCAGGTGGAGATGCACAGCGAGCTCGCCGAGCGCCTGGCGCTCGAGCACAGCCTGCGTGGCGCGTTGGATGAGCATCAGTTTGTTCTGCACTATCAGCCGCAGGTCAACATATCGACCGGCCGCATTGATGCTGTGGAAGCGCTGCTGCGTTGGAATGATCCGCAGACGGGACTGACATTGCCGGGACGCTTCCTGCCGGTGCTGGAATCATCGGGAATGATCGTCGCCGTGGGCGACTGGGTGCTGCGCAAGGCTGTTGAGGACTGCAAGCGGTGGACGCGAATGGGGCTCGGCCCGATTCGAATCGCCGTGAACGTATCGGCCCAGCAGATCCGCCGCCGCAACTTTGTGGATAACTGCCTGGCCGCCGCGTCGGCCTGCACGAACGGCGGCTATGGACTGGACCTGGAGATTACCGAGACCGGACTGTTACACGATGTTGAGGGAGCGAGCCGCAAGCTGCGCGAGTTGCGAACCGCGGGCATGCGAGTGGCCATCGACGATTTCGGCACTGGATATTCGTCGCTTGGCCTCTTGTCCAAACTTCCGGTCGATCTGTTGAAGATCGACCGGACTTTTATCAGCGGACTGCCGGACGACCCGGCCAGCGGCACGCTGGTCTCCAGCATCATCGGCCTCGCGTCGGCTTTCAACCTGATCGCCATTGCCGAAGGCGTGGAGACCGAAGAGCAGCTCGAGCTGCTGCGCAAGCTCAAGTGCAACCACTCGCAGGGCTTTCTGCATTCCCGCCCCGTCCCCGCGGAGCAGCTGGAGCAGATGTTGGCGCGCCAGGTGCGGCGGCCACTGCGCAGGGATTTGAACTGAGGCGTGCGGCTTGACGATTGAAAATGAGGACGTGATCGACACTGCCGGTGTCGACGAGGAGACGGGGGAGATCGTTCTCACCATTTCCGACCATCTGCCCTGGCAGGATTCCGGGCGTCATTGCCGGTTGTTGGAGAAGAAGATCTCCCGCTATCTGGCCTTCGTGCGCGGCGGGCAGATACTGCAGCAGTTTCCGCAAGCTGCGGGAACGCCGGTGCGCATCAATTTGATTTGTGAGCACGACCTCACTGAATTCGCGTTGCGGTTCCTGGCGGCGGCCCGGCAACAGCTGGGGGCCGCGGGCATTACGTTTTCTTATGGAAAATTGCCGGCTGGATTTTGATGAGCTGATGTCAACATCGTGGCCATAGACCTGTTTGTTCACAGCTCCAGCCGATCATCGAGAGCGTTTTCGCCCGGGAAGACAAACTTGGCGGTGCTGGCTGATCTGGCCCAGGAGTTGGGAACTCGACGTCTTGCGCGGGAATGCACCGCTCTCGCGCTGCGCGCATGGGTGGGATCGCGGCGTTTGCCGGGAAGAACAAAAAAAACCGGGTTGACCCCTAAACTGACCGGCCCGGGGCTGGATATCCCTGTAGTTCGCATATTGCACACACGGGGTCAAAAAAATGGTCGCGGTGATCTCAGGGAATGGTCTGGGGCTGGGAAACTCGTCACTCGGCTCGTTGGGAAGCCAGGGAGCGGTCGGTAACGCATCGGCAGGCAAGGCCGGCGAGCAGGTCTACGTCAACTCCACAACCGGTGACCTGGTCATCCAGGACCTGGATGACTCCATTGCCGCGCTGGGTGCCGGACTGGCAGTCACCCGTACTTACAACTCCCAGGGTCAACTGAGTGATGACTTTGGTGGCACGTGGCGACTGGGAGTCAATGAAAGGCTCATCAATCCCACGGGGACGTTGAACACCGCCGGCAGCACCATTACCAAAGTGTTCGGCGACGAATCCGAAGTCGTGTTCGTCTATGACACGACACGGGGCAAATATGCCGCGACGGGCCAGGCGGGCGCCGAAGACGAGCTGACTTACAACAGCAGCAGCCAGCAGTGGACCTGGGTAAATGGCGCCACGCGCGCGAGCGAGGTCTACAGTTCCAGCGGACAATTGCTGCAAGCGTCAGATGCCTCCGGAAATACGCGGACTTACGCGTACATCGGGGCGCAGTTGTCGTCTGTCACGCTGGGCGGACAGATAACCCACTTCGACTATACCGGCACAAACCTCACGCAAATTCGCGTGGTGTCACCGGATCAGACCCAGACTGTCACGCACTACATCTACGACTCGCAGAATCGCCTGAAAGTCGTTACGACGGATCTGTCTCCACAGGACAATTCCGTCACCGACGGCAGAATCTATACGACCACGTATGCCTACGACGGAACGTCGGATCGGGTCATCTCCATCACTCACAGTGATGGCACCTCCATCAGTTTCAACTACCAGCTGGTCGCCGGGACCTATCGGATCAAGACCTATACCGAGAGCGATGTCGGCCAGACCACCGCGACCGCCAATTCGTCCGTGCTGCAGACTACAGCGACACAGACTGTCACGAACACATACAGCCTCAATACGTCCGCGCTGACGGCGCCGCACTGGACAGAGTCGCTTTTCGACAATACGCCGAATCGGGAATTCATCACCGACGCTGTCTTCAATGAAAGCGGTGATGGATTCATGGCCTGGCAGCCGACCCCGCCGGGCAGCACGGCGGCCACCGCAATGTATGTGTCGAAGTTCAGTGCGGCTACCCAGAGTTGGGGCAGCCCCGTCGCGCTCACCGTGCCCGCGGGCCAGGCATTGGGTAATGTGAAGCTCGCGATCGACCAACAGGGGAATGCAGTCGCCGTCTGGGGGAACACTAGCATTTTCACGAGCGTATACAACAAGAACACCAATACATGGGGTGCAACGCAAACGCTGGCTACCGGGGTGAACGCGGGCGCGGCCCAGATGCACGTGAGCTTGAATGGCACGAACGCCGTAATGACCTACGGTGTTTTGCAGGCCAATCATGCTGGCCTGAACACATACAACCTCTATGTGATTCGCATGAACAACGGGGCGTGGGGTGGTCCCGAGCTCATTCAGTCCGGCGCGTCGACCTACGCCAATGCACAAAGAAGCGACGGGGTCGGCATCGACACCCAAGGCAATGTGACGGTTTTGTGGACGGATGCAAACGCGTCGACGTCGTCTGTCTACAGCAGGCGCTTTACGGCGGCGAGCGGAACCTGGGGGGCAATTCAGACACTGGACACCAACCCGGACGGGCCGTCAGGCCTCGATAATATCCAGCAAATTCGCTTTGTGTTTGATGTGAATGGCAACGGTTTCGCGATCTGGCGCAGAGGGGGCGACTCTGATGCGACCGTGACCAACCAGATCATGGGCGCCCGGTGGGATCGAGCCTCGGGTTCGTGGGGTTCTACGATCCTCATGCATACGGCGGACCATCCGGGTCAAACCTTCGTCGGAGGGCCTGCCCTGAGCACTGACTCGCAGGGCAATGTGCTTGCGACCTGGTATGACTGGCCGAACGTCTACTCGAATATCTTCAGTGCGGCGACACAGACCTGGTCGGGCAGTCAGAATATCTCCGGCAGTTTCGGAGGGTCCTCGTTCGGGCTTCCGTCCGTTTCGGACATCACGGGTGGTAAAGGACTCGTTCTAACCAACGGCCTCGGCACCTTTTATGTGAACGGTGCCTGGCAGTCCCCGCAATCTACGGGATTGGATGACTCGTTCTCGAGTGCTGAACAGAACTGGCTGGATCTCGAGCCCTCGGGCGATGCCGAGGCCGTCGGACTCAGGTATGACTACTACGGGCGTGGCGGCTTTGAGATTGTCAGGGCGCATTACACGAGCCAGTACAGCTACACGGTACCGGCAGGAGCGACCTGGGCCTCCATCGGCCAGGCCATCTATGGCTCGGCCAACGTCGCATCCCAGCTTCAGGCGGCAATGGGCAATCCCACGCTGTCCACCGGGTTGGTTCTCATAAACCTGCCCAGCTCTCTCAATGTGACGACCACGGCCGTCGTGCCCGTTGCTCCTTACTACACGGCGCCGGCGGGAGCGACGTGGGCAAGCGTTACGCAGGCGATCTATGGAACGACCGATGCAAACGCCGTCAGTGCTCTTCAGAGCGCGGTCGACAACCCTCCCTTGGTTGCGGGCGTCCAACTCACAGTTCCGGCGACACTGAACTGCATTGCGGCCTCCTCCGGACGCGTCACCACAATCAACTACACTACCGGTGCAACGGGGCCGGTCACCGTCAATTCAAACCCGGCCGCCGTTGTCTCGTCAGAGACACATACGTCCACCTCGACGGTCAATCTCGATACCAGCGAGCTGACAACCCCGAGCGGCGGTTGGTCGGGTCCCAACCTGTTCGTGCCCATTCCCGGGCTGACCCCGGTGACCGCATTCGATTCGGCCGGCAATGGCGTTGCGGTAGCGTTCTCGAACGGTTCTCTATTCTCCGCACGCTATGATCAGGCCTCGAAAACCTGGAGCGCGCCGGTGTTACTGTTCGAAGGTAACGAGCGCAACGATGAGCACCCGCCCACATTGACGGTGGACGCCCGAGGCAATGCGATCGTTGCCTGGAGTCATGGTGACAGTGCCTCCAACACCGTTTATGCGATGGCCTATGACTCCACCACGGGCAGTTGGGGAACCGCTCAGCAGCTCGAGGCTACCACTGCTTCACTCACGCCGATTGTCAACGGCGGAAACGAGGTCCAAGCGGCAATAAATGGTGGCGTCGGAGCCGTTACCTGGATGGAGTTGGATTCCGCAGGAACCAACCAGCTGAAGGCCGCCATCCTGCAGGGTGGAACCTGGAGCGGCGCGCAGCAACTCGGGGCCGGCGACAACGTACTGGCCACCCTGGGTTACAATGAAGGCGAGAGTCCCGCGGTCGCCGTACAGCCATCCGGCGCGATCACCGTTGCCTGGCGGACCGGGATTGCCGGGGGTCCCGCCGGCCTGTATGTCGATCAATACTCCCCTGCGACGGGAACCTGGGGCGGCGCCACCCAGATCAGCAGCACGATTGCGGCCACGGGTGACCCGCTTCGGGCGGCGTTCGATTCATCGGGCAACCTCATGCTCGTGTACGACGCCTCCGGTGCCGTTCGCACACAGACCTACAACTTCACAACGCATCAGCTCAGCGCGGCAGTCACCCTCACACCGTCGTCGGGTGTCGCTTCTCTGAGCGGATATTCCTTGGTGACCGACACTTCCGGCAATGCGCTCGTGGCGTGGTACGGCCCGGGTGTAATCGGCGCGACGCAGTACACCGCATCGACGCACAGCTGGGGCACACCGCAAACGATTTCCAGCAACGGAAATATCACGGGAAACGCTGTCTCCGCAGCCTTCTCGGGCGGTCACGGAGCGATATCCTGGGAAGTGTACGACCCCGGTGCGGGCGCTCACTCCTTGTACGTGTCGCAGCTCAACGCCGGCAGTTGGAGCGCACCCGATCTTGCGAGCGGCGGGGACGGCTTCACCTCCAGCGGCATGCTGGGTATAGACCAGTTCAATAACATAACTCTCGTCTGGGCCGGCGATTACGGCGTCGAATACAACACGTTCACCAGCGACACGGCGCCTTACTACACGGTGCAATCGGGCGACACATGGGAGTCCATTGCAACGACCCTGTACGGCACTGCGGCTGTCGCGCAAGCGCTCCAGAGTGCCCTGGGCAGTCCAGCTCTCGCGGCCGGTGTTCAATTGCGTATTCCACCAGCGCAGCTGACATACACGACCACCAGCACAGTTGCCGTGACGCCGTATTACGTCGTCGGTGGCGCAGATACGTGGGCTTCCATCACGCAGGCCGTCTACGGAACGTCGGACTCGACCGCAATTGCGGCTTTGCAGGCGGCCCTCGGAAACCCGACTCCGACGGCAGGCGCACATCTGAACGTTCCGGCCACTCTCAGCTATACGCCATCTTCACAGATTGGTGCGGTGTCACTGCAGACCGACATCCAGGATCCCGCCGGGCTGCTCACCACATACCTTCACGACAGCAATGGCCGCCTCATTCAACTGCTCAGCCCGACTGTCGGAAGCGCGCGTGAGAAAACGAGCTTTGCATATGACGCAAACGGCAATCTGACATCAGTCATTCAAGATCCCAACGGGCTCAACCGGGCCACTGCCTTTCAATACGATGCCAACGGAAATCTGGTCTATAAACGGGACGCCGACGGCGACACGCTGACTCGGGTCTACAGTGCGACCAACCAGCTGGTTGCTGAAACGCAATACCTGGTTGCGGATCCCGATGGCAGCGGTCCGGCTCAACCGGCGGCACCGCTGACCAAACGCTACGTTTACGATGCCAGTAACAATGTGCGCTTTGTGGTGTCGGCCCAGGGCGATGTAACTGAATACAGGTACAACTCCGCGGGCGAGCGCTCAGCCTCTCTTGTCTACGCCGGCGGAAAATACGACGTCAGCGCTCTGGCACCGGCTGCACTTCTGGGTCTGCCTGATCTGACGGCTTGGGCGAACTCGCAGAATCAGTCGACCCTGCAGCGGACCGACTATACCTATGATTTTCGCGGTCAGCCCGCGACTCAAACGGTTTACGGGCAGACGGATTCGAGTGGCGCAGGTGTAACGGCCACGGCCGCGACGACGCAATTTGTTTACGACCAGCACGGCAAACTTCTGAAGACGATCGAGCCGAGAGGCCTGGGAGCTTCAGATCCCGCGGCGTACAGCACTTCATATACGTACGATGGGCTGGGGCGTGTTCTGACCGCAACCCAATGGATTGCGAGTGGCGCCTCTCAGACGACCGTCAATCAATACGATGATGCCAACAATGAAGCTGTAACAACGTCCGCGAACGGCCTGGTTACGACCACAACTTATGATGCGGCAGGCGAAGTAACGAGTGTCTCGAGCTCCGATTCGAACGGGTTCGTCCTGAGTACGTCATTCTATTCGTACGACAGCGAGGGACGACTGCGGATCGTTACGGATGGTCTGGGAAATCGCGTGTATACGCTCTATGACGGCGCGGGACGCAAGAGCGCCACCATCCAGGCAGACGGAGAGCTGACCCAGTACGTCTATGACAGCACGGACGAGCTCGTAAAGGCGGTCAAATACTCGTCGTTGCTCACGAGTGCGACGCTCGCCACATTGGTGAATTCCCATGGCGCGCCGGCGGATGTCACGGTCGATACACTCGTCAACAGCCTGGCCAGCGTGCCCGGGCGCAATGCGGCCAATGACCAGATCAGCCGGCTCGTGTATGACGCGGCCGGGCGAGAGTTGTACAGCATCGATCCGCAGGGCGCCGTCACGGAAAACTTCTACGATGGCGCAGGTCGGGTGACCGACCAGATTCAATATGCCAATCGAGTCACCATTGCGGCCTCGGTCAATCAACTTCTGCCGGCCGACCTCGCCATCACCACATCGAACGGCGATCGCCACTCCCGTAGCCTCTACGATGCCGATGGCCGCCTGATCGGCAGCCTCGATGCGGCCGGCTATCTGGTTGAATATCAGTACGACAGTGCCGGGCATCTCACGCAGCAGCTCGCCTACGCAAATACAACTCCGGCGAACATGCGCGCCAATGGATCCCTGGCGCAGCTTCGACCCACCGCCGATCCGTCGCACGATATTGTCAGCTACTTCCTGTATGACGCAGCGGGAAGACAGGTAGGTAGCGTGGATGGCGAGGGATATCTGACAGAAACAACCTATGATCCCGACGGCAACATTGCGCAGACTACCCGTTACGATCAGGTTCTCACTTTTACGGCCGGAGCTACACTAGCCTCGCTCAGAGCCGCAGTTGCGGCTAACACCGTCCGCCACTCCACGTCCTATCAGTATGACGGTGCCGGCCGCAAAACCCAGGAGACCAACTACCTGGGATCCACGACTGCCTATGCTTACGACAGCGCCGGAGACCTGATCAGCACGACTCAGGCCGTGGGCGGGCCCGGAACGGTACCGCAGACACAGGCTCGCTACGACGGGCTGGGACGTGTGATTGCCGAGCTCACCCCTGAGGGAAGCTCCAAGATTACGGCTGGGATGTCTCAGGACCAGATTAATGCCATCTGGGCACAATATGGTGTCCGGTACACCTACGACCTGGCCGGGCGGCGAGCCTCGTCCACCGACCAGATTGGACATTCCACCCTCTATTTCTACGATGTGGATGGGCGATTGACGTACACCGTCAATCCTGCAGGAGAAGTCACCGAGGTTCGCTACAACGCCTTGGGACAAGTCAGTGACACGATCTCGTACGCGAACAGAATATCAACAGCGTCACTGATTGGCGGACCTCAGAATGCGGCTCTCGCAGCGCGAGTGACTTTGGCCGCAGACCCCGCTCACGACTCTCATACTTCGTACACTTACACGGCGACCGGGAAAGTGGCGACGAGCGCCACGGCCGAGGGGGCAACCGTAACGCATGCCTATGATGCGTTTGGCGATGAGACAGGGCGCGTTGAAAATATCGACGGCACGCACTCTATTCAGTACATCTTTAACTACGACAGTCGCGGTTTGCTTGCGCAAACCATCTCGGATCCTTCCGGGCTGAATCTCGTCGAAAGCGACACGTACGATGCCTTCGGCCGACAGGTTACGACGACTGACGCGTTTTCGATTGTAACTCGCGCCGAGTATGACCGGATCGGTCGCCAGGTCGCTTCCGTCGACGGATTGGGAGGGCGCAGCGTCACGGTATATGACGCATTCAGTCGAGTACTTTCGTCAAAGGACGCGTTGGGCAACGCGACGACCTATTCGTACGACGATGGTACCCGCACCGTAACGGAAAGGACGCCGGAGGGCGTCACAACAGTCACGGTCTACAATCTCCTGGGGCAAAAGGCCTCACAGGCCGAGGGCGGAATTCAAGCGCTTTTCTTTTACGATGCCAACGGGAAACTGACATCCGTTTCCCAGTCCGGCCTCACTGTCGAAACCTACGTCTATGATGCCGCGGGTCGCCTCGTTCAGTCCTCTGACGAAAAGACCCCGAGCACTACATATACATACGACGCGGCCAATCGCGTTTTGACGCAGACTCAGGATTCAACAACAGGTGGCCTGAACCTCGTCACCAGTTATACCTACGACGCGCAGGGTCGGGTCACGCAAGTCGTCGAACCGAGTCAACGCGTTACGGCCACGACCTACGACAGGGACGGCAACGTCAAGCAGATCGACGTGGACCCCACTGGTCTGGACGTACAGACGACGTATACGTACGACTACCAGGGCCACGTTCTAACGGTGGTCCAAGGCGCCGGCAGCTCGAATCCGCAGCGCACGCAATACTTCTACGACGCCATGGGAAGGCGCATCGAGGAGATTGACGATCCGACGTCCTTGGGCGGTACGCTGAACCTGGTCACGCAGTACAAGTACGATCCTGACGGAAATCTGTCCCGCAAAATTGACGCAGCCGGACATTCAACCTGGTACATACACGACGCAGACAATCGACTGCGCTACACAGTTGACGCACTTGGCGGCCTGAGCGGGATTCGGTATGACGCCGACGGGCGCATCATCAGCACGCGCCGCTATGTGGTAGCGCTCAACCCATCCGGATTCGGTGATTTCATCACCTTCGTCGATGTCAGTCCGAGCTCGGCGGATGATTTCCAGCAGACTGTCTACGATCGCGATGGACGCGCAGTCTATTCGATTGACGCGGTGGGAGACGTTACTGAGCGTCAGTTCGATGCCTTAGGCAACGTTACTCGCGAGCGAACCTATTCGGATCGAATCGCCTCGGGCACATATACCTCGGCGGCGGCCGTCGCCTCAGCGCTCAGTGCGGTTCGACCCGACATCAATGCGATAGCGATTACAGACCACGTCACCTGGACCGCTTACGACAATCAGAAGCACGTCGCATTCACCGTAGACAATACGGGGGCGGTCGTTCAGACAATTCGCGACGCGCACGGAAATGTCACAACGCAGACTGCATTCGCATCGCTATATTCGGGTGCGAAGGATCTGGGCTCTCTGACCGCCTGGGCTGCGGCGAACGCGGGAAACACGGAGAATCGGGTCACCCGTAACTGGTATGACGCGCTGGATCGGCAGCGTTTCGAGTTGGACGCGGCCGGGTACTTGCACGAGATACGCTACGACGACGTCAATCGCCAGAAACGAGAAATTCTCTATCAAACCTCATCGCCGTTCATTGCAGCCGGCGCGTCCCTGGCTGATGTCGTTGCGGTGTCCCACGTACTTACGCCTTTTCTCGGCGCTGTTGGAACCACCACATACGACGTCCTCGGGCGCATTCAGAGCGTCAGTGACGCTGCGAATCAGACGGAGTCATACACGTACGACGCCGTTGGCAACAAGATTACATACACGAACAAAAATCAGCAGACGTGGAACTACGTATACGACGCCACCCATCGGCTGCTGCAGGAAATTGCGCCTCCGGTGGCCGTTACGACGATAACGAAATCAGCCGTTCTGTTGGCGAGCACCGCTGCCAGCGTACGGTTGACCACTGCTTATACTTACGATGCTCTCGGTAACGTCCTGACTCGAACGGAAGCTTACGGCACGTCGCAGGCGCGCACCACGTCGTACGACTACGACGCGCTCGGGCGACAGATTCGTGCACACCTGCCGTCAGTCGGCGTTTACAACGAAGCCGGCGACAACCCGGGGCTCACCGGGAACAATGTTGTTCGAACTGAAACTACCCCGGATCTCTATACCGAGACGGCCTACGATGCTCTGGGCAATGCCTATCGGGGTCGGGATGTCTCCGGAAACTACAGCTTCAAGACGTACGACGCCGCGGGCCGTGTGACCTATGCAGTTGATGCCAACGGTTACGTCACCGGCTACTCATACGACGCATTTGGAAATCAAACCGGGCTCACCCGGTACGCAAACCCGCTGAGCAGCCCGCTGCCGACCAATAGTTCCGATATTTCCGACTGGGACATCGCGTCCCGGATGTCGGTGAATCCTGCCGCAGACCGCACTATCACGACGCTGTATGACGCGGACAGCCGCGTAATCCAGGTGATCATGCCCACAGCGCTCAACTTCGAGCCGAGCACGACGGGCCTGGGAGGAGCTACCTTTGTTGCGGGCGCCACGACGATTACTGAATACAACGCGTTTGGTGAGGTCATCCGAACGCGCCAACTCGTCAATCCTCTGACGTCGACGTACGCGGATACCTATTGCTACCGCGATGTCATGGGCCGCGAGATCGCCGAAGTCGATCCCATGGGCTACCTCACCAAGTACACCTATGACGCCAACGGCAATCTTGTCATCAAATACGAATACGCGAAGGCTCTGGCCGCCGGCAGCTGGAACACGGCAACTTTCGGAACACCTGTCAAGACTACGCCGTACAGCAATCCCACTGATTCGTCGGGCTGGGATCGGGTAACCGAGTACGCCTATGACGCACTCAATCGCAAGATCCGCGAGACGCTCGATGACTTCGATTACTACAGCATCAGCTCCGGCGATCACATTCTCACCCACAACGACTCGAACCGGGAGACGGACTACACCTACGACGCGATTGGAAACACCATCGAAGTCACAACCGCCGGCATATCAACGTTCACTTACTACGATGCACTCGGGCACGTCGTTGGAGTTGCCGGGCCGCGCCGCAACGTCGATGGCAGCGTCAACAGCAGCGGGCAGCCAAATGATCAGGAATTCACTCCGCTGACGGAATACCGCCTGGATGCGTTCGGGAATGTTGTAGAGCAGATTCAGCACGCCATCGACGCTGGGGGTCTGTCCGCGGCACTCAGTCTGCCGTACATCGCACCATCCGGGTCGGATCGCACCACTCTCGTCTTGACCGACGCCCAGGGAAGGGCAATCCAGACCCAGGATGCCGCGGGAATCCAGAGCTATGCGTCGTACGACGCGCGCGGAAATCTCGCGAAGGAATGGCAGTACGTCAAGAACAATGACGGCGTCGTCGAGACGATCGTCACGATACATGAATACGACGCATTGGGGCAGGAGACGGCCTCTATACAGCCGCAGACGAGCGGTGGTGTCATCGCGCGTACGCAGATGCAATACGACGCTTTCGGCGAGATCATCCGCAAGGGCGTTTACAACAGCACTGACGTGACGGGCCAGCAGGAGTATTTCGACTACGATCAAGCGGGCAGGTTGTGGCGGACCAACTCCGGCGATGAGGTCGACAAAGTCTACTTGTATGACCTCGCCGGTCGCGCGACCGCGCAGATCGCGAGTCAAACCACGAATCTGCACAGCGTTGCCGATGCCGGCGCGGCGAATGCGCTGACCGGTACAATCCGGTCGGAAACGCTGTATGACCTGAACGGCCGCGTGGTTCAACAGCGCGCGCCCCAGTTTACCGTCACGAATACCCAAGACCTGATCGCGGGCAATCCTGCCATCAGCACAATGGCGACTCCGGTACCGCCGGATGCGATCTACCAGCAGTTCACGACATTCTCGGACTACGAATATGAATTCGACCAGACCTTCTATGTAATCAATCCGACGAGCATCGCGGAAGGGGGCGGCTATGTACAGGTCTCACCGCCCAGCGCGGACAATCCGTATGGCGAGTACGAGCAGGTGTCGGCCGCGGGCTACCAGGTTGTTCAAGCCAAGCAGTTCCATTGGGCTGCGCCCGCAACCATCGATACAGTGGCGACTTTCACCTATTGGCCGCTCAGCAATCCGAGCGCGACGCAGTCCCTGGATGTCCACACGGTTTCCCAGGGCCAGCTCGGTGTCAACATCGACGCATTGGCGAGCGGTCAGTACGGTTATACGATCAGCTACACGCGAACGGGGGCGAGCAGTCCCTTCGCAACCCAGACCGGAACGTTTGACTCCGGCAGCGGTGCCGTCAGTGTCAACTCCGGGGCGTCGATCTCATCGCAGACGGTCGCTCCAACCACGTACCAGACATCGGATCGTTGGGGCAATGTCATCAGCGTGCAGGATGCTGGCGGTGGCATCACCCAATACCGTTATGACCAGCTTGGACACCTCACATACACCCTTTTGCCGACCGTAGACAATATCGACACGAGGGCAGGGGTGGACCAGCGCGTCTCACGCGCCCAAACGAGTAATTTCTACGACATTCACGGCAACGCCATCGAGACTCGGGACGGCAACGGCCAGACCACGCGCCAGACCTACAACGATGCCGGCCAGGTCCTGACTCACCAGGATGCGGACTTCGGCGTAATCCGGACAACCTACGATGATTTCGGCAACGTCATTCAGACAGTCGACCCCTTGGGCTACCGGACGCGAAATGTCTATGACGTAAACAATCGGCTGATCGAGACGGCACAGGAGCTGGTGCTCAACACCTTCACCAGCAACGATCCCACCGATCTGACGAACAATTTCGCCCGCAACATTATTTTCCAGCACTACTCCTATGACACTGCGGGACGCCGAATCAGCTCAACAAACGGCGAGAGCCTCGTAACCAAAGACTGGTACGACCTCCAGGGGCGCCTCTTGCGCGAGCGTACGCCCCTGGGGTTCGAAACGACCTATCAGTATGACGTCCGCGGAAACAAGACTCGCATGACCGACGCTGACGGAAGTGTCGAAACATGGACCTATGATCCCAATGGCCGGTTGACCGGTCGTACTGATCTGCAGAATACGGCTGACTACGGCGTTGGTGGCGGAAGTTCCTATGTTTACGGATATGACGCCGCGGGCGAGATGACTTCTCAGACGAATTCGTCTCTTGGGCAACACATCGTTACGGCATACGACACGGCCGGCCACGTCACGAGCATTACCGATACCGGGACGGCTGTCGGCGGAACGGGGTTGGTCAGCTCCAACACCACGACCACCTACAGCTACGATGCTGCCGGCCGGGAGACGCGCGAGATTGTTGTTGTCGATGGCCGGCAACAGGCTGACACGCGAATCACCTATGATGCCCTGGGAAGAATTGCCACGCTCGACGATCCCGATTACCGCTTGACGTATCGGTACGATGGCGCGGGCAATCGTACGGTGATCACCAATGACTATTTGAATCACAAGGGTGAGGAGCAGCATCAGGAGCTCTACTACCGATACGATTCCATGAATCGCGTGATCATCAGTCAGGGCGTGAAGACGACGGGCGCGGTTGCGGATATCACGGTCACTGCCGATCAGGGCACCATCCTCACTTACGATACCAAGGGCGATCGGACCAGCGTTACGACGAAAGGCACGGTCTACAATGAGGTCGTTACCGTCAATGGCAACCAGGAATCGTTCGTCTGGAATGAGGTTGCCGGACCCAACGGTCTGTCGACTACCGACTATACATACGACGGCGCGGGTCGCCTGACAACGACATCCAAGCAGACAAACCAGACAATCACCAACCCCGCGGCCGGTACGTCAACGACGAATAGCATCTTCACGATCGTTGATGTGCATGCGTATGACCAGGTATCGCGACTGACGCTGGATGAAAACTCCGCTGTCGTGAACCATGCCCTGTCAGTTCAGGACGTCGTCATGGGGTACGACGCCGATGGGCGTGAGGTTACGCAGAGGACCTCCCAAGACGGGGTTGTGCAGTCCCAGGTCACTTTCGGCACTGCGACCTTGAACGCCGCGACGCACACCTGGACCACCGGCTACGACGCTGCTGATATTCTCCGTGGATACACGGTCGATGTGTATAAGAACGGCGCATACAACTACACGACGACCTACAAAGACACCTACCGATTGAGCAGCGGTTACCTTCAGACCGCGGAGTCGGCGCATTCGGTTGGGACCGGCGCACCTCAAGACGGGTCTACATCTCGTACCTACAACGTAGATGGATTCCTCGTTCAATTCACGGATACTGCGGCTCATCAGAACGACCGCTATTTCGCGAACGATGCGCTGGGCCATACGCTGGCAACCATCGAGGGCCAGTTTGACGGTCAGAGCGGGCGGATGACGGTGTCGCAGGCCTGGGATGTCGCGGTCGACCGCAATACCTGGGCCGGTGTTTACAACGTGCCGCAGGCGCAGTACTTTTTCTACGCTGACGGAAACTACATCGGAAGCTTTGGTCAGCTGCAGAGTGCTGACGGCGCGTTTGCGGCCAATTTCGATGTCAACTACACGCCCGTGTCGTCTCAATATCCTGCAAACGCGCCCGCAAAGGTTGTCGTTCAGGAAGGCGATACACTGCGGATCGTCGCTGCTCGCGTGTACGGGGATTCGAGCCTCTGGTATCTCATCGCGCAGAAGAACGGGTTGACCGACCCTGATGCGCAGCTTAGCCCCGGCACCACCCTCACCATCCCGAACGATGTTGTATCGCTTCCCAATTCGAGCTCCAGCTTCAAGCCCTTCGACCCGGCGGCGGCCATCGGTGATACCACCCCAACACAACCGGCGCCTCCACCTCCCCATCAAAGTGGGGGCGGATGCGGCGTATTCGGCCAGATTCTGGAGATCGCCGTCGCGATTGTGGTGACGTATTTCACGGCTGGAGCCGCTACTGGCCTCGATGCCGTGTGGGCAGGAGCCATCGGCGGTGCTGCCGGCAGTGCCGCCAGCCAGGCTGTAGCGATTGCCGACGGTGATCAGCAGGGGTTCAACTGGAAGGGCGTGGCCCTCGGCGCGGTGGGAGGCGCCGTAACGGCCGGTATCGGGGAAACGGGTCTGGGCTCGGGTCTGGGAGACCTGGGTCAGGCTGCCGTACAGGCGGCCGCCAGCAGCGTTGTCACGCAGGGTATCGGTGTTCTGACCGGGTTGCAGAATCACTTCAGCTGGAGCCAGGTTGCCGTGGCTGCCGCGACTGCCCCAGCTGCACGCGCGGCTGGGCGGAGCGTTGATTCCAAATACGGTTCGCAGGGGTATCACGCGGGGTTTGAGGCCAATCTGGCTGCGAACGCGGCCTCCGGCCTGGCGACTGCTTCAGTGCAGCTTGCATTGAACGGGAAGGTTCAGACGCAGACGATTCTGGCCGATGTGTTTGGCAACACACTGGGCGACAGCATCGTTCACCAGGTCAGCGCGCCTGGCGCGACTTCGGCGATTGCAACAACCGCAGGCCAGGACGGGATCAACACGTATGAGGGGGCGTATCGAAATAGTTCGTTGGGCCGCCTGACGCTCGCGGATCTCGACACTGCGCCGGCAGGCAATGATGTGCCGGTTGGCGT
>Ga0137415_10002143_pt1 | contig 19639 bp, 18 predicted proteins | sample CZODoug3_1_1_16f_FD_183082 | JGI IMG/M metagenome (GOLD analysis project Ga0137415, IMG submission 183082) | Vadose zone soil fungal communities from Angelo Coast Range Reserve, California, USA - CZODoug3_1_1_16fungal (Hybrid Assembly) | ecosystem: Environmental > Terrestrial > Soil > Vadose...
GCTCACCGCCGCCCTGCGTGCCGCGGCGGCCGCGGGCACGTAGGGTGCGGGTCGGTGCGCCGGGAAGTCTGGTCGGCATGGGATTGTCACGACCGGCGGAGGTGCGATTCGGCTGTGCGGAGCGTCGAGACCGTTCTGTTCCTGGTGACGCTGTCGACCGTGGTCGCCACGTTCGCCCGCCGGCTCCAGTTGCCCGCGCCGTCGCTGCTCGTGGTCGCCGGCGTCATCGTGGGCGTGCTGCCCGGGGTGCCTCAGGTAGAGGTCACCCCGGACGTGGTCAGCCTGGTGGTGCTGCCTCCGCTGCTGTTCGCGGCCGGTGAGGAGCTGCCCTGGCGTGACCTGCGCGCGGTGTGGCGGCCGGTCACCGTGCTCGCTGTCGGGTTGGTGCTGGTCTCCGCCGCCGCGGTGGGGTTCGTCGCCGTCGCGCTGACTCCGCTGCCGATCGGGATGGCCTTCGTCCTCGGCGCCGTACTGGCCAGCACCGACCCGGTCGCGGTCACCGCACTCGGTCGCCGACTCTCGCTGCCGCCCCGGGTGCAGGCGCTCGTGCAGGCGGAGAGCCTGTTCAACGACGCCACCAGCCTGCTGTTGTTCCGGGTCGCGCTGGGTGTCGCGGTGGCCGGCGGGTCGCTATCGGGCACGGCGATGCTGGGCACGTTCGCGGTGCTGGCCGGGGGCGGGGTGCTGCTCGGAGCGCTGGCTGCCGGCGGGGCTTACCTGATCCGGCGGCGGACCGAGGACCCGGTGCTGGAGACCGTGGTCTGCATCATCACCCCGTACGCGGCGTATGTGCTCGCCGAGTCGGTGTCGGCTTCCGGGGTGACCGCCGTGGTGGTGGCCAGCCTTATCCTCGGCACCCAGGCCACCCGGCTCACCACCGCCCGGATTCGGCTGCAGCTGGGCGCGGTGTACCAGACGATCGTGTTCCTGCTGGAGAGTGTGGTCTTCGGGCTGATCGGGCTGCAGTTGCCGGCGCTCGTGCGGCGGTTGCCCGGCACCGACCAGATCTGGCCGCTGCCGGCGCTGGCGATCGCGGCCACCCTGATGGTCGTGCGCGTGCTGTGGGTGTTCCCGCTCGCCGCGCTGACCCGCCGCGACGGCGCTCGGCTGTCCTGGCAGGTACCGGCGGTGGTGTCCTGGGCGGGCGCGCGCGGTGTGGTGCCGCTCGCCGCCGCGCTGTCCATCCCGCTCACGCTCGACGACGGCACCCTGCTCCCGCACCGCGACCTGGTCCAGCTGCTGACCACGGCGGTCATCGTGCTGACCTTGGTCGTGCAGGGGTTCACGCTGGCCCCGCTGGTCCGCCGCACCGGTATCGCGGTGAGTCCACACCACACCCACCGGGAAGTCGCCGGCGCCCGCTCGCGGCTCGCCCTGACCGCACTGGATTACCTGGACGAGCTTGAGCATGGCGAGATGGCGCCGGGATACGTGATCGAGCAGCTGCGTCAGAGCTGGACCGCGCGGCTGGCGCGGATCCGGGCCGACGCCGTCGACGACCAGGACGGCGCGGCGGCGTCCAGCATCTACCGCCAGTTGCGCCGGGACCTGCTGGCGGTCGAGGGTGCCGAACTCGACCGGCTGCACCACGATGGGGAGATCACCGACACCACCCGTCGGCGGATCCAGCGGATCCTCGACCTGGAGCAGGCCGGATTGAGCGATGACGCACATTGACCGCCTCCGACGCGACCTCGCGAGGGTGGGCGCGGGCGTCGTGCTCCCGCCGCTGCCCGTCGTGCTCTCGCTGCTGCTCGCCGTGCTGGCGGGGCTGTCCGGGTGCGGGCAACCGGCGCCGGCCCCACCCACCGCGACGGTCCGGGTGGGCTCGGTGGAGCGGACCGCGTCGGCGGTGGGAGCCCTGTCCGGGGTGACGTCGGGCGGACCGGGCGGGGTGGCGGTGGTGCCGTTCGAGGAGTCCGGAGCGGCCGCCGTCCAGCCCGGACAGTCGGTCAGGCTGACCTTCGACGCGATTCCCGGTCTGGAGCAGGCTGGCTCCGTGCTTGCGGTCGCCCCGGAGCCGGTGAACATCTCGGGGGTGACGAACTACTACGTCACGATCGTGCTGACCCAGGGCGATCCCCGGCTCCGGGCTGGGCAGACCGTACGGGCGGCGGTGACTGTCACCGCGCTGAGCAACGTGCTGGTGCTCCCTAACAGCGCGGTGACCAAGCAGGGGCCCCTGTCGTTCGTGCGCATATCCGGACCCGGCGGGCAGCCGGTGCTCACGCCGTTCGTTCCAGGCGCCGTGGGGGACGACACCACCCAGGTGCTGTCCGGCCTGGGCGAGGGCCAGCAGGTGCTGCTCCCGCCGGCGACTGGGGCGGGAAGCTGACGGGTGGGCAGCTGAGCGGGCACGACCGGGCGGCGGCGGGCACGAGCCGGCGGTGGCGGGGCACGACCGGGCGGTAGCGGGCACGAGGGGGGTGGCGCGCACGAGGGGCGGTGGCCGGAGCGGCGTCGTCCGCTGGGTAGCGTGGGCGCCCATGAGCAGCGAGAAACCTGAGGTCGAGTTCCCCGGTGGCAACCCGCCCGGTGATCTGGAGATCGAGGACATCAGCGAGGGCGATGGCGCGGCGGCCAAGGCCGGCGACGTGGTCTCCGTGCACTACGTCGGGGTCGCCTGGTCCACCGGCGAGGAGTTCGATTCCAGTTGGAACCGAGGCACCCCGCTGCAATTCCGACTGGGCGTCGGCCAGGTCATCTCCGGCTGGGACCAGGGCGTGCAGGGCATGAAGGTCGGCGGCCGGCGGCGGCTGGTCATCCCGGCACACCTGGCCTACGGGGACCGCGGCGCCGGTGGCTCAATCGCGCCGGGGGAGACCCTGATCTTCGTGTGCGACCTGGTCTCCGCCTGAGCAAGGCACTCGGGGCCGAGGGCGGCCAGGGTGTCTGGGCTCGAGGTCCGGACCATCTCGCCGCCCCTCGGCCTTTTCCGGCCGGCCGCGCCGCGCGAGCCGGCCCCGTGGCTACGGCCTGACCTCACCCGGCTTGCCGATGTGGTCGGGCGTCTGCCCGGACCGCGTGCCACCGGACTTCGACTCCGGCCCGCACGGGTCGGTGTTCGGGCCCACGGCGTTGGCGGTGGTGACCGCGCACTTGGCCGTCCCGCGAACGTGCCCGTTCGGGCCGCCTGCGTTGTTCAAGCCCACCGCCGCGGTGACAAGTACGACCGCGGCGGCCACGGTGCCGGTGAACCAGAGAGTGATTCGGTGCATGATCATCCTTCGGGTGGGGGTGGGTGAGCTGGACCGGGTTGGCTACCGGCCGAATTCCTCCGTGTGGATCTGTTTGCGCAGGACGCCCGCGCGGAGGGCCGCCGTGCGTACAGCGGTGATCCAGCCCGGTGGTCCGCACACGAAGAGGTCTCGGGTGGCGAGGTCGGGGATGAGCGCGGTGAGGGCGTCAGTGTCGTCGTCGCCGGCCCCCTCGGGGATCCAGGAGCTCTCGGTGCGCCGCGCGCCCGGAAGGTAGTGCACCATGACGCCACGGCGCGCGGCGATCTCGTCGATCTCGGCCTTGAACAGCGCGTGCTCCTCCCGCGAGTAGCGGTAGACCAGCACCGTGTCCCCGGGCTCGTACCGCGCGTCCTCGAGCAAGGCGCGGATCGGGGTGATGCCCACGCCGCCGGCGACCAGGGCCAGCAGGGCGTGCCGGCGTCGCAATGTGGTGAGCGTGCCGTAGGGGCCCTCGAAGAGGACCCGGGTGCCAGGCTGCAGCGTCGCTGCTCGCGCGCTCCCGTCGCCGGCCGTCTGGATGGTTATCCGCATCTGGTCGGGTTCAGGGGGCGCGGAGAGGGTGTAAGGGTTGCCTCGGGTCCAGCCGGGGCCGTCCAGGAACCGCCAGATGAAGAACTGGCCGGAGCGGGTACGCAGCCGCTCCAGGCGGCGGCCGCGCACGATCACCGAGACGGCGCAGGCGCTCTCGGTGCGCACCTCGGCCACCCGCGTCCCGTGGTACAGCGACCGCCAAAGCGGCAGCCCAACCCGGCAGGCCAGCACCGCGGCGGTGGCAGCCAGGTAGAGCGTCCACCAGTAGATCTGGGCGACCGTGGTGTGGAAGTCCGCGCCCATGGCCAGTTGGTGGGGGAGCGCGAACCCGATGCCGAGATAGGCGTAGAGGTGCAGCAGGTGCCACGACTCGTAGCGCAGCCGGCGCCGGGCGGCCCGAATCGAGCTGGCCACCACCAGGATCAGCAGGACCGTGCCGGCGCTGGCCAACAGCATCCACGGGTCGGCGACGAACAGTGCCCACAGCACCGCGGCAGCAGTGACTCCGGACCGAGATAGCCGTTCGGCGAGGAACAGCGCGATGTGCGCGACCATGAACCAGAACGAGGCGAACCCCATCAAGCGGTGCCGGCGGGCGAGCAGGTCGTGTCCCCACGCCCGTTCAATCCAGGGGATCCGCGCCATCAACACGACCTGCAGCAACATCAGGTCGGCCGCCAGCAGCCCGGTGAGCAGGCCCAGCGAGCCGAGGATCTTCTCGCCGCTGGCCAGGCTCGCGCCGCCCTGATTGAGCAGCCACATGCAGACCACAGCAATGACGGTCCCGCCCGCGGCGGGTCCGAGCAGGTCGGCCCAGCCGAACCGGATTTGGCGGCTCGCCGGGAACGCCACGGCGGCGTTGTTGCCGTTCACCTGTGTTCTCCGGATTCGGGTCGGAAGGCGCCGTGATCGGCCGGACATCCTGAGCGTCCGGCAGGGCCCGGGAGGGTGCCTCCACCTTGCGGCCGGATCGATCGGCTTTTCGGTCGGGCGCATCCTCCTTTGGCACGAGGCCGCCCGTGATCGGCATCGGTACCGTTGCTGACGTGGCGCTCTCCTTGGCTCATCGACTGGTCGCTGGCTCTTTGCCGCCGGTCCGCTTGGCCGCGCCAGTTGTCGTGCTGGGGTACGTCACGCTGATCAGCAAGGGGGAGGTCACCACCGGCGACTGGGTGAGCGCCGGGCTGTGCGCCGGGTTCGCGCTGCTGGGTGGGCGGTTCCCATTGGGCTCGGCCCTTGGCCAGGCCGGGCTGCTTGCGGTCGTCCAGCTGCTCAGCGGCTTGGGGATGCCGCCGCACAAGGACGTCTCGCACGCAATGCTGGTCGGTGCGCCGCTCGTGAACGGCTCCACCAGCCAGCCGGTGCTGCTCATGGCGAGCGTCGCGCTGATCGAGCTCGCCGCGCGCCGGCCTTCGCGCCAGGCGCTCGCGGCGGGCGCGGCGCTAGCCGGCGTGCAGCTCGGCGTCGCCGGGTTCCGGGACTTACTGGGCAACCCGCTGCCGCTGGCCTACCAGCTCACCTTCACCGTGGTCGCGCCCATACTCCTGGGCGCCTACCTGCAATCCAGCCTGCGCGCTTACCAGCAGGCCAAGGCCGCCGCGGCCGCCGCCGACGAGCGCCGCCGGGAGGCCGAACGGGCCGCCCGGCAGATCGAACGGACCGAGGTGGCGCGCGAGATCCACGATCTCATCGCCCACCATGTCGCTTCCATCGCGCTGCGCACCGCCGTGGCCCAGGAGGTGCTCCCCGACGTCGACCCGCGATTGACGGCGGTGCTCGACGAGGTGCACACGGCAGCCACCACCGCGCTCGCCGACCTGCGCAAACTCGTCGCCGTGCTGCGGGACCCGGATGCGCTGAGCGCGCGGCGGCCGGCCCAGTTCGGTCCGGTGCTGCTGGAGCCGGCCGACCTGCCGGAGTCGCTGGCCACGATCCTGGACGGTGCGGCCGCCGCCGGCCTGAGCGTGCGGCGTGCCGTCGACCCGGAGGTGGCGGGTCTGGACGCGGTGCGTGCGCTCGCCGTGCTGCGGACCGTGCAGGAGGGTCTGACGAACGTGACGAGGCACGCGGGCCGGTGCACCCAGGTCCACGTGGTGGTGGGCGTTTGCGCCGGCCAGGTGGAGATCGACATCGTCGACCAGGGATCCAGCGCGGCGCGGGCCGTGCCCGCCGTGGAAGCCGCGCCCGGTGTGTGGGCAACCGCGGGACCGCACGCCGGGGGTCACGGGCTCATCGGCTTGAGCGAGCGGATGGCCATGCTCGGCGGATCTCTGTGGGCGGGGCCGAACGGTTCCGGGTGGCGGATTACCGCGCGGCTGCCCATCCAGGAGCCGGACCCGAGCGCGTCGGACCCGAGCGCGTCGGACCCCAGCGCGTCGGACTCGAGCGCGCTGACGCCCCGCGCGGGGACGGCGCGGTGAGCCGAGCATGATCCGGGTGTTGCTGGCTGACGACCAGGACCTGGTTCGGGCGGGGCTGCGCATGCTGTGTGAATCGCAGGCCGACATCGAGGTGGTCGGCGAGGCCAGCAACGGCGCGCAGGCGCTCCGGCTCACCAGCCACGTGCTGCCCGACGTCGTGCTGATGGACCTGCAGATGCCCACGATGGACGGCATCACCGCGACCCGGCTGATCCTGCAGGCCAGGCCGGCCACCCGGATCCTGGTGCTCACCACGTTCGACGACGACGAGCACCTGTACCCGGCCCTGGCCGGTGGGGCCTGCGGGTTCCTCACCAAGGACGCCGCGCCGGCACAGCTACTCGACGGCATCCGGCGCGCCGCCGCCGGTGAGAGCCCGTACAGCGGCGCCGTGCTGCGCAGGCTGATCGACAGCGCGATACAGGCCAAGACCACGCAGGCCTCTGGCGAACCCGAGCCGGAGATGACGCCGAGGGAGCGGGAGGTGCTGGCGTTCGTCGGGATGGGCATGTCCAACAACGAGATCGCCGCTCACCTGGGCATCGGGCTTACCACCGTCAAGACGCACGTCGCCCGACTGATGGAGCGCACCGAGGTGCGGAACCGGGTACACCTCGCACTGCTTGCCGTCCGACACCACATCACCCACCAGTAGATGTCGACCGGCGGCTGGTAGATCGGCCCCGCCGCCGGCCGACTCCATCGGCGGCGAGGTCCAGGTGGACGTCAGCATGCGGCGGCGTGCTTTGCCCGTCGCTGGGGGAGGACGCTGTTGTCATGACCGATCGAGACACCTCAGCCGGGATCCCGGCCCGGGTGCGACTGGGCTGGCTGTCCGGTGAGCTGTCCGCCCGACCCGGCGAGCCCACCCGCCCGCGGCCGGCGCCTGGGGAGCATCGGCTGGGGCAGGCGGAGCACCGGCCGGCGCCGGGGGAGAACCGGCTGGGGGAGGCCGACGGCGCGCCGGTGCTGTACGTGCCGGACGGATTGCCGGACGGGCCGGTGGCGCTGGTGGTACTGCTGCACGGCGCCACCTCGAACCCCGAGCGGGCGCTGCCGTACCTGCGCGAACAGGCGCGGGGGTACCGGTTTCCGCTACTGGTGCCCAAGTCGCGGGACCGCACCTGGGACGTCGTCCGCACCGGGTTCGGCCCGGACGTGGCGGCCCTGGACCAGCTGCTGGCGGCCGTGTTCGAGGAGATCGCGGTGGACCCGGAGCGGGTGGCCATCGCCGGCTTCTCCGACGGTGCCTCCTACGCACTGTCCGTCGGGCTGATCAACGGGGACCTTTTCCCGCGCATCCTGGCGTTCTCCCCGGGGTTCGTGCTTCCCGGGCAGCGGCGGGGGCGCCCGGAGGTGTTCGTCTCGCACGGCGTCCACGACCAGGTGCTGCCCGTCGACCAGTGCGGCCGGCGGATCGTGGCCGACCTGCGCCGCGACGGCTACTCGGTGGACTACCGGGAGTTCGACGGCGGCCACCAGGTGGTCCCTCGGCTGGCCTGCGCCGCGGCCGAACAGCTCGTCTCAGGGATTGTCTAGGGCCTCCAGCTGGATCGGCAGCCCGTCCAGCGGCATCGGTCCGGTGCCGTAACCGATCGGCGGTTGGTAGTCGGCCGGGACCGTCCACCGGTAGCCGAGCAGCATCTGGTGCATGATCGCCTTGATCTCCATGCCGCCGAAGTGCAGGCCGATGCACTTGTGCGCGCCGCCGCCGAACGGTGCCCACGCGTAGCGGTGCACCTTGTCCTCCCGGCGGTCGTCGGCGAACCGGCCGGGGTCGAACTCGTCCGGGTTGGGCCACACCTCGGCCATCCGCTGGGTGGCGTAGGTGCTGGTCATCACGATGGTGCCGGCCGGTATGTAGTGGCCGAGGATCTCGGTGTCCTTGACGGTCTGCCGGAACAGCCCACCCACCGGCGCGTTGATCCGCAGCGCTTCCTTCATCACCAGGTCCAGCGTGCTGAGCCGATCCAGGTCGGTGAACTCGACGGCCCCGCGACCCAGCTCCCGGGACTCGGCGCGCGCCTTCTCCTGCCACTCCGGGTAGCGGCCCAGATAGTAGCCCATCATGGCCAACGTGATGGTGCTGGTGTCGTGCGCGGCCATCATCACGAAGATCATGTGGTTGACGATGTCGTCGTCGGTGAACCGCTCGCCGTCCTCGCTCTGCGCCCGGCAGAGCACGCTGAACAGGTCGTCGCCTTCGCCGGCCCGGTGTGCGGGGAGCCGCTCGCGGAAGTAGGCCTCCAACAGCCGCCGGCCGCGCAGCCCTCGGGCCCAGACACCCCCGGGCACGTCCGCCCTGATGATCGCCTGGCCGCCGTGCACCGCGTCGACGAACGCCTTGGTGATCCGGGCGGAGTCGGTGACCTGCTGCTCGCCCACGAAGACCTCGTTGGCGATGTCCAGGGTGAGCCTCTTGGCGGCGTTGTACAGCTCGAAGCGACGCCCGCCGCGCCACTCGTCCAGCCCCCGAGCGATCCGGGGGTTCATCACGTTCAGGTAGCCGACCAGCCGGTCCCGGGTGAACGCCTGCTGCATGATCCGGCGATGCCGCAGGTGCTCGTCGAAGTCCATCAGCATGATGCCCCGGTGGAAGAAGGGGCCGATGAAGTACTCGTAGGCGCCCTGGTTGGTGAACGCCTTGTCCCGGTTGGCCGCCACCAGCTCGGTGGCCTCCGGACCGATCACCGCGACCACCTTCGTGCCGACCACACTGACCCAGCTGACCGGCCCGAACCGCTCGTAGCGGCGCCGCCCGAACCTCAGCGTGTCGTACTGCACGCTCAGCCCGTAGCCGATGACCGGCGGGCCGGTGTCGCCCATCACCGGCTTCAGCTCCGGGGTGGGGGGCTCGGCCAGCGGGCGGACCGGCATTTGCATCCGCCCACTCAGCACCGCGGCGGCCGACTGGATCTGCCTGACGAGCGCATTGGACATGTTCGGCAGCCCTTCGCCTCGGCGCGGAAATGTGATCCACACGATAGAGGAGTCAGAGCGCCTCGCCGATGTCCACTAGCCGGGCGGTCGGTGGCCATGGCGCCGGCCGACTGCCCGGCTCAGAACTGTCAGGGGTGGCGGAGAGAATGTCGCTATGTGGTTGGCGTGGACGACGGTGCCGGTGCCCGGGCCGATCGGTGCGCTCACCCTCGGCACTACCGAGGTGGGCGTGGCGCTGGTGTGCTTCGGCGCGGGCGCCGTATCCGAGCGGCGCGTGGTGGAGGCGGCCCGGCAGCTGCGGGTGGAGCCGGTTCAGGATGCGGCGCGCACCGAGAAGGCCGCCGCCGAGCTGGCCGACTATGCCGCCGGGCGGCTGCATGAGTTTGCCCAGCCGGTCGACTGGCGGCTCACCCACGGCGACCAGCGCACGGTGCTGACCACGCTGTTCGACACCGTCGGCTACGGCAAGACCACGACGTACGGGGAGCTGGCGGTGCGCAGCGGCGCCTATCGCACGGAGAACCGGGGGCTCGCCGCCAGGCGGGTCGGCTCGATCATGGGCTCCAACCCCGTTCCGGTCATCGTGCCGTGCCATCGAGTGCTCGCCGCCGACGGGTTGGGCGGGTTCGGTGGCGGCCTGGAGGCCAAGCGGTGGCTGCTCGATCTGGAGGGTGCACTCCCCCCGATGCTCGATCTCTGGCTGACCTGAGCTCGGCGGTCTGACGGTCCGGATGGTCACCGGCCCCGTCCGGGCGAACGGCGCTGAGCCGTCCGAGTGTGGCGCGGTCGGTGGCGTGAGCGCGGACGCATTCGCATTGTCCCACCTGGAGGCGCCTTCTACACTCTCCTGCTTAGGTGACCCTAATTTGCGGAGCGCGTGCCTCAGCCGCGGCGCTAGCACTTGCGGGGGAACTTCCAGCACGGCACGTTCGTCGTACCACCGGCCCTCCGGCCGACCACGTCCGTGGCCCCTTCAGCCCAGAGGAATCAGATGACGGCAGCACCCGCGGTACCCACGAGCCCCGCGAGACCGGATATCGAGCCCGAGCCCAAGAGCAACGTCGAACGCGTGCTCCTGGTGGTGTTCGTGGTCGTTCCGTTCCTTGCGGTGCTGGCCGCCGTGCCGTTGGCATGGGGTGCCGGTTGGCTGGGCTGGAGCGACGTGGCGATCTTCGCGGTGTTCTACGTGGTGTCCGGGCTGGGTGTCACGGTCGGGTTCCACCGCTACTTCACGCACGGCTCGTTCAAGGCCAACCGCGGGCTGCGGCTGGCGCTCGCGCTGTCCGGGAGCCTGTCGCTGGAAATGGGCGTCATCGACTGGGTGGCCACCCACCGCCGCCACCACAAGTTCTCCGACGCCGAGGGCGACCCGCACTCGCCGTGGCGGTTCGGCAACGACTGGAAGGCGCTGACCAAGGGGCTGTTCTTCGCGCACGTGGGCTGGCTGTTCAGCAGCGAGCGCACCAACCAGCAGCGCTACGCCCCGGACCTGATGGCGGACCGGGACATCCGCCGGGTGCACGACGGTTTCACCTGGATCGTGGTGGCCTCGATGCTGCTCCCGCCGCTGATCGGCGGGCTGGTCACCTGGTCCTGGATGGGTGCGCTGACCGCGTTCTTCTGGGGCAGCCTGGTCCGGGTGGCCATGCTGCACCACGTGACCTGGTCGATCAACTCGGTGTGCCACGTGTTCGGCAAGGAGGACTTCACCACGCGGGACCGCTCGCGCAACGTGTGGTGGCTGGCCATCCCGTCGTTCGGCGAGTCGTGGCACAACCTGCACCACGCCGACCCCACCAGCGCCCGGCACGGCGCGCTGCGTGGCCAGCTCGACCCCAGCGCCCGGGTGATCCGCTGGTTCGAGCAGCTCGGCTGGGCAACCAACGTGCGCTGGCCCAACGAGGAGCGCCTCGCCGCCAAGCGCGTCACCGCCTGACCCACCCCCGCGAGTCGGCCTTCGGCGGTGCGGGATTTCGTCAGCGCGAGTCGGGACTCCCGTCAGCGCGAGTCGGGGCGCACAGCACACCGAGTCGGGGTGCACAGCACACCGAGTCGGGGTGCACAGCACACGTCCGTTAGCGCGCGTCGCGGCTTTCGTCGGCCCCGGGCTGCTCCTCAGAGCCGCTCGGGGCCCACGTCCGCAGGGCCACCGCTGTCAAGGCGGTCGCGAGCAGCCCGCCCGCTCCGGCGATCAAAAAGGTCGCTCGGGGCGACGTGGCGTCCAGCAGCAGCGCCCCGCCGGCGTAGGAGATCCCGGCGGCGACCCCGATCGCCCCGCCCCACGCGCCGAACACCCGACCGTGCAGCGCGGTCGGCACCTCGCGCTGCAGCAGCGTGGTCCCACCGACGTCCATCGCGGCGATGCCCAGCCCGCGGACCGCCTGCAGCCCGAACGCCATCGCGACCGCCCAGCTCAGCCCGGTGAGAAGGTTGCCGGCGCTGCTCACAGTCCAGCCGCCCAGCATCAGCACGGCCATCCGGGTCGCCGGGTTGCCCAGCCGGGTCAGCGCCGGCCGGCCGAGCAGCCAGTACCCGACCAGCAGCCCGATGCCCACCGCGCTGAGCAGCACAGCCAACGCGGAGTCGCCGCCGCCCAGGTCGTCCCGGTTCAAGAACACCAGAGCGACATCGTCGATCCCGTTGCAGGCGATCACCGCGAAGGTGCCGAGCACCACCGCCCTGGCCACCCGGGCCCGCGACAGGTAGGCCAGCCCCTCCATGGTCGCCCTGCCCAGGCCGCCCGGGGCCGCCGCGGCCGGACTCCCGTCATGGTCCGAGCTCCTGCCACACTCCGAGCTCCCGCTGGCGTGCGGGTTCCCGCTGGCGTGCGGGCTCCCGCCGTGTTTTTGCTCCGTCCGGCGCAGCGACGGCAGCCGGGTGAGCAGCACCGCGGACGCCGCGAAAGTCACCGCGTCTACCAGCAGCACTCCCCGCGCGCCGAGCAGCGGTAACAGCGCGGCAGCCAGCAGCGGTCCGAGGACCTCCGCGCCGTTGGTGCACAGTCCGAGCGCGGCGTTCGCCCCGGGCATCGAGTCCGGCGGCACCAGCCGGCTGATGGCGGTGCGGGAGGCCGGGGCGAACACCTGCGCGGTCAGCGCTCGAGCCGCCACCAACACCAGCAGCACCGGGAGTGTCGGCAGCCAGAGCGCGAGCACCACGGTCAGGCCCACCTGGGTGAGCTCGCAGCTGATCATGATCTTGCGCAGGTCGAACCGGTCGGCCAGCGCCCCGGCCAGCGGCCCGAGCAGTGCTGGGAACACGTCACCGACCAGCAGCAACGCGGCCACCGCGAGGGCCTGCCCGGTGCGGTCGGCGACGTAGAGCAGCAGCGCGACCAGGCTCAGCGTGTCGCCCAGGAACGACACCGTGCGCGCGGCGCAGAGCGCCCCGAAGTCGCGGTTCGCCCGGATCAGGTTGAGCACGCCGCACAGCATTCACACCGACGACCCGGCCCGCCGCCCAGTTTCGCGGCATCCGCCGGACGGAACCCCCGACTCGGTGTGCTGAGATGCCCGACTCGGTGTGCCAGAAACCCCGACTCGCCGAACACAATCCGCCGACTCGGTGTGCTGAAGACCCCGGCTCGGTGTGCTGAAAACCCCGACTCGCCGAGGTGAGGCGAGGCGAGGGGTGGGGTGGTGTGGGTTATTCCTCGAGGAGGTAGCCGACGCCGCGGACGGTTCGGATGCGCTCCGCGCCGAGCTTGCGGCGCAGGTAGCCGATGTAGACCTCCACGACGTTGGAGGACGGCGGGTCGCGCCAGAGCATCGCGGTCAGCTGCTCACGGGACAGCGCCTGGTCGGGGTGGCTGATCAGGATGGTGAGCAGGGCGAACTCGGTCGGAGTGAGGGTGACCAGCCGGCCGTCCACGCTGACCAGCCCGAGCGCGGTGTCCACCGTGACGTCGCCGCGCCGGGCCACCGAGCGCTCCTGCGGCTGCTGGTCGCGTACCCGCAGTCGCAGCCGGGTGACCAGTTCGTCCGCCCCGAACGGGGTGAGCAGGTAGTCGTCCTTGGCGCCGCGCAGCCCGGCGACCACGTGGTCGCGCTGCTCCCGGGGGGTGAGCACGATGACCGGGGTGTCGGCGGCCAGCCGGGCCAGCCCGGCCAGCACGGATGTGGTGTCCAGGCCGGGCAACCCGACCTCAAGCACCACGGCGGCGAAATGGGTGGCCTGGACGGCGTCCAGCACCCGGGTGCCGTCGTGGATGACCGTGGCATCGAACGAATGTGATCGCAGCCCGCGTAACAGCGTGCCCGTCGACCGGTCGGACGGCACCGCGAGCAGGACGCGATATCGCCGGAATGTGGTCATCCGAGGTTGCTGCACCCGGCCCAGCGTTGCGCGCCATGCGTGTCGTGACAATCGACGAGCGGCGGGATGACCCGTGCGGCGCAGTGATTTTCAGGGTTTTCTGAGGACGCTGTCCGGCGGTTGGCGCAGCGTCGCATGGCTAACGGAGCAGTGCCTCGCCCTTGGGCGCGGGCCGCCGACCACCGAGTTGTGGCTCTCTCAGCTTCCGCAACCTGCCCGCCAGCCGGTCCCTACTGTCCCCGCAGGCGCTCGTCCTGGTCAGACGCTCCCCCCGGGTACCGGGCCGGTCGCCTTCACCTCGCTCCCCAGCGACCGTACGACCCGTACGACCGGCAACGCGCCCGGCTAATCCCAGCCGCCGTCGACGCCGGAGGAAGGCTTCGCTCCCGTGCTCCCCGACACGATCGCGCTGCGTTGGACCATGGTCTTCGCGGCTCTCACCGGACTCGCCGTGGCCGTGGTGGCCTGGCTGGTCATCCCGACCCCTCGGCTCCATCTCGGCTCCGGCGGCGACTGGACGCACACCGCGGCGGGCCCGGTCGGTCCCGCCGATCGCGCGCTGCTGGCGGCGCTGCGCCAGGACAGCCTGTGGGAGGTCCCGGTCGGTCAGCAGGCCCAAGAGATGGCGGTGGATCCGGCGGTGCGTCAGGTCGGTGGCACCGTGGCCACCGACCTGGGTTGGCTCTCCGGCCAGGTCCGCGCCCTGGCCGACCGGCTGGGCGTGGTGTTGCCCAGTCAGCCGACCCCGGACCAGCAGTCCTGGTTGGTGGAGATCGCCAGCAAGTCCGGTCCCGACTACGACCGCACCATGGTGAACCGGCTGCGGTCGGCCTGCGCGGACAGCCTGCAGGCGATCACCAGGGCCGCGTCGACCACCCGCAACGAGCAGGTTCGGCAATTGGCCGACCAGGCCGGGCAGGTGGTCGGCCGACACATCCGGTACCTGGACGACCTCCGGCTGCCCGGGTCCGCGGCGGTGCCGAGCCAGACGCCGGCCGCCGGGCTCGGTTCGGTGGACGGCGGTAACGGCCCGGACCGGACGTTGGTCGCGCTGACCGTGCTCGTGGCGCTGGCCGCCGCGATCGCCGTGCTCGGCCTGGTCTGGCTGGTCCGTTTCGGTCCCCGCCCCCACTGGCCGGTCTGGTCCCGCCGCTCGGTCGGCTCCCGAGGGCCGTGGCCGGGCGGAGGTCCCCGCTGGCCGGTCCGAGGGGCGCGTTGGCCGGGTGGTGGCCCGCGTTGGCTACTCGGCCCGCGTCGGCCATTCGGCCCGCGTCGGCCACTCGGCCCGCGCCGGCCGGTCGGGCCGCCCCCGCCTGTCGAGCTCGGTTCCCGAGGCCCCCGCCGGCCGTGGTGACCGGCCCCTGACGACCACGGTGGCCGGCGCCCCGATGCCGGCCACCCTGCCGCTCCCCCCGATGACGAGAAGAGACGATCATGGTTCGATCCCGACGACACCGACTACCCAGGCCGGCCCGGATGATCGCGCTGGTGGTGACCCTGCTGGTGGGCAGCGGCGTGGTGCTGGCCGCCGGGACCGCCGCGGCGTCCGGCGAGGACGACAAAACCACCACCTCGGCCGCCGCGGACCGGGCCGATGGCAACGGCGACGGCCGCGCCGGCGATGGCCGAAACGCGCGGGACCGCAATAGCCGCGACGAGCGCGGCGGTGATGGCGGAGATGGCAACGGGCGGGGCAACCGCAACCGGAAGACCGACAACGGCCGGGGCAACGACAACAACAACAAAGACGACAAGAACAGGGACGACGGCAAGAACAAGAACAATAACGACGACGAGTTCCCTGGCCGGGACCAGGCGGCCCCGCCGTCCGACGACGACTTCGTGGACATCCAGGACGTACGGCCGGACAACGACCGGCTCCGGAACAACGGCCGGTCCGGCAACCGGGCATCCACCGGCAGCTTCGTGGCGCGCTGCGGCACCAACGCCAACAACCATCGCAACTCGGACAACTTCATGGTGACCCCTGGCAAGCGCAACGGCGCCCAACACGTGCACGACTACGTGGGCAACCTGTCCACCGACGCGTTCTCCGACGACGACAGCCTGCACGCGGCGGGTACCACCTGCGACCGGGACAACAAGTCCACCTTCTTCTGGCCGGTGCTGCGGGACACCCGCCAGCAGGGCGACGACGCCGATTCGGACGGCGGCGGGCGGGACGGCAACCTCGGCAAGATCCTTCGGCCGAGGACCGTCGACCTGCGTTTCCTGGGCAACGGGGCCGACAAGGTGGTCCCGATGCCGGACGACCTGACGATCATCATGGGCGACGCCAAGGCGAAGACGAACGGTTCCAAGAACGCCAACGCGCAGTGGACCTGCACCGGCTTCGAGAACCGGACCACCGACAAGTACCCGCTGTGCCCGGCGGGCAGCCGGCTGGTCCGGATCCTGGAGTTCCCCAGCTGCTGGGACGGCGAGAACCTGGACTCCAAGGACCACCGCTCGCACGTGGTGTACCCGGACGACAACGGTCGCTGCGACGGGGACTTCGAGGCGATTCCCCGGCTGCGGGTGACCCTCACCTTCGACCGGCCGAGCGGGCGGGACTTCGCCCTGGACACCTTCCCCGACCAGCAGCACGACCCGAGGACGGACCACTCCGACTTCATGAACATCGCCTCGGACGCGGTGCTGAAGCTCGCGGCGGACTGCATCAACTCCGGCCGCCAGTGCTGAGGTTGCGCCGGCGGCGGCCGAGTGTTGAGCCTCAGCCGGCGGCGCCCCGGCGGGTGCCCCCGCCGCCGAGGCCGACCTCGGTGCGGGTGCGGGTGTCCTCGGTACCGGTGAACCCCTCCGCCGGGGCGAAGGTGTCCTTGCTGAACCTGGGCTGGGTGTCGTCGGCGGTGCCCCCGATCCCGTCCGGGCCGTAGCCGAACGCGCCGACCAGGTCGCCCGGAGCCATCAGGTCGTGCCGGCCCGAGTTGGGGTCGGTGTGCCAACTGCCCAGGAAATGGCCGGACTCGTGCGAGGCGATGTTGCCCACCGCGGCGGCGATGAAGTCGAGGCGGTCGCCGCCACCGGGCAGGTAATGGTTCAGCGAGATGACCTGGTCGGCCGGCTGGGCCAGGCTGTCCAGCAGCACCAGCGCCGTCTCCTTCCGGTCGAAGTTGCCCGGGTCCACCGACTGGGAGATGCCTACCGTGTCGATGCTGGCCTCCGCCGCACTGCCGCCGATGACCACCCGGCTGACGTCTGCCTGGCCCCAGCTGTCCGGAGACCTGGTCGAGTTGGTCACCTCGATCGGGGCACCACCGCCGGCTCCGCGCAGGTTGGCGGCCACCGTGTCGGTGATCTTTCCGATCAGCGCCGGCTCATCCGAATCGCGCAGCCCCCAGGCGGCCAGGAAGGAGTGCAGCGGGCTGAGTTTGCGCGGCTGCGCGGCGCCGTTGTCCATGCCGAAGATGCGGGTGTCCACCGACGGGCCGGAGAAGTCCAGGTAGATCTTCTGCGGAGCAGCGGATGGCGGGGTCAGCAGGGCGACGGTGGCCTGGTACGCCCCGCTGCCGCGGCGCACGGTCAGTACGTGCGTGCCGGTCACGGCGGCCACGTGGTCGACGGTGGCGTTGCCGCCGCCGGGCAGTGGCGAGGACGCCGGGTAGCTGGACGCCCGGTCGGCCTCGGAGCCCTCGAGCAGCGTGCCGCGCGGGTCGCGGATATCCAGTTGCCGCGCCCCGCCGCTGACGGTTACCCCGAGCACCTCCCCGGCGCGCATCGGCACCTGGAAGCTCTGCGCGTCGTCCGGGCCGGTCAGCTCGCCGTTGATCTGTGCCTTCGGGTTCTTGCCCGGCCCGGTGCCCAGCCCGGGGATGACCTTGGGCCGGCCGGGCGCGTCGTCCTCGGCGGCGGTCAGTTCGGAGGCGCTGACGGTCAGCGGCGGCTTGCCGGCGGAGCGCAGCTGCACCCGGCGGCCTCGGTGCGGGAGCATGCAGTGCCAGCCGGCGGCCGCCGTCGCGGTGGCCAGCGCCATCGGGTCCACGTACCCGGAGGGCAGCGTGGGCGGGTCAAGCTGACTGATCAACAGGGCGGCGGTGGCGACGGGGAGCAGCACCCACGATCGTTGCATTCGAGCGGACTCCCCGTTGCCGACTGTAGCAAGACGGTAACCATTGGCGATCTTCTGGGCCTAACAAGGGCACACTTTCGAGTAGTAATCGCGCAAACATCACCACTGAGCGTGGCAGGCGTGCCGGTGACTTCGCGGTATTGCCGGCATGGCGCGCCGAGGCGCAACCCTCGGGGGCGACTCGGTGCGCGGTCGGTGGAAAGGCTGGCCGGATGTGGGACAGTAGAGGGGGCAAGAGCGCTGGTCGGACGGTTGGCGCGGCAAGGGAGCGGGCGAGCGGGTCATGGTCACCAAGTCGAAGACGGTCACCGGGTCGGACGGCCGGACCTGGACGGTGCGGCGCCGGCTGGAGTGGTCGGTGCCGGCCACCGGTGAGGAGTTCGAGCACGATGTGGACGGTGGCCGGGCCGCCGCCGGGCTGATCCTGTCCACCCTGGTGCTGTTCTACGTGGCGCTGTTCAGCTGGATGCCGGCCGACGTGCACGTGCCCTGGTGGATCGTGCTGGCCGGCATCATCGTGGTCGGGTTCTTCCCGGTGCGCTGGGTGCTGCGCCGGCCGTGGACCCTGGTGGCGCAGACCCCGGGCGGCTACGACCTGGATCCGGAGCACTGGGTCGGCACGGTGCGTGGGGTCTCCAAAGCCCGCGAGGAGACCAAACTGATCGTCCGGATGATTCGCACCCGGGCCACCCCGGCTTACGCGGACAGCCCGCTGCAGCCGGTGAGCTGAGCGGGCCGGAGCAAAGCGCCATGCCTGAGTTACCAGAGGTGGAAGCACTGGCCTACCACCTTCGCGAACATGCTGTCGGTCATGCGGTGGCCAGGGTCGACCCGGCCAGCATGAGCGCGCTGAAGACCTTTGACCCACCGGCCGCCGCGCTGGCCGGCCGCCCGGTCACCGGTGCCGCCCGGCACGGCAAGTTCCTGGACATGGACTGCGACGGGCTGCATCTGGTCACTCACCTGTCCCGAGCCGGGTGGCTGCGCTGGCACGACTCGGCGTCCACCGTCCCGCCCAAGCCGACCGGCAAGGGGCCCATCGCGCTGCGGGTCCACCTGGACGCCCCGGGCGGCCCCGGCTTCGATCTCACCGAGGCGGGCACTCAGAAGCGGCTGGCCGTGTACGTGGTCACCGACCCGGCCCAGGTGCCCGGGATCGCCCGGCTCGGCCCGGACGCCCTCTCGCTGACCCGGGACGAGCTGGCCGAACTGCTCTCCGGGCGCACCGAGCGGATCAAGAACCTGATCGTCGACCAGGCTGTGCTGGCCGGGGTGGGCAATGCCTACTCCGACGAGATCCTGCACGTGGCCAAGCTGTCCCCGTACGCGGTGGCCGGCCGGCTGGACGAGGCCAAGCTGGATGCGTTGCACGCCGCCATGCACACCGTGCTGGCCGACGCGGTGACCCGGTCGGTGGGCCAGGACGCGGCGCGGCTGAAGGGGGAGAAGCGCTCCGGCATGCGGGTCCACGCGCGCACCGGGCTGCCCTGCCCGGTGTGCGGGGACACCATCCGCGAGGTCTCCTTCGCCGACCGTTCCTTCCAGTACTGCCCGACCTGTCAGACCGGCGGCAAACCCCTCGCGGACCGCCGCCTCTCCCGCTTGGTTCGATGAGCCGTGCCCGACTTCCTCAATTCGCCGAGCGCGCTGCTGGTCCTGCTGATCACGGTGCTGATCGTGGCCGGGATCGCGTTCTTCATGCTCTGGCGGGCGCGCCGGCGGGCGTTCGCCTCACCGCTGGAGCGGGCCACCTTCTCCACCCTGCACACCGTCTCGCTGGCCGCCCCGGCGCTGCGCGAGGGGCTCTCCCGACAGTCCGCCGCGTTCGCCCTGCCCTACCTGCGCACCCTGCTCGAGACCTCCGCGCTGACCATGACCGACGCCCAGGCGCAGTCGCTGGCCTGGGACGGCGAGTCCGACCACCACACCCTGGACGTGGTGGAGCTGGCCCGTCAGGTGGTGGAGACCGGCCGCCAGCAGGTCGCCTCGCACACCGCCATCGACTGCGGCCGGGACGACTGCTCGGTGAAGGGCATCGTGGTGGTGCCGCTGGAGACCGAGGGCAACATCGTCGGCACGCTCGGCGCGCTGACCGACTCCACCGC
>Ga0137415_10002144_pt1 | contig 19638 bp, 18 predicted proteins | sample CZODoug3_1_1_16f_FD_183082 | JGI IMG/M metagenome (GOLD analysis project Ga0137415, IMG submission 183082) | Vadose zone soil fungal communities from Angelo Coast Range Reserve, California, USA - CZODoug3_1_1_16fungal (Hybrid Assembly) | ecosystem: Environmental > Terrestrial > Soil > Vadose...
GAGTGCTCCTACTATGCGCACAGATTGATCGGGAAGAAAAACTTCACGAGTCAATTCCGAGAAGGCGGCGAGGGTAAAACCGAGCCAGTCCCTATCGAGTTGAATTAGAAGAGCGAACTTCGGGGTTCAGTTCAACGGGAAGGCGAGGGTAAAACCGAGCTGGACTGTCGTGAACTGGATTTTGAGGAAAAGCACTACGATTCGACGTGTGGGGAACGAACGAGGGTAAAACCGAGGGAGTTTCCGGCGCGTTGAGTTGTGGAAAGAGCTTCGCAGCCAGGTTCACGGCGGCACGGGTCAAACCGGGTTGACGCGAACGAAAGCGGAAGCGGAAGGCTTGGCGGAACTTTCAAAGATGCGGCCTGGGTAAAACCGAGCCGAGATCGTGAGAGGCACCAAAGAGAGGAGCTTCGCGGGGAAACTCACCGGAGGCGGCAAGGGTAAAACCGAACCGGCTTTGCGTGAGTGGAGACGAGAAGCAGCAGCTTCGCGAATCAATCAAAAGAGGGCGACGCGGGTTAAACCGAGTCGCCCTTATTTTTTTCTAGCGGAGAGTTTCCTTGGCTCCAAGATACAGAGGCATCAGTATCTGTACGACGATGCCGCGGCGGCCGTGGTCGAGTTCCTCGATGCGAACGACTTTGCCCAGCGATTCCTGGTTGATCGAGCCGGGTTCGTCCGAGTAGGGATAGGTGATGAAGACGCGGAAGCCTTCTTTGTATTTTTTGTTTTTGGAAATGAAGTAGACGCTGTCTTGCGCGGCGTTTTTGGTGGGTAGAATTTCGTCGAAATCGGTGAGGCCGGGTTCGGAAGGGCGAACGCGAACCACGCGTGGAAGCTTGAGGCGACCTTTGCGCCGGCGTTCTTCTGTTCCCGAGCGGGGCATGAACCATTTTGAGCATAAGAGCGGGCAGGGAGCCAAGTTCTATGTGCGCGGGAGTTTCTTGATTCGTTAAGCGTGACGGGGGAAGGCGTCTACCCAAAGAATGTGTAATCCACTAGAAGCCATCTCACAAATAGAAGGCCGTTCTCTGCAACGTTTTCTTCAGGGGCTTCCGCCAGAAAAACGGCGGACGCAAAAACCGCGAAAGCCCACATTCTCTAGTCCTTTTACGTCGGGGCCCTTCAGTGCTCAGGGTGAACTGAAGCACCGACGTCCTAAAGAAACGTTTATGAGATTACTTCTAGGCGAAGTAGGAGGCGAGCATGGTTCGGCCTCTCATGGGAAGGAAGGGGTCGCATTTGCAGATGCGCGCGAACTTGAAAACAACGGCGGGATCGAGCCAACCTTTGCCGGATTCGATGAAAAGTGTTTCCAGCGCATCCTCGTGAGGCATGGCTCCACGGTAGGGGCGGTCGGTGGTCAACGCATCGTAGATGTCCGCGACCTGCAGGATCCTGGCTTTCAGCGGAATGGCGTCGCCACGAAGGCCGTCAGGATAGCCGCTGCCATCCATCTTTTCATGGTGATGGCGAATGACGGGAAGGACGGGGCGAAGCGATTTGAGGGGCGCGCAGATTTTTTCTCCGACGATGGGATGCTCGCGCATGATTTGGATTTCGTGTGCATCCAGCGGGCCGGGTTTAAGAAGGATACTTTCCGGCACGGCAAATTTGCCGACGTCATGAAGCCAGCAGGCGATGCGGAGTTCCTGCAAATCTTCTTCGGCAAAACTGAAACTTTTCCCCAATTGCTCGGCGTAGGTCATCAGCAGGTCCGAGTGACCGTTGCGGAGGTTCCGTTTTGAATCGACGCTGCGGGCGAGCGAAAAGAGCGCGGACTTGGCCTGCTCATCCATATACATTTTGAGGCGCAAGAGAGTCTGGATGCGCTGCAGGACATCCCAGAGAGAGGAAGGAGTAGCCCAGATATCCGTGGCGCCGGCTTCGCGTCCCCGGTGGATGTCCCACTGATCGGGGGAAGGTTTTAGTAAAACGACAGGAGTGAGCTGATTGAGGGGATCTTCCTTCAGGCGGCGGCAAAGCGAGAAACTGGTGGTGTCCGGGAGGGAATCGTAAAGGAGAACCAAATCCGGCTGCATCCTGCGACAACAAATGACGGCGGATTCGGCGTCCTGGCACGTAACAACATCACAATTCTGATTGCGCAGGAAAGATTTTAGTTCTTCGCGATTCGCCGAAGCTACATCCACTAGCAAGATAGCCGGGTTCATGCGTCCCTCACAGTGTTATCCGCGAGAAGAGCGATGAAGACACCACTCCCCGCGCGAAAAGATGAAGTTTTGGGTGGATTGGTCGTGCTAGCGATCTCCAATCCCAGTACTCGGAGGCCCCTTGCCTCCGCTTTCCGGGGACGAGAAAAAGGATGTGAGGCTTGGCGGGGGTAGACATTGCGTGTGGAATGCCAAACTGGGAATTTACAAGTGCTTGAGAATTCTGGTCTTGCAAGGACGCCTCGAAAAATAGCTGGATACAGGACGGGAATAATTTTCACAGGGACTGCAGTGTTTACCCGATGCGGTATAGGGAAATCCCCTTTCGCTGGGTTTTCGCCACAAGGAATAAGATTTAGCTGAATTGGATCCTTTTGTGGCCTGTGGGCATCAGGTAGATTGACCGGTTTACTCTATCTTTTGAATTTTGAAGAGAACCGATGGTGCGTTTAGTTGCTGAGTTTGCCGACTGGTTGCCGGGAACGGCGCCGGGATGACGATTGCGCGAGGACGAGAGGAACCGAATCCCATGTATACACTCCGCGGAATATTGCAGGATGCGCAGGCCAGGGGCGAGGCAGTCGGACATTTCAATATTTCCGACCTGGTGCTGCTGAAGGCGGTGCTTGGCGCGGCGCGGGAATTGAGCGCGCCCGTTGTGGTTGGTTTGTCGGAGGGCGAGCGCGAGTTTGTGGGGACCAGCCAGATCGGGGCGCTGGTGAAAAGCTTGCGGGAGGAGTTCGACTTCCCGATTTTTCTGAACGCGGATCATACGCATTCGCTGGCGAAGGGGATTGAGGCTGCGAAGGCCGGGTTTGATGCGATTGTGTTTGATTTGTCGGCATTGCCGTTTGAAGAAAACGTGCGGCAAACGAAGCAGGCTGTGGAAGCGCTGAAGGCGATCAATCCTTCCATGATGGTGGAGGGAGAAATCGGGGACATCGGGACGGGTTCGGAGATACACGATTCCTCGCCGGACCTTTCGAAGGGGCTTTCGACGCCGGAAGAAGCGAAACAGTTTGTGGAGAGCACGGGAGTGGACATTCTGGCGCCGGCGGTGGGGAATATGCACGGGATGCTGCGGAGCATGGTCAAAGGGGAAACGAAGAAGCGGTTGGATCTCGAGAGAATTGCGGCGATCAAGCAGGCGTCGGGGGTGTTCCTGACGCTTCATGGGGGATCAGGAACCGACGATGATGATTTGCGGAGAGCCATCGCGGCGGGAATTAATATTGTGCACATTAATACGGAGCTGCGGGTGGCGTGGAGGCGTGGTTTGGAGCAAGGGTTGGCAAAGATGCCGGACGAAGTTGTGCCGTATAAGATTTTGCCGCCGGCGGTGGAGGCTGTGAAGCAGGTGGTGCTGTCGCGCTTGCGGCTGTTCAACGAAAAGCGGCGAGCGGCTTAAGAGACACTTGCGGGCTTTTGTTGGCGCGCGGCAACGAAGCCGCCTGCCGCGCCGCCGATGATTTTTAAACCGTGGGCGACGAGGTAGGCCACTGGTTCGGGGCGGCCGCGGGTTAAGCCTACGTAAATTAGGGTGGCGACGAGTCCGACGAGAATGCCGTGCAGGATGAAGCGCGAATCAACGCGCCGCGCGACCCACAGAGCAAACAAAAAACACCCCAGAAGAGAGCCAAACAGCGCGGTGGAGGGAATGGTTTGCTTGCCGAACAGCAATGAGACAGCGATGACGAGCGCAATCACAGAAACTTCGGCCAGAAAACCGCCGAGCAAAATACGCAGCCAGTGGATCCCTGCGGAGCGATTCACTTGAAGGCTCCTTCCCGGGCAACCAATGAATCGGGATTGTAGCGCTCAAACGGGCGCCTTACTCGGTCAGGGACAGTCCGCTGGTTCGAATCACATCCACGGCCTGGTGCCGGCTGCCGGCATGCAAATGCGTCATGACCCGACGGATGTGGTTTTTGACGGTAAATTGAGACAACTGCAAGCTCGCGGCGATCTCTTTGTTCGTCATTCCTTTGGCCACCAGTCGCATCAACTGACGTTGCCGGCAGGTCAGTTCATTCGCCACGTGGCATCCCTGCTCCGCTGTTGCGGAGTTTGGAAGAATGCCCTTAGAGACAAGTTCAAACAGCGAGTTGCAGAGCTTCGGAGTGCAGATTGCCTCTCCTTGCATAACATTTCTCACTGCCCCAATCATCTGTGCCGATGATGCATCCTTCGGCAGGTAAGCGCGGACTCCCCAACGCACTGCCTCGAAGAAGCACTGCTGGTCCTCTTCCATTCCAAATAACACTATTTTGACTTGCCCCAATCTTTCGGCCACCTTGACTGTTTGCCCGATCGCTCGAAGCGTATCCAACGAATCGAGCAACAGGACGTCGCAGGGGGTCTCAGTCAATTCCGCAATCGCTCCTGCGCTATGGTGATTGACCCCCACCACGGTGAGGTCCGTCCGCTTCCGAAACATACGCACCAAGACTTCCCTGACCAGCCGGTTCTGCGCCAGAAGATAAATCCTAATGGGAGATTCACTTGCATTTTTGGTGTTCACAATTCACCCTTTCGAATTCTCCGCGGCTGATGTTCTCCTCACCTTTAGGTGGCCGAGATCGAGATCGTTGGTCTCAAGATGCTCAGTTGAGCCACTCATGGAGCCAGTCTCTGCAACCTAGCAGGTATCCCAATCCACGCAAGCGACAAGGCACGACATGGAAGGGATTCAATGCGTTTGCCGTTAATTGCCGTCCGTTGTTGGACACGGAAGGCCGCCAATCGTGAAGCAATCTAGGTCGAGCTGTCCTTGAAGAGAAGAGCGTCATCCACGACGAGAATAGAAAATCCCCGCCATTCGAGAAAAACCTGGGTGAGGGCCTGTAATGGGCGGGATTCGACGATTGGAGCCACAACTTTGTTCTTTTCCGTTGTGCCTGTCAACCTGGAATTAGGTTGCAGGCTGGAGGAGATTCCCGATGTTGTTATGGCGGAAGAGCGGCCCGCCACCCTTCCTGCGTCAGGGCGAGCGGTCGGAGGGGCCCTACGCAGAGAAAAGCAAAACCCTGCCGGCGAAGGGTGTGGGTTCGGGTGGGCAGGGTTCGATATGTTGTCGGATGGGAAAGCTAGAGAGCAAGAGGGCGGGGTAAAGCCGCCCCCAAACGGGTTGTGGTTACACGGATAGGTGGTTCAGGATTTCGGCCAGGGCGCGGATGCGCGATGCGTCGGCCGGAGTTTTTGCTGTGGCGGCGCTTTTTTCGAGGGATGGCGCCATGTGCTGCAGCTTTGCCAGTTTTTTCTGGTTCATGTGGGAAGACTCGGCGCCCTGGATCGCTTTGCGCAGAGAGGCGATTTGATTTGCCGGCAACGCCTCCGAGCGGGACAACTGGTCCACGTAGGCTTTAGCTACGACCAAGTTGGCGGGCCACTCGATTTTTTGCTGGTTCTGCACGTTCAGGTCGGGAACGTGAACGGATTTAGCCGCGTCGATTTCGTTTTGGGTGAGGAATTTGCTTGGCGTTAGTTCGAAGACATCGAGGCCGCGGGCAATTTCGGAGGCGTAGATGTTGCCGTTGTACCAATAGGCCGACCAGTCGCCGCCGAGAACGAGCGTGGTTGGATCAATCGGGCCGCGATCGAAGTAGGCAATTTCGGTGGGCTGCGCCGGATCGGTGAAGTCCACGATGGAGATGCCGCCTTGATACCAGGCTTGCACTTCGATATCGCGGCCGGGGACGGGAATCAGCGAGCCGTTGTGGGCGACACAGTTTTCGGAGTCGCCTTGCGCGGCCGGCAGTTTGTAATAGTTCGCAAAGGTGAGCTTGTCGTCTTTCAGGCGGAAGATCGCGTCGGCTCCCCACTTGTTCGGATCGTTCGGACGGCAACGCGCGCCAAGGCCGCCTCCCCATTCGTCGGTGAAGATTACTTTGGTGCCGTCGTTGGAGAACGAAGCGGAATGCCAGTAGGAGTAATTTGGATCGTTGACGGCGTCGAGACGCTTTGGATGGACTGGGTCTTTGATGTCGAGAAGAATTCCGTTGCCGGAGCATGCGCCCGCGGCGAGTCCGATCGCGGTATAGACAGTGATGTCGTGGCATTGATCGGTGTCGGCGGGCTTCTCCATGACGCCTTTTTTGCCGTGGGTGCCGCCGTTATTCAGGCCGTTCATCGCGCCGGTTCGTGGATCGATAAAAAGGCGGGGAGTGGAGACGATCTTCGCGTCTTGCGGTGCGGCGACTGGAACCTTGATTACGTCGATGCGAAATAGCGCGGTGTTGGGGTCTTTGTCGGGCTTTTCACCGGAGCAGCCGGCGAGCTCTTCCGGCTGGCGAACGAACGATGTGCCGGAGACGTAGATATACACGTTGTCCTTGTCGTTCGGATCCTGGACCAGAGTGTGCGTGTGCGAGCCGCGGCAGGTCTGCACGGCCGCAACTTGTTTCGGATTCTTGATGTCGGAGATGTCGAAGATTCTTACGCCGCGAAAGCGATCCTTTTGTGCCGCGGGTATGCGGCGTTTCTTTTCTTTTTCTTCCGTGGCGGGCGGCGGAGGTTCGGGAGGAAATCCCTGCGTGCCGCAATCCAGGCGCCCATTCGGCATTTCGACGGACATGAAGAGAAGATTTTTGTAGACCGAGACATCGCCCTGGCCGCCGGGGCAGACCATCGAAGTCAGCAGCGTGGCGTTTGCCGGGTTGGAGATGTCGTAAATATTTACGCCGTAGAAATTTCCCTGGAAGAGGCGGTTGCCCTGGAAGGCGAAGTCCGAGTTCGCGAATGCAAGTTGCGCGATCGGGAGTTGAACCGCTTTGGGAAGCTTCGTGATGTTACCGATGCCGAGTTGGCTGATGGTCTTTTGAACCTTTGGGTCGTCGGGATCCGTTGCGCCGAGTTGAAACGCGTCGGGTTTCTTGAGCAGAAGGAGGTGCTTGATGCCCATGGAGGTTTCACCCGCGTTGTAGAGACCGGGAGTTAGCTTCGCGCGCGGGTCTGTGGTATCCGAGCCTTTCATGCCCGGCGGGAGAGCCGGAGCCGGCTCTGGCGCAAAGGGATTCTTTTCCTCCTCTGGCTCCTCCGCGGTTTCCTTTTTCCCCGGATCTTGCTTGGCGGCTTCCGGCTTTGGCGTTTCCTGCTTGGACGGAGTGGAAGCGGGTTCCTGCGCTTTCATCCGGCAGGTGCCGGAGAGTAGAAAAATCGCGGCGATGGCTACGCGAAAAGCAAGGCTGGGTGCTCGATTCATTGTTTCTCCTCGGAAGGTTTATTCTCCAACATGGTCTGCATAATTTTGATTTCGGCGCGCTGGGTATTGTCGGCATCGGTGGCGAAGTTGAAGAGGTCGGCATCCTGTCCCGCGCCGGCGGTGTCGAAAAGGTCTTTCACCATGATCAAGGCGCCGTTGTGGTGTTGAATCATACCGGTCAGAAATAAATGATCGAACTCGGGGCCTTTCGACTTTCGCAGGGCGTCCATCTGTTCGGGTGTGAGCATGCCGGGCATCAGGGTCATTGGGCGGCCTGATTTGTCCATGTCCGGCATTCCGGGCATCGCCAAGGAAATGGGTTCGCCTCGGGCTGCGAGCCAACGCTGCATAAACTTGATTTCGTCGGACTGCGAACTGCTGATTCGCGCTCCCAGGGAGCGGAGATTCTTGTTTTCGGTGTGCGAGGGGATCAGGGCGGTCATTTCAACGGCTTGCTGATGATGCATGATCATGCCCTGCATGAATTCCACGTCGGCTGACGAACGAGGAGGCAACGTGCCTTTCGTGGAAGGTGGCAGCGTCTTGGTGGGCTTGCCCGGGGCACCGGGTTGCACGACAACTGGCGGTGCGGGTGCTGACTGCTGCGCGCGCGTTGGGGAAGAGAATAGAGCCGGGGGAGCGCTGACGGCGAGCAGCATGGCGCAAAGCAGCAACGATTGTCTGGGAGAGCGGAGATTTAGTTTGCTGCGGAAAAGGCGAAGCTGCCACTTTGGAGGGCAACTAATTGGACAGCTCGATTTTCTTGTCACTAGCACGCGTTCTTGTTGAAGTTTCAATCATAGGATTTATATCACGTTGGGCGATTGAGTGCACGGGCTGAGACAGGTGCCACTGGGCGGGCCGGCCCTTTGCGGCTCAGGGTGAACTGGAAGCCGGCGCTACCAAGAGCGCCATTCGGGGGAATGGCGTTCCCAGGTTCGGAGGAACGGCGGATTGGAATTATTCGGTGCAATGGGTGATCCAGAAAACGTGATTGAATTTTTGTGGATGGCGCGGGTCAGAGTAATCGGTGCCTTTGTGTTTGTACTCGATCTCGGTACACGCGGCTTGCATTGCCGTCCTCTTTTTTCCTGTTGCGTGGGCGGTGCCGCCGTCGATGGGACAGCTGGCTGTCTTTGGATAAGTGGAGTTGGCGAAAGCGAATGGAAGAGCAAGCGGAACCGCTACAGCTAAAAAGAGGAGCAGGCGAAAAACCTTCTTACCCATTTAGTGCTCCAGACTGGATCAGTTACGAGCCTGATTGAGGCACGCGGCTTGTGTCCAAACCTATGTATTATATCGGACTGGACGCCCAAGAGAAGACAATCGGCGGGAGCGCGAAGCAATGCGCTGATTCCGCCGTGATCGAGTGTGGTGAATCAAAGCCACATTCCATCCGGCAAAAGATCGCGATTAATTTGGAGCCATAAGCAATTTGTATGTGGGTTGGTCGCCGAGAAACCGAAGAGGGAGGGGCTCTTCGGGCAGACTCACGGCAAGTCCCTCCCTTGCGGATCAGCAAGTCTCCAGAGCACAGCCAGGAGTGGCTGTGCCACGTTGCATGGTCATTCGTTGAGGTGTCCGTTGGCTTCGGGCGACTCCCATTTCAGCCACTTGCCAAATGTGGCTGGAGAGAGCTTGGCGAGTGCAATGCAGGTCAGCCGGACGAGACGCCATGGATGCGACCGGGAGTCTACATACGTCATGAATTCCTCGCGGGGGACAATGTAGGAATTGAGCGGCGCCGAGGTCCCTGCCCAAAAAACGAGTTCCCGGATCCCTCGATTGATCAGCCCCTCGATCAAATAGGACCGCAATACGAGCGAGACGGACTCTCGCGCGTAAGTACGATCATTCAACTGCATGTTAAGGACAGCGCGATCACCGGTGCACCAACCACCGGCGAGACTCATCCATTCGCCGCTACTTCGACGCAAGCCAACCCGGATTTGAGAGGGCATTGCCTCAATCATTGCAACACATTTCCGAAAGTTCGATTCGTGCCTCGCGTATGTCTCCTTCGGGAACAGAATCTTCGCGGCAGCGCAGAAGTCTGTGAATGTAAGGTCAGGGCAGAATTCATTGCCTGCCGACTCGCTCCTTCGACGATAGCGGCAAAAGTTGTGACGGGTGTGGCTCCGGAACTTGGCGAGAAACTCCTCGTAAGTTGCCGGCAGCTCAAGATGCGCGTGGAATTCTTCACGGTAAGAATGGATCTCCGCGTTGGCCTTTGCGGTCTCTGCCTGGAGGATCGCAAGGTGGTCCGAGGCGACCCGGAAGCGAAGTGCAGCTTTGCGCTTAAGCAAAGTCTCCACGGCGCATTGAAAGACGGATTCTATTTCCTCTGGGCGGGCCACGACCATCGTGCCGAGGGTATCGTCCCCGAGCACGACGCCGGTCGGGACTCCGGCCACCCAGCGCTCACGGGCATAGAGCAATCCTGCAACCCTGCTCCCTTGAGAGACCACGACCACGCAGGGTCTGCAAAACCGCGGCATAAGCGATGCCAGGAAAAAGCGTGGAGCAAGCATGCCCGGTTCCGGCGCCAGACTGCGTACAAACGCAGTGAGGTCCTGGATTTGGGCGGCGGTCGAAACAATGTTTGCAGTCAGGGGCTTTGAACGAGCCGACAACTGCCGCGGAACTGCTTCGCTTACGACCGACGGCTCAAGCTGGGATGCTTGAAGGTTATTCGTACAATCTAACGGCCACTCGAAAGTCTGCTCGGCGCTGCGATTGTCCATTCCATCCGGCATATCGATTTCTCCTAAGGAAGATTTGTGCCTCACACGGGTCTTAGCCCGGACTTCCGCCCACCTGAGAGTGGGCCAGCAACTTCTTTGAGACGGCCTTCGCTTCTAATAGGACGAAAGGAGAATTAACAGCGGCAGACGGAAATAACGTCGAGCAATTCGAACGTGGCCAAATGTTGACTACGATCAGTGAAGGTGAACAAGTGTAGCAGTACGCTCATGGGAGTTTGAAATTCCCAGAGTGAGACCGACAGCATTCGATCTGCCGATGCTGGATGATTCTGCTGCAGGATGCCGGCAACATCATCCCTGGTGTTCGGGGTGATCAGAATGCACGCAATCGTGAAGGCAACCAGCAGAGCCAACGCGACTTGGGCCCAACGCAGCATGAGGCCACGTTGGCAGGTTCGACTTTTGTATCGATGAAGAAGCACAAAGGGAGGGGGAGCACTTTTTCCGCGGTTGCGCTGCGTGGTCTGGGTGGCCATGACTTCTCCAAGCGAAACCAGCCTCGCCACCCCTCGGATTGGGCCGCACAGGGTCGCCGTTGTGGCTGGTCTCTACTGGCTAGACTACGAGTACTTTCTTACTGTTGCTATGGCCTTGGAACAATCCCTTGAATTATGTAATTCTCCTTCGGGTAAACCCCCTAATTGTCCTGTCCGGAGCGAACCTAGCAGATTGAAGCTAACCCGGCAAGGCCCAGGCCAGCCGGATTACGGGGCGTGCGCGGGGTGGCGGTGAGGTTGGGAGAGGTCGCGGTCGGCGAGCAATTAAAGTTCGACGATTAGTTTGCCGATGTTGTCGCCGCGGAAGAGCATGTTGATGGCTTCGGGGGCTTTTTCGAGACCTTTGACGATGGTTTCGCGGCTTTTGAGCTTGCCGGTCATTTTCCACATGCCGAGTTTCTGGGCGGCGTCCATGAAGCGGGGGATGTAATCCATGATGAGGAAGCCTTCAACGCGGAGGCGCTTGATGATGAGCTGGCCGAAGCTGGCGAGACCAGGATCGTGTTTGGTGTAGCCGGAGATCAGGCCGCAGAGGACGACTCGGCCGTGGAGATTCATGCGGTCGAGGACGGCCTGCATGATTTCGCCGCCAACGTTTTCGAAATTGATGTCCACGCCTTTGGGAGTTGCGGCGGCTAGCTGGGCTTTCCAATCGGGATGCTTGTAGTTGATGGCGACGTCGAAGCCGAGATCGTCTTTAATCCATTTACATTTTTCATCGGTGCCGGCGATGCCGACGACGCGGCAGCCGTGGATTTTTCCGAGTTGGCCGACGATGCTGCCGGTGGCTCCAGCGGCGGCGGAGACGACGAGGGTTTCGCCGGATTGCGGCTTGCCGATTTCGAGGAGGCCGAAATAGGCGGTGAGGCCGTTGATGCCGAGAAGGTTCAGGAAATTGGTGTCGGAGAGGAACGGGATGCTGGGAAGTTTCTGAAAGGCACCCTTCCCCTCGCCGGCAAGGAGACAGTATTCCTGGAGGCCGGTGAGGCCGGAGACTTTGTCACCCTTTTTGAAATTGGGATGGCGGGATTCGGTGATTTCGGCGAGGCCGAGGGCGCGCATGACTTCGCCGATTTGGACGGGAGGCATGTATTGGGGGAAATCGGTCATCCAGACGCGCATGGTGGGGTCGATGGAGAGATATTTTACGCGGGCGAGGGCTTGGCCTTCGGAGATGGAGGGGATGGGGGATTCGGTGAGTTTGAGGACGTCGGGAGTGATGAGGCCGGTGGGGCGATTGGCGAGGAGCCATTGACGGTTGGTGGTTGGCATGGAGGAAGAGTAGAGGAGGAGTGGGAGGGAAGTCAAAAAGCAGGAGGAGAGAAAAGATAACGCAGAGGCGCCCTTCGCATAAATCGCTCAGGGCAAGCAGAGGACGCTGAGAAGAGGGAGGTGCGCGGTTGAATTTGTGGTAGGGCTTGCGCTGAGGTCCTTCAGCCATCTCTGGTAAACACCACCGGAGTCCCAACACCGGGCCTTATCGGATGGCTTCCCTCCTGCGGCGGGCGAGCAGGATGACAAACACCCACGTTGATCTGGCGAATGGTAAGTTTGGCGATATGGATCAAGTCGCAAAAGCGGAAGCTGAGCTTCCGCACTCAAAAAAAGTCAGGGAGTTTTTAGGAGGCGCATGAGGTCGGCGGCGGATTTGGTGGCTTTTTTGATTTGGGTGACGCTGCGGGTGGCGTTGTGGGAGGGGTCGAGTTGATCGGAGAGGATGTCGGCGTTGGCGTTGATGACGCAGAGAAGATTGTTGACGGCGTGAGAGATGGCGTCGAGTTTGGAGACAGGGCGTCCGTCGACGGCTGCCTGTTCGAATGGCAATGACATGGAGCTTACCTTTCTGGATGAATTGCGAAGAGTTTCGGTGTTGATGGCGGTGACCACGGCGTGTTGCAAAGAGGCGACGTTGACGTCGGCGAGCACAAGCGAAGCGGCGGCACCCGCGGATGCGGCGGCTTCCTGGAATTGGGGATCGGAGATGGGAAGAAGGGCTACGACGGGGACGGAATCCAGACCGTCGTGGAGCTTCCGGGCGGCGAGAAGCTCCTGAGCAGACGGGTGGCTGAGATCAAGGAGAAGGGCCTGCCACTGTTCGGAATCGAGGCGGCGAAGCGCTTCGGCGAGAGAAGGGGCACGGCAAATCTTAAAAGAGGAAGAGGGCGCTTCCACAATGGATTGGGAGATTTTGAGCCAGAAGGGCAGTTCGCCCAGGAAGAGAACTTGAGAACCAGCGGTTGACATCGGTCTTTCTGAACACTCCTCATCTTTTGCCTAAAGCCATGGCGTGGCTTTGGGAATTTTGCAGGCACTGCTTGCTTGAGCGACAGCCCAACTATCGGAAGACACCCCAAGAGCACAGGCAGGAGTGCCTGTGCCACTAGCTACAAAACGGAACCCGGGAACAGGCGACGAATTTCCTGGAGCAGGCCGTCGGGAAGGCGGCCTTTCGAAACGTAGCCGTCCGCACCGTGGCTGCGACATTCTTCCTCGAGCGTGGAGCCCTGGATTTCGGAATAGATGATGACGCGCAACGTCGGGTACGAGCGGCGAAGTTCCTGGGCGGCTTGCAGACCGTTGAGACGCGGCATACGGAAATCGAGGAGTGCGAGATCGGGCTGATGCTTCGCGACGAGCTGCATGACGTTGATGCCGTCGCTGGCAGTGCAGACGACCTCCATGCCACCTGCAAAATCCAAGTAGTCGCAGACGGAACGGAGAGCTGTCGGCGAATCATCGGCTACCAGGACGCGGATTGGGTTGATATGTGGCATAGCTGCTCCAGGGCCGGCACTGTTACTGCCTATTCATATTGAGGGAGAGGAAGAGGGAAGGAAATGGGGGAGATTGCGTAGTGAAAAGTTACTAGGAGGGATGGGGTTGGATTCGCTGGTGCGATTGAGGGCGAACAGATAACAGCGATCAGATAGCAGGAGGAGAAGAGAAGAATAACGCAGAGTTCGCGGAGAGCGCTGAGGGCGCCGAGAAGAGGCGGCCAGGTGTTTGAGTCCGCGCGGAAGTTTACGTTGAGGTCCTTCGCCTATCCTTATCGGATAGGCTCAGGATGACAAGTTTCATGTGCCGCTGGGGTAATTAAGTTTGGATGATGTTATTGCGGATGGCGTACATGACTAGTTCGGCGAGGGAGTGGAAGTCGAGTTTGAGCATGATGTTGGCGCGGTGGGCTTCGGCAGTGTTGACACTGATGTTGAGGAGGTTGGCGACTTCCTTGTTGCTTTTGCCTTCGGCGAGGAGTTGGAGGATTTCGCGTTCGCGCGGCGTGAGACGGAAGCGGGAAGACCTGGTGGAGTCGGAAGCATCCACGATTTCGGCGGCTTCGGAGACACGGACGGAGAAGAAGGGTTTGTGCTGGCTGAGGGCCTGGACGGCGTCGAGGAGGACGCGGTCGGCTTCGTCTTTGAGGATGTACCCGCGAGCGCCGGCTTCGACGACTTGCTGAACGAGGTCGTCGGACTCGTGCATGGTGAGGATGAGAATTTCAGTGGCCGGGGAGACTTTGCGAATCTGGCGAGTGGCTTCGACGCCGTTGAGGAGAGGCATGCCGATATCGAGGATGGCGATGTGGGGCTTGTGCTTGGCGGCTTTTTCGACGGCATCGCGGCCATCGGCGGCTTCGGCGCAGACCTGCCAGCGGGAGCGCGACTCAAGAAGAGTGCGGAGGCCGGCGCGGACGACGGCGTGATCATCCGCGATCAGGATGGAGAGAGGCGTCATAGATTGAATCCTTGAGGACCGAAGCGGAGAAGAGAATTCTGGCACGGACGGTGGTGCCAGCGGCGCTGGAATCGATTTCGAGAGAGCCGCCGAGCTGGGCCATGCGTTCTCTCATGCCGGGGATGCCGACGCCGAGGCGGGGCTGGCCGCGATGGGGAGTGCCGTTTGCAGGGACGATCATGCCGCTGCCGAAGTCGGTGATTTCGAGGGTGACGCACTCTGGATCTTCGCGAAGGACGACTTGCGCGCGCTTGCTGCCGGAGTGGCGCTGGATGTTGGCAAGACTCTCCTGAGTGATGCGGAAGAAAGCGGTTTCGGCAATCTGGGGAAGGCGGCGAAAACTGGTGAGGAGTTCGAGAGAGGTTTCGATGCCGCTGCGTTCGCTGAAACCATTGACGTATTCCTTGAGGGCGGAGACGAGGCCGAGGTCGTCGAGGAGAGGTGGATGCAGGAGGTAAGATAGGGTGCGAATTTCGCGGGACATTTGCTGGAGAAGTTCGCGAGCCTTTTCGAGCGAGCGGTGAGAGGCTTCGTTGAGCGGCTGAGCGGATTGGCGGAGTTGCGCGAGGCTGAGGTTGACGGCGAGAACTGTTTGGGCCATGCCGTCATGTAGCTCGCGGCCGATGCGGCGGCGCTCTTCGTCCTGGAGTTTCAGGAGTTCGGTGGAGAGCTGGTGGATGGCGCGCTCGGCGTTTTTGAGGTCGGTGATGTCGGTGAAAGAGGAGATGACGCGGAGGATGGAGCCGTCGGGATTGAATTGCGGAATGGCGTTGCCAAAGATCCAGACGATCTCCGGGACGCCAGGGATGCGCCAGCCCATGGTGGTTTGGCGGACGGGGCGCCGGGTGCGGAGGACGGTGGGGACAGGGCGATCGAAGTCGGGAATCTCGCGACCGTGCTCGTCGATAGGAGTAAATCCGAGCTTTTGAGCGGTGCGGCCGATAACCTGGTCTTCGGCGACATTGAACATGTTGAGCGCCGCCTGATTCGCGAATTCAAAGGTGGCATCGGGACCGGTAAGGACAACGCCGACGTGAACATCTCGGACGAGGGTGCGGAAGCGCTCTTCGCTTTCGCGGAGGGCTTCGGTGGCGCGGCGCTGCTCGGAGAGGTCGGTGAGGGAGACGAGAATGTTGGTGACTTCGCCAGAGGAATTGAATTGCGGAACGGCGTCGAGGAGGGTCCAGATCGTCATCTTGGACTGTAAGTGGCGCCAGCCGACGACACGATTGTGGATGGGGCGGCGGGAGGCGACAACGGTGGGGATTAAGCCTTCCGAATCGGGGAGAACGGAACCGTCCTCGCGAACAGGCTCGAGGTGAAGGTCGATGAGCATTTTGCCGGTCACTTGCTCGAGGCGGAGATCGAAGAGATTGAGAGCGGCGGGATTGGCGTAGAGGATTTCGCCGATCGGGCTGCTGGAGACGATGCCGACGTGAAGGTTTTCGACGAAGGAGCGGAAGCGTTCTTCGCTTTCGCGAAGGGCATCAACGGCGCGGTGCTGATCGGTGATGTCGCGGACGACGACGAGAGCGCAGCGGCGGCCGTTGAGATCGAGAAGAGTGCCAGACAACTGCCCGGTGCGAAGCAGGCCGGATTTGGTTTGAAAGGTGAAGTCGATGTTGCGAACTTCCTTACCTTCGCTGAGATGAAAGAGGACTTCCGCGCGGCGCGCAGGTTCCGTCCAAAGATTTAATTCGAGAGGAGTTTTGTTGAGGACTTCTTCGCGCGAGTAACCGGTGAGGCGGGTGAAACCTTCGTTGACGTCGAGGTAGGGGCCGTCGGGGAAAACGTTGATGGCGAAGCCGTCGGGGCTGGAGCGGAAAGCGGAAGAGAGCAGATGCTCGGAGCGGGCGAGTGCGCGCTCGGTTTCGAGAAGTTCCTCGGAGACGCGGCGCTGTTTGCGGTTGGTGAGGATAAGACGAACGGCAGAGCAGAGGAAGGATGCGCTGACGGCGATCCAGGCAAGGGCAACTTGATCAATGGCAATGGCGCGCCCCATAAAGAGAACGAGGAGTGGGATCACGACGGGGAAGCCGTTGGTGACGGCGAGATCGCCGAAGCGGGAGACGGGCTCGCCGATGGAAGCCTGGCCGTGGCGCGGCGATGCGGCGGCAAGGAAAATGACGGCGAGACAGGGAAAGAGGAAAAGAAAATCACCCCAACTTGCGGCGCCGAGGGAGGTCTTCAGGGTGAGGAGAAAATCTGCATCGGAGACGACGGCGAGCAAAAACACGATGAAAAGGCCGAGGGAAAACGAGCGAAGGCCCGGGGAAGCGGAGTTGCGGGAGCGAAAGAAGAAGCCGGCGGAGAGAATTGCGTCACGCACGATATAGAGGATCAGGATCTGGCGAGGCAAGTCCGAGGCGCTGGCAATCCACTTGGAAGGGGAATAAAAGAAGTAAAGATAGGCGGTGATGGCGACGATGGCGATTTGGGCAAAGTCGAGAATGCGGAGCCAATCCCAGCCGCGGGATTTTTCGTCGGCGGCGGGGAGAAACATCATGAAAACCGGAGCCGCCCAGACGAAGAAGAGGATGTCCGAGGGGATAGGCATGTACGAGGAGCCGGGAACAAATCTTTGGTAATAGGTGGTGATGGCCTGGGCGAGAGTTTCGAGGAAAAGAGCGATGGCAAGGAGGGTCCAGAGCTGGCGAGTGTATCCTTGCGAGCGGCGAGCGGCGTCGGAGGAGGCAAGCGCCGCAAGCAAGACCATGAGGAAATCGAGGGAGTTGGAATATAGGTGACGCGTTGCGGGGTTCCCAACGGCCTCGAGGTCAAGGATGAGGAGCGCCGCTACGAGGAGGGCGAGGGCGATGAGGAGCTTGGAGAACTTGCCCAGGGGAAGCAAGCTAACCTCATAGGGCGCGCCTGGCGAAGCGTGCCGTGCAGTGGAGTTTCAGTAAGAGGGAGTGTACACCAGAGGCGTGTGAAGGGGAGAGGCATGTTCACGAAATCGTAAAAGAAAGGTGAGACCCTCGAGGATGCACGAGGATCGCAGAGGAGGAGAGAATGAAACCTCACAATCCGGTTGAGCATGTGGTGATCATCGTCAAGGAGAATCACAGCTTTGATAATTACTTCGGGTCGTTCCCCGGAGTGAATGGGAGCATATTGCCGGCGGCGCAGGATCCGCCCGCGGGAGGTGACCCGCGGCACGATCACGCCGCGTGGCTGGAGCGGGCGACGAAGGCGGTGAAGTTGCAGTACAAGGAGACGGATATACCGGCGTACTTTTCGTATGCGAGGCAATTTACGCTGTGCGACAACTATTTTACGGAAGTCGCCAGCCAGTCGGAGCCGAACCATTTGATGCTGATCGCGGCAGATTCGCCGCTCATTGATAACGCGAGTAAAACGAGAACGTATCAGCCGCAGGAACCGTTTGCGATCCCATCGCTGCCGGAAAATCTGCAAACGGTGGGATTGAGCTGGGCGACCTATGGCGATCCGGGATTCAGCTATTTCGAAAAAATTGTGGCGCTGAAAGGGAGTAAAAATATTTTGCCTTGGACGCGGCTGGATACGGATGCCGCAGCGGGCACTTTGCCGAATGTTTCGTGGGTGTATGCGCCCGGTTCGCCGCAGGAGCTTTCGGAGCATCCACCGTTTGGAAAGAATGCGGGGCAGCCAACCGTGAAGCTGGGTACACAGTGGACGGCTGCACGGGTTAGCGCGCTGGGGAAGAGTGCGTTATGGCCGAAGATGGCGATTTTTATTACCTGGGACGATTGGGGCGGATGGTACGACCATGTGGAGCCGCCGCTGAAGGACAAATGGACTGGAGGTAGTCCGAAAACAGGGCTGAGCTATGCGGGGACACAGTTTAGTTACGGACCGCGGGTGGGATGCGTGGTGATAAGCCCGTATGCGAAGCGGGGGATATCGAGCAAGTTTCATTCGCATGTGAGTTTGGTGAAGTTTTGCGAGGTGACGTTTGGGTTGAAGGCGATCAATGCGAGGGATGCGGCGTCAGATGGGATGGAAGATTGTTTTGATTTTGGGCAAGCTGCGTTGGGGCCGCCGAAATAGAGGAAGAAGGAAGAGACTTAACACAGAGGACACAGAGAGGGCACGGAGAAGCAAGGGCGAAAGGATTGGTTGGGAATTAAATTGTAACGAGATCAGGCTGCATGCATCCGATGTAGCTGCAGCCGCTCAGGCTGGATCCGGGGAATTGCCAAAACATTTTGATGGAATGGAGGGGGAACGATGGCGAAGAATCTTGTGGCACAAGTGAGCAAAGCGGGCGGTGATTTTGAGCTGGTGGAGCGGGAGATACCGGCGCCGGCAGCGGGCGAAGTGCGGATCAAGGTGAAGGCTTGCGGGATCTGCTTCAGCGATCATTTGGTGAAGGACGGTTTGTGGCCTGGCTTGCAATTTCCGCGTGTGCCGGGACATGAGGTGGTGGGACTGGTGGATGAGGTGGGAGTTGGAGTGACGGAATGGAAGAAGGGCGATCGTGTGGGAGTGGGATGGCACGGCGGACATGACTTTACTTGCGTGAATTGCCGGCGCGGGGATTTTGTCACCTGCGTGAACGAACCGATCACGGGTGTGACGCGGGATGGCGGATATGCGCAGTACATGATTGCGCGGCATGAGGCGGTGGCGCTGCTGCCGGCGGAGATTGACTGGGCGGAAGCGGGGCCGCTGATGTGCGCGGGAATCACGACGTTTAATTCGCTGCGGAATATCGGGGCGCGCGCAGGCGATTTGGTGGCGGTGCTGGGCATCGGAGGACTGGGTCACCTGGGGATTCAGTATGCGGCGAAGTCCGGATACCGCACGGTGGGGATTGGGCGCGGGCCGGAGAATGCGGCGCTGGCGAAGAAGTTGGGCGCGCATACGTACGTTGATTCGAAGGCAACGAATCCGGCGGAGGCGCTGCAGAAGATGGGAGGTGCGAAAGTGATTCTGGCAACGGCGCCGAATGCGAAGGCGATGTCGGATGTGATCGGCGGATTGGGCGTTGGCGGGAAATTGCTGGTGGTGGGCGCGCCGTTTGAGCCGATGGAGGTTTCGGTGGTGCAACTGCTGATGGCGCGGCGAGGGATTCAAGGGTGGCCTTCGGGGACGGCGATGGATTCGCAGGAGACCCTGGAATTTTCGGCGTACTCGGGCGTGCGGCCGATGGTGGAAAAGTTTCCGCTGGCGAAGGTGAAGGAAGCGTATGAAAGGATGACGTCGGGGAAGGCGGAGTTTCGGGTGGTGCTGACGATGGAGTAGGAGAAGTAGTCAAAAGTCGAAAGTTGACCCGTTCGGCG
>Ga0137415_10002146_pt1 | contig 19633 bp, 14 predicted proteins | sample CZODoug3_1_1_16f_FD_183082 | JGI IMG/M metagenome (GOLD analysis project Ga0137415, IMG submission 183082) | Vadose zone soil fungal communities from Angelo Coast Range Reserve, California, USA - CZODoug3_1_1_16fungal (Hybrid Assembly) | ecosystem: Environmental > Terrestrial > Soil > Vadose...
GTCTCTGTATTCGGAGGCGCCACGGCCTGCACGGCCCGCAGCTTCACGGAACGCGCGGCCGTAGCCGATGCCGCTGCGATAGTTGACCGAAAGCACCAGGTATCCGCGGCTGGCCAAGTACTCATTCATCGCGTAGGAATTCGCGTAGTAATACATGTAGTGCCAGCCGAGCAGCATTTGACGGATAGGGCCACCGTGCATAAAGACTAGGGCGGGTTTCTTTTCCTTAGCGCTCGCGTTCGGTGGGAGAAAAAGCTGCCCGTGAATTTCCACGCCATCGGCAGCTTTGAAAATCACTTGCTGTGGAGTCACCAGCATGTCAGTCAGAGAACTGTGGGACCAGGAGTCGGGCCCCAAAATCTTGGCGTTCCCCGGCTCATCCAACTTACTCCAAAACGTTTGGCCCGGCACTCGAGGACCGGAACCGAGATAGACCAAGGTTTTCCCGTCGCTTAGCGCAACTGGACTCCACTCAATGCCTGGGTTCGTAATGCCTTGAGTAATCGTGACAGGTTGCGGTTGACCTTTGTCCAGGCTGACATGCCAAATGTGCCGGCGGTCGACATCGCCGCAATTGGAATTGAACAGCACGGTCTTCTTGTCGGGCGTCAGGGACCACTGCTCTACTTCGCAATTGCCGGGAGTGAGCAGGCGCGGCGGCCCTCCTTCGACCGAGAGGGCGTACAGATGCTGCCAGCCGTCTTGTTCTGAGGCGACAAGCAAACGATTCTCCGCAGCCCAGCGAATTATGCCGCCTCCAGTGTCTTTAGCCATGAAGGGATAGGAAGCCTCGGCTGATGTGCTGCTGTGCCAGATCTCATGGGCGTTGCCTGTGGAAATATCCGCGACCCAAATCGCCCACGGATGCGGCTTGTCAGGCTGAAGGAAGTAGCCCGCGGGGGTGTCACGCGGTTCGGCGGGCCTTCGCACAAACGCAATGCGCTTACCATCCGCAGACCAGACCGGATCGCTATCGGTGTCGACGGTGGGAGCTATAAAATTTACGGACTTGGCGGCCGCGTCATAGATACCGACAAAGCTGTGATCGCCGCGAGTAGAAACGAAAACCAAATGCGTACCGTCCGGCGACCACTCTACGACCTGATTTTGCCCGCGAACGACCAATTGCTTGGGCTTTTCGCTGCTGTTTAAAGGAGCTATCCAGATCTGCCCGTCGCGTACATAGGCGATGACACCTTGCGCGGAAATTTTTGGCGAATCGCCAACGTCCACCCTTTTCGGCTCGCCGCCGCTCCAGGTGATGCTCCAAACGGTCTGCTCCATTCCAGTAGGGTTGCTGGTAGGATTAGGGAATTGCCCGCTAGCATTCTTGCCTTCGCCGCGAACATAGACGATAGCGTTAGCGTCGGCCGAGAAGCTTAGTTCCGAGATCGGCTGGCCGTCGTCTTCGAGGTACGCAGTAAGCCTACGTGCGCTGAAAGATGGCCCTTCCGCGACCCAGATGTTGCGCTTCCCTTCCTGGTTGAGTGCCCATGCGACGCGGTTGGATACCTTAGCAGCGGTCAAATTGTCAGGGAATGGCGCACTCATGAGTTCTTCCAGAGTGACGCTCTTCTGCGCGCGAGTGCAGAGCGCCAAACATACCTGCGCAACTATAAGCACAAACCATTTCTTCATCTTTATCTCCGGCCACGTGTTCGGAACAAATCCTTGAGATTAATCTGCCGGGCGGCGCGCAACCAGCCGCTCGATCGAAACCTTCGGCACATCCAGCCGTCCCGAAATCTTCAGGACAAATCCTTGTTCCGGGAGGGCGACACCAGTTTGATCATCAATCAACGTTTGTAAAGTCAGATCAGAGCCCTGCGCAAAACTCATCGTGCCCTTGAGCAAAGTCATTTCTGAGGAGCCATCCAGCCGCAACCCCGGAAAAATGATGCCTTGATCGCGCACCAAGAAAGCGCCCTGCCCGGAGGTCCAACGAGACGCGCCTTCGTGCGGCGCCCCTTCGGCCATGCTTGCGTTCACATCCCAGCCACGAAATTGGACATCGCGAAGTTTCAGGTCGCCCTTGCCCGCCAGGCGCTGCAGCAGTTCCTCTCGCCCCACGCCTTGGGTAGTGAGATGCACTATTCCCGATGCGAGTCCGGTGAAGCGTTCCGTCAAGTTCCCGGGAGTGGGTACTTGCCGCAGATCGACGCGCTCAAGTTCCGCGGTCACATCGTAGGACGGCCTGGGTAAGAATGCAGCTCGCAGCCTGGCGCGTAACACTCCGCCGGCGCAGCGAGCTTCCGTTTGACGCAACTCCAAATGCAAATCATGCAAAGCGCCGCTCGCTCGCATCTGCTCCAGCTTGATGCCCTCCACCGTAAACTCGTCGACGCTGAGATCACCTTCCGCGTTCACGCGCTGCAGCAGTTCGCTGGCCGCCGGATTTGTCGTGCCTCCTCCCAGCAAGGAGGGGAGCAAGCGTTGTAGCCAGCCTGGCCTGGCGCGTGGTCCCATCCAACGATCGAGGTCGGTGGCGTCCAAGTGATTCGCGTGAAGTTGGAAATTCCATTTCGCGGTGCCATCATCGGCAACTGCGGCTTCCGCGACCTGTCCGGACCAGGTCGCCCCGAACCCTTCCACATCCGTCAAGCTGGCGATGCGCAATCCGTCCTTCCACTCCAGCCGTCCCTTGCTCACTTGCAGCGGCTGATTCAACCCTGCGACCTGCAACCTCCCCTTATTTACATCAACATGGCCACTCCAAGCTTTCGTCGCGGCCGCATTGTCCCATTGATAATTCAATATGCCCGAAGCAGGACCGGTTAACTCCCAGCCGTGATTCATCGGCCGCCCGAGACCAGACATCACTTTAAGAACATCTTCCACCGTTTCTGCCCGGCCATCGATGCTCAGACTTCCCGCCCGTTTGCTGAAATCATGCGTAAGGCCGATGCTCACCGCGCTCTTGTTATCGGCGGCAACCCGTCGCTTCGTTGTCGTTCCAATTGCCGGCGCGCCTGATGCACCGTGCTCAGACGCAACGTAAGAGACCCGAACTGGTGCAATGATCAGGCTCGTTCGCTGGCGGCCACCCTGCACAGCGCCGATTCGCAAGGATGCGTCAAGTCCCGGGATGCGGACTTCCCCGCCCGCGCTGGAAAAGGCTGCTTCACCAATTTCCAGTGGCCATCCGCGCAGCACCGCCGCCCCGGTGAAGTATTGCTCTGCCACAATTCCGTTGTTCACGTGGGGGTCGAACGCGCGATACCAGGCCAGCAGGTCCGCCGCTTGGATTCCCGCCGAATCGAGACGAATTTCCCAGGCAGGTGTTGCATAGGCAGCAAAGCGCGCGCTACCGCGCAAATTGGACTTACTGGTTTGGACGAGCAGGCGCTCTGCGGAAATACTCCGCATCCCCGTATTCCAGCCACCTTCCAGGCTCACGTTAGCAGCGGGATTATCGGAACGTTCGCTGAGGTCCCAGCGATGAATCTGCGCAGCTCGAGCCTGCACGGAAAAGGTCCATTCACCCGGCTCGGTGTGAGCAACGACGGCGTGGCCCGCGACGCCACTCTTTGCCGTCCCATCGAGAGAGAAAGTGCCGCGCACTCCGTAGTCTTGCCCCCGGAACAACCGCAGTAAGTCCGCTAGAGACACTTTGCCCCAGTGCACATTAAGCTCGGCGGGCTGCAGACGTGCCGACGTTCCCGCGACATCTCCGCGCACCATCAGCGTACCGGGCGATTGTAGCTCCACGCCGCTGCGCCACGGTTGAGCCTCGAGTTGCAGACGCCATCGACCCGAGGAAACTTGTTCCACGCTGCCAGAAACTCCCAGAAACGCGAACGGTAGTTTTTCATCGCCGATTTTGAAATTGATTCGACCATCGTCGATGTCAATCTTCTGTAACCGGTTCGAAGGTGATTGTTGTGGACGCGGGCCGTAGAATCGGGAACCAGCGCCAAGCGTGGATTTCGCTGGAGGCAGCCAGCGCTCAAGATTCCACGCTCCTTCCTCGTTGCGCACCAGGACCAAACTAGGGCGGCTCAGTGACAGCGTGCCAAACTCAAAATGGCCCCGCAGCAGACCGCTCCATCGCAAACCCGCCGTCAAACGCTCAGCGCGCAAAAAATACTCGTTCCCGAACGCGGAATCCTCTCCGATGCTCACCTGCTCGGCCTCCATCATCAGCCTGGGCAGCAAGACAACGTTGAAGTGACGAACCTCGACCGTTCTTCCGAAAGCACGCTCCAGATGCGCGATCAAGTAACTATGGATGCCGTGGGTGCGCGCCAGAACAGAGGCCCCGACTTGTGCGGCGATCAAAAACGCCAATATCAATAACGCAAGTCTCCACCATTTGAGTACACGGTGCATGATGTTCGAGAGTTTCGCAGACTGCCGAGAAAATGGGAAGTAAAGCGACTCCGGGCCTGGTCAGTGCACGGTGCGAAGCATTCGGCTCCAACGAGTGCGTTGTGGCAAGTGCAGCAACGTGTCAACCACGCTTTTCAGCCGCTGCAGAAAACTGCTCTGCCCATAGTCGACGCTGTTCGCTTCGACCGACCAGTAAATCAAAAACGGCCTGCCCATAATCGCGTCACGATCCACAAATCCCCAGTAGCGGCTGTCGAGGCTGTGATCGCGATTGTCTCCCATGGCGAAATACTTTCCCGTTGGAACAACAATCTCTTCGCCACGAACGTACTTCTTGATTTCGTGAGCCCATTCCATCACCACCGGGCTCGCGTACAACTGGTTACCCATGGGCGGAAAAGCGTAGTTCAGCGGATCATAGCCCGCCCCCGGGTCATGCACCACGTAGGGCTCGGTTAGCGGCTTGCCATTCACGTAGACGCGTTGATCTTCAACCTTGAGCCGGTCGCCCGGCAGTCCGATCACGCGCTTCACAAAGTGCTGATGATCTGCAAACGGATACTTGAACACGATGATGTCGCCACGCTCGAGCGGCCGGTATGGCAGCAATTTCTCATACCAAGCACCGCGGCCCCCAAAAACGAATTTATTGACCAGCAAATGATCGCCGATCAGCAACGTTCCTTCCATCGATGCCGACGGGATCTTGAATGCCTGCACGATAAATGTCGTCCCGAAAAGCGCCAGAATCACGGTGACCAGCAACGATTCCATGTACTCTGACAAAGTAGCTTCGTCGCCCCGCCCCTCGGCCTTCCTAGCGGGTTGCGAATGCGCGGTTTCCTGCGTTAGCGTCTCTTCGGTCATTTTGTGGTCAGCTTCTCACTTCCGTTTGCACCAGGCGCCCGAGCGCCGTGCCGGCAGCGCGCTGCTCGGCTTCTTTCTTTGTGCTCCCTTGCCCCGAAGCCAGGCAAGAGCCTTCAGCCCAAACCTCTACCTGAAATGTCTTTTGATGATCGGGCCCACTCTCCGCTGCGAGTCGATACTCCGCAGGAGGCTTCCCGCGCCCCTGCAGAAACTCTTGCAATGCGGATTTACGGTCCGCCTCAAATAGCGGCGTGCTGCCTTCCTCAAGAGCTAATTCAAAGAGTGTCAGACGCAGCATCTCTTTGGCTGCCGCCAAGCCACCGTCCAAATAGATCGCGGCCACTACAGCTTCGAACGCGTCGGCCAGCAATGCCGGTTTTTCCCGGCCTCCAGTCTTTTCTTCACCGCGCCCGAGGCGGAGATGTTCGCCCAAACGGAGTCGCCGAGCAGCCAATTCGAGGGCCTGCGCATTCACGAGTCGCGCGCGGCTCTTGGAGAGTTGCCCTTCCGTCCATTTCGGAAACTTCTCCACCAGATACTCGCTGGCCAGCAGATCCAATACTGCGTCGCCCAAGAACTCCAACTGTTCGTTGTTCTCGGGCGGCGGAACATCAGCGGCATCTATCCCCCGCAGTTCCGGAATAGCCGAGCTGTGCGTCAGTGCACGCCGCAGCAATTCAGGATTCCGGAACGCGCGGCCCAGCCGCTCCTCAAGTTGCTCATCAGGATTGGTCATCGCAAGAGTACGCCAAGCCGGCAACCTGCCGCTTCATCAATTTGGTGCGCTCAGTTGCGTAGAACTTTGTTTCTTCGCGTCTTCTGCGCCGCTCTTACAAGTGGCTTGCAGCGTGCTCGGCACCGTAGCACATTTTGAGAATGCCGCTGCCGCGGCTTCAAAATGCGACGTTTGCTTATCCGCGACGCCCAGCAGATAGTAGTTCACCGGATCTGGCTCCGGATGGCTATCAGCCTTTACGGATTGCTCTAATTCCGGGATAGCTTCGGAAAATTTTCCCCTTCGAATGAAGACCAAACCAAGTCCGCTGTGCGCCATCACCAGGGTGTCATTTTTTGCGTTACTGAACGCTTCGTCGGTAAGGTTTTCTGGCTTCGGAAGCGTCGGTGTAATCTCGATCGCTCGTTTGGAATACTGCTCGGCCTTATCCAACTGCTTCGCGGCATCGGGCGCTTTAGCGTTATAGGTGCGGGCCAAAGCTTGCCCCATTACTGCCAGCACCGGCGCATCGTTGGGATTGAGCTCGACCTCTTTTTCGCCTGCTTCTAACATTTTTGGAACCTGCTGCGTCGCGAAATACGCGGATACAAGGGCTTGGTACATTGACGCCCGATAACGGCTCTGCGGATACTTCTTTAAAAAATCCTCGGCCATTTGAATTCTCTTGTTAGGGTCGGTGGTCTGCTGAACGGTTTTAGAGGCTGAGTCCTCCTCCGGACTTGCTGCCGGCGCATTGTCCATCGAAAGCGGCGCAGGATTGGGTTGCTTGTCTTTATCCGCAGGAGGCTGTTGCTGGCTCGGTGGCGGAGTTTGTTGTCCGCTTTGTGCCTCGACCGATGCCGCCCGGCACAACAAAAATACCGTGAGCGCTCCCGCGCCCACTAAAATGTTCCATTTCCCTCTCATCTATTTACCTCTCCGATTTGAGATTGGTTTTGGAGTCCGTGGGCTTGAGACGCACTCCCATCAATATTTAGATGCCCCACCCGGCCCGATTTCTCTAGGGTCTCTCCGGCAGTTTCCCCCCGCTGAAGGCCGCCAGTCCTTTCTGCGCTGCCTGCCGTGCCTGGTCGGGACTCCCGGTAACCGCCAGGGCCTCCTGGTATTGCGCTCTGGCTTGATCGGCCTGTCCTTCATCATCGTAGATTCGGGCCAAATAAACGTGGGACCAAGCCAAAACCATAGGGTCCTCTGTGGCAGTATGCTCGCCAGAGGTTAGCCTGCCGAAGACTTCTTTCGCACGCACGCCGTCATGGTCCATCAACGCCACTAGTCCGATGCCATACCACGCTCGCGCCTGATCCGGATACTTGGCCAAAACCTTTCGAAACGACGATTCCGCTGCCCGCGGGTTTTTCTCCGCAATCCTTCGTTCTCCTTCCGTCAATGCCGCAATAGCATCAGGATCATTTGGAATGGTGTTTGGCGCTAACTTTTTTCGTCGAGCGACTTCTTCGCTCGCAGTTTGATCCGGCTTGGCCGCGCCACTGGCCGGCGCAAAGTTTATCGCTTGAACTCGCTTCCCTTCTGCATTGACGTCAATGGACCTCACCATCTCCGGAAAAAACAGCCGCATGGAAGGTTCGGACCGCTCAAAGTTTCCGAGTGCAGTAAACAATGGCCTCACCAAGACATAGCCATCCGTATCGTCCGTGTCCAGACGCGCTGCGCGCTCGCTTGGGGACATGCGCCTCAATTTTAGTTCCACCGCGCGCACCATGCACTCCGCGAAATACGACGGATAGTCCTCCCGCAGGTCCGGCACGAGTCGCGGCGCGCGCGCTGCGGACTCAAATAATGGCTTCTTCCCCGCAACCACATGCGGGTATTGAAGCGGCAGCGGATCAAGCAAAAAATGTAGGTACGCGTGACGCACCGTATCCGCGGGCAGGTCCTCTGCTCCACTGAGGACGATGGCATAGTGATCACCAAAATTGCGCACATTGGTTATGCGGCCCACCAGTGGCTCCAACATCACGGTGAACGTACGCGCATTCGCATTATTCATCATCTCGCGAAGGTAGTTCGTAGCTACGAAAACGATTTGCGAAACCGAATCATGGAGCCGCTCGATTTCCCGGTTGTACAAAGGCTGCAGTTCCCGCCATAGCGGACCGATCTTCTGCTCCTGATAGTAGGCTGCGAGAATTTCACTGAATCCCTCCAGCGCGATTACCTCTGGAGGCAACTCGTCCCGCCGCAAAGTTAGCCCAAACTTGGGCGCTGGGCCTGAAACTAGTCCAAACCAGACGTACTGCGAAAGCATCGCGCCTTCGTCGGCCAATTGATGCTGCTTATAAAATTCGCGGACCGCACTAACCGCCGGACCCTGCTGGTGCTGCATTCGCTCGCGAAGCTGTGCGCGCAACGGATTCCAGTTCGCCGCACTGACACCAGACTCAAACCCAGCCGCCAGCAACGCGCACATGGTCGTGAACATTGCTTCGCTTCCATCGACGGTAACGTTTGTCACCGGACTTGCATGCATGCGCGGTGCGGCTGGAGGGGCGGCTTGGGATGACGACGATTGGAAACTTGAAGCGGCAGATAACCCACCGCTGCACAACAAGCAAATTAAAACAAAGCTAGCGACTCTTGCGAGGAAGCTCGTGGTATCGCCAGTAAGTTGCCTAAACGACGTACGCGTTACTTTCGGTTTTTTCCCTTGAAGCCCTTGCATATTCTCAACATACAAGGCGTTGCTGCGGGGAGTCAAGAAATCGAGGCGCCTCCTTTCGTGTCACTCTAGCAACACATGCATTCGTTGCAAGCATCTCTTCTATGATGAAGCCAACCTCGGTGGCGATGTAGCGAGCTATGACCAAGTTTTCGATGCTTCTTCTTCTCGGTTCTATTTGCGCGGCGCTCGCTACATATCCGGCGCGGCTCAGCGCGCAGCTCATCAGGCAAGACAATCCCGCTGCCGCCACCCGCAACTCCGAGGCAAATCCGTCCGGGAAACCGCGCATTTCCCAGGAGATTCAGATCACCGGGGAACAGTCGTGGACCGCCACCGGAATCGACGTAAAACCAGGCGAACACATCGTTGTCATTGCCAAGGGAACCCTTCGTTATGCAGATGCCAAGGAAGATAACGGGCCTGATGGCATAACCAGGGGCTTCAAAGATCTGCTTCGGATTCTGCCGTTCAACAGCGCAGGTCGTGGCGCCTTAATCGGCCGCGTTGGCGATGCGGAAATTGCGCAGCCCTTTCTCCTCGGCGCGCGCCGCGACGTTGTGGCTCCCGTCGCTGGCCCCCTTGCCATCGGCATTAATCAAGCTAGCGACGACACTGGAGACGGTACCTACACGGTCCGCATCGACATCATGGCTCCCGATTCCGACGCCGCATATCGCCCGGTACGCCGGGTGAAATCCATTTCTGGCGTGGACGCCAACATCTGGACCAAGGTTCCCCGCAGAGTTGCGGATAAGAATGACAATCCCGGCGACATGGTCAATTTCTTGCTAATCGGCTCGGAAGACGCCATGCAAAAAGTCTTCACCGCCGCGGGATGGGTCAAGGTCGACGCCGACGTGCGCGGGACCGTGCTTCGCGGGATCATCGAGAGCATTTCCAAAGAGTCGTACCTCACCATGCCGATGAGCCCCTTGTATCTGTTTGGCCGCTCGCAGGATTACGGTTGGGCGCATGCCGAGCCTATTAGAGTGGTGGCCTCCCGCAATCACCTCAGAATTTGGAAAGCGCCTTTCGAGGTTGATAGACAGACTCTTTGGGTCGGCGCGGCAACCCACGACGTCGGCTTCGATCGCGACGAGCGTAATGACGGTATAACCCATAAGATTGATCCTGATATTGATCTGGAGCGCGAATATGTTGAAAAGACTCTCACTGCGACCGGTCTAATCGCCGAGGTCGCTTATGCCCTGCCCGCCAATGCCCTCAAAGGAGCAAGAACCGCCACCGGCGGGTCGTTCCACTCGGATGGCCGAGTGCTCATTTTAAAGCTTAACGATTCCGTTGGCGGTATATCCACCCGATCGTCAAACCAACATTGAGTGACACGAATATTCGCGGAATTCCTAGCGTCTCAAGCAAAGGCCAACGACAACTCGCGGCCAAAGTTCGTCGCCCCTTGCTCCCCAAGACCCTACGAAAATAAAGGATTTACTTGATAGCGCCTTTCTCCCTGCCCATGCACAATATCTCCTGATATGGCGGCCACTACTCAATTTCACGTTCATCTCCTCAACGAACCACCTGACGGCCGCCAGCATCTTTGGTTATTGGGAACCTGAAGTCGCATCACATTCAACCCGTGGAACTGCTTCCCGCCCGGTTCTCCCAGTAAAGGCAAGAGTGTGTCGTTCTTCTTCGACCGGTCCGAAGCTGCGCCCAGCTCGCCGCGTGTAGCGGCTCCCCAGGCGCCCCAAATATCTCCGCTGTCGTTCGGGCAGGAGACCATGCTGTTCTGGGACAAACTCGTCCCACACAGCGCTGTTTATAACGTTCCTATCGCGTTCAGCATACAGGGTTCCCTGGACCCCCAGGCTCTCGCCGCCAGCATCGACCTCATTATTTCTCGGCACCAGGTCCTGCGCTCTCGTTTTATGTTTGATCGTGGTGAACCCGCAATCGTGGTAGCGCCCCCATCTCAAACCGGCCTGTCCTTCCGCGATCTTTCCCATCTCCCCGTTTCAGAAAGAGCGTCGGCCATCGAGGAAGCCGCAAAGGCGGAAGTTCGCCACCCTTTCCAGATTGCAAAAGATGTGATGCTGCGCGCCGCGTTATTCCGGATGTCCCAGTCTGAGCACCTGCTGTTGCTGACCATGCACCACATCGCTGCCGACGGGTGGTCTGTCGGCGTTCTCGTCAAGGAGTTGTCGCAGGCTTATCTCTCATTCGTAGGCAATTCTGCGAACACACTTCCTCCCTTGCAAGTCCAATATGCCGATTTCGCCCGCTGGCAGCGCGAGTCGCTCTATGGCCCCACCATGCAGCGTTGCCTTTCTTTCTGGAGCCGGCAACTGGAAGGAGTCGCCGGCAATGCCGAGCTTTTGCCGCTTGACCATCCGCGCCCTGCGCAGCAAACCTTCGTCGGTGCCACTATCCGAACCACCCTCCCCGGTTCCTCACTCTCCGATTTCGCCGCGCTCGGACAATTGCGCCGTGCTACTCCCTTCATGGTCATGCTGGCTGCCCTTCAAACTCTTCTGCGCGGGTATTCCGCCCACGACGAGGTAATCATAGGTGTGCCGGTCGCTAACCGGGCCCGCCCGGAGTTTGAGCCTTTAATAGGCTGCTTTATAAACATGGTCGCCGTCCGTGGCGACCTTTCCGGCAATCCAACGTTTCTGGACCTTCTTACCCGCACTCGCGAAACTGCTCTGGCGGCGTTTCTTCACCCGGAAGTACCCTTCTCTGAAGTAGTGCGCCATCTGCGCCCCAAACGGACCGCGAATCGCACTCCCTGGTTCCAGATTCAACTCGTTTTGCAGAATTATCCGATGCCCGAAATTCGCTGGCCTGGCCTAACCGTGCAGCGCTTTGAAGTGGATACCGCTACCTCGAAATTCGACCTAAGCGTGCTCATCGAAAAAAAAGAAGAACTCGAGATCAGATTCGAATACAACACGGACTTGTTTGATTCATCGACCATGCAGCGCATATTGGACGAGTACGCGAGCCTTCTGCGCCGCGTCCTGAAGCACCCTGACGCCCGGCTTCGTGATTTATCTGTCGGCGCTTTGGTCTGTTGAGTTTTCGGTGAAGGAGTAATCCTAATTAAGAAGATGAGGTCGCGTATTTCGAAGTTTCAAGGCACGTAATCTATGAGCACATTTTCATCCAATGATTCTCGGTTTGGTTCTAGTTGGTTTCAATTCCTAAAACGCCCACGGTTCTCTAAACGGGCCGATCGCAATGCGACCGAAGACTCTCCGCCTTTTCTCTCGCTCGTGGAATCAGTACGAACCTGGGCCGTGGAGAACCCGAATTCCGCCGCTGTAGCCACTGCCATGGAAAGCGTGTCTTACGCCGAGCTTGAAGCGCAATCCAATGCCCTGGCGCGCCACCTTCAGTCGCTTGGCGCTGCACCTGAGACTCTCGTCGCTCTCGTCCTTGACCGCTCGCCCGAGTTTGCCATCGCCGCCCTCGCCACCTGGAAAGCCGGCGCTGCCTATCTCCCTATTGACCCGGCATGTCCGCCGGAGCGGATTCGTCTCATCCTGGAAGATGCTCGCGCCCCGGTTCTAATTCGCAGCGGTCTTGCCTCGCAAATCGAACTGTCCCAGGAATCCGCAAGGCAGGTGGACATCTCGGACCGCCATTCCCTATTGCGAGCCTATTCCTCGGTCCCGCTTCCTGCTTCAAATCAACCGTCCCAACTTGCCTATGTGATTTACACCTCGGGTTCCACGGGCCGCCCCAAGGGTGTCCAGATCACGCACGGAAATCTGTTGAACCTCGTTCATTGGCATCAGAGCGCCTTCGCTATCTCTACTTCCGATCGCGCCACCATGCTGGCCAGCCCGGGTTTCGATGCCGCTGTCTGGGAAATCTGGCCGTACCTCTCTGCCGGCGCCAGCTTGTACGCACCGCCAGATACCACTCGCGTCTCACCGCGAAGCCTTCGCGACTGGATGCTCGCGCAGCGCATCACCGTTAGCTTCGTTCCAACTCCTTTGGCGCAACGCCTGATTTTTCTCGACTGGCCCACGGAAACATCCTTGCGCTTTCTTCTGACCGGCGCCGACGTGCTTCAGCAATATCCCCCGGCCGGATTGCCCTTCACGCTGGTAAACAACTACGGGCCCACCGAATGCACCGTTGTAGCGCTCTCCGGAATAGTGACTCCTCACGAACGGCCCGCTGCCCTCCCTCCAGTCGGACGCCCAATTTCTAATACGCGGATTCGTCTTCTCAATGAAGACCTACAGCAAGTTCCTTCCGGCTCGATTGGCGAGCTGCACATCGCAGGAGCTGGCGTCGGCCGCGGCTATCTCAACGATCCTGAACTCACTCGTGAAAAATTCATACCAGACCCCTTCGACGCCAATCCTGGGGCACGCCTGTACAAAACTGGCGATCTCGCGCGCTCACTTCCCGACGGTAATTTCGAATTCCTGGGCCGCACCGACGATCAAATCAAGATCCGCGGCTACCGTATCGAGCCTAATGAAGTCTCCGCGGCGTTATGCAAGCATGACGCCGTTCAATCCGGCATCGTCATCCCATGCAAGGATTCTTCGGCAGACTCTTTTCTCGCTGCCTATCTCGTCCTGAAACAAGACGCTCAAGTCAACGCTGGTAATCTGCGTAAGCACTTGCAAGCACACCTGCCCGATTACATGATCCCCAGCGTGTTTGTTGTACTGGAAACTTTTCCTCTCACCACTAATGGCAAAGTAGATCGCGCCGCCCTGCCCGCGCCCGATTCCACAAATTCCCTTAAGAACGAGCCTGTTTCTTCGCGCCTCACGAGTACCGAAGAGAAACTGATACCCGTCGTTTCCGCTCTTCTGAACGTCGACGGCATCAACCCGCACGATAATTTCTTCCTGCTCGGCGGGCACTCTCTACTCGGCGCTCAGCTCCTTACCGAAATCCAGCGTACTTTCCAAGTCGATCTGCCCCTCCGCGCGGTGTTCGACTATCCAACCATTGCTGCCATCTCCGCGGAAATTGACCGCGTTCGCGCGCTCGGCAAAGAGATCAATCCCACGGAGCCAGCCCTCAATCATGGGTACCACCACGACATCCGGCCCTCGACATCCTGAGCTCTCTTCGTCGGTTCCCTCCGAACCGCCGCTCAGTCTCTATCGCCTCCTCGAGCCTCAGGTGCTCGCCGACCCTTATCCGCTCTACGAGCGCCTGCGTCGCGAAGATCCCGTTCATTGGGATCCTTATCTGCACGCCTGGGTCGTCACGCGTTATGCTGATGTCGTCACTGTCCTGCACGATTTTTTGGCCGCGCGCACTCCCACTCCCGAACAGCTCAGCGCCATCGGTCTCTCCAAGCTGACTCCCCTCGCCCGCGTCATGGTCAAGCAGATGCTCTTCCTCGATCCGCCTTCTCACACTCGCATTCGCGGGCTCGCCGCCTGCGCCTTCACGCCCGCCCGCGTTTCCGCTCTAAAGAGTCGCATTCAGCAACTCGCCAACGAATTGCTGGACAAGGTTGCCTCATCCGGCCGTATGGATGTTCTCGCTGATTTTGCCGAGCCGCTCCCGGCCATCGTCACTTCAGAACTTTTCGGAGTCCCCACTGAATTTGCGCTGCAGCTAAAAACCTGGTCGGCCAAATTCGCCGAGATGCTGGGTAATTTTCAACACAACCCCGATCGCATCCCCAGCATGCTCGATACCATCGAAAACTTGACCGAGTTTTTCCGGAAAGCCGTCGAGGATCAAAGGAAGAAGCCCTGCCCAGGCCTCGTGCACTCCCTCGTCAAAGCGGAACTCGAAGGCGATCGCCTCACGGAAGAAGAAATCATCGCCAACTGCATCATCACCTTGGTAGGTGGCTTGGAAACGACCACTAACCTCATCGGCAATGGCATGCTCACGCTTCTGTGCCATCCCGATGAAATGCGCCGGCTACGAAGCGATCCTGCTCTAATCGTTCCCGCCGTCGAGGAACTCCTGCGCTTTGAAAGCCCGAGCCAACACACCGCGCGTCTGGCCCCAGCCGATCTCCAACTCGGTGGCAAGGCCATCCGCAAGCGTCAAGCCGTGATCGCCGTCATGGGCGCCGGCAATCGCGACCCCGAGCGTTTCCCAGATCCAAATCGCCTCGACCTTGCGCGCCAGGACAATCGCCATCTTGCGTTCGGCTGGGCCGCCCATTTCTGTTTCGGCGCGCCGCTGGCACGTTTAGAGGGCCAAGTCGCTTTCGCCACTCTGCTGAATCGCTTCCCTAATATCACTTTGGAACCCAACCCAATCATCTGGCGAGAAAATCTAGGCCTACGCGGACTGAAAGCCCTGCACATAACCTGGCAATAAGCGCAAACGCCGCCGAAACCACAACAAATCCCAACTAACAAGGCAGCCGAAAGTCCGTACCCTTAGACTTTTAAACTCTTGAACTCTTAAACTCCTCTACTCCGGCGGCCCATCCTGCCCCTCAAACGAAACCACTTCCTCCGCTTCAAAATCCGGCTGGCTCTGCAACAACCGCACGCAGCGATTCCATCGCAAAATCGCGTCATCATTCCCCGGCGGATGAATCTTCTCCGCATCCCCAAAACATTGCAGCGCCTTCTCCAACAAAGGCAACAATGTGTGCGGAGCACGGCCGCTACGCAACTGCGCCTTCACCCTTCGCTCGCACAGCAAACCCATGTAATACATCCGTTCATACGGTTCCGCCAAACGCTGGAAAATCGCCTCCACTTCCGCGTAGCGGTCCGAAGGCCCGCCCGTAAATTGATCTGTGATCGCCAGCCCTAACGTGCGCAGCCCCAGCATATGCTTGGGATCTGTCGTCAAGACGTCCCGGCAAATGGACTCCGCCTCTTCCGGCTCATTCAAATACCGATACAACTCCGCCTTCGCAATAGCTTCCGGAATCCCCGATTTAGAAATGGTCTTCAGCTTCAAATCCATGGGCCCTCCGTCGAACTCAACAACTCGGAAGTTTCGCCATCTCGCCTAGCTCTTCCCTGCTCCTCGAATTTTACGCACAATCCAGAACAGCGGGTCGTAGAACTCGTCCACCACCCGCTCCTTCAACGGAATGATGGCGTTATCCGTAATATGGATATCTTCCGGACAAACCTCTGTGCAACATTTCGTTATGTTGCACAGTCCGATGCCCAGCTCATCCTTCAGCAGCTTCGTTCGGGAAACGCCGTCCATCGGATGCATTTCCAATCCCGCCACGCGCACAAAAAATCTTGGCCCGCCAAACTGCTCGTACTTATCGTGATCTCGCAACACATGGCAAACATTCTGGCAAAGAAAACACTCAATGCACTTGCGAAATTCCTGAACCCGATCCACATCTTCCTGATAAAACTTCCAATCCGCACCGGCCTTCGGTTTGAACGGCGGTATCTTCTTGTTCACCCGGTAATTCCACGAAACATCCGTAACCAAATCTTTGATCACCGGAAAGCTCTTGATCGGCATCACCGTGATCGGTTCGTTCTGCGGCAGCGAGTCCATCCGCGTCTTGCACGTCAGCCGCGGCCGGCCGTTCACTTCCGCCGAGCACGACCCGCACTTCCCCGCCTTGCAATTCCAGCGCACCGCCAAATCCGGCGCCAAATATCCCTGAATATAATGAAGCGCGTCCAGCACGACCATTCCCGGGGCAATCGGCACTTTGAAATCGAGGGTCTGGCCGCCATCCTTATTTCCGCGAAACACTTTCAGAGTTGCGTCCGCCATCTCTCAGATCTCCCTTAACTCGCGCAGCCCAGCTGGCCCGGACATCAGATTAAACAGCATCACTTGTCCTCAGCCAAAACCTGCTTCAACTCCGCCGGCAGCTCCGTAAGCCTCTCCTGCCGCAACCCCATCGCATTTCCGTCGCGCGAAGTAATATTGTTCTTTGTGCCCCACTCCGGGCTCAGCTCCGGAAAATCAATCCGGCTGTGCGCTCCCCGGCTTTCTTCACGAATCAGCGCACTGCGCGTCACCGCCTCCGAAACCGTGAGCATCGACTTCAACTCAATCGCCATGTGCCATCCTGGATTGAACATCCGCGACCCTTCGATGCTTGTATGCGCCGCCCGCTCTTTCAATTTTGCAAGCTCGACCAGGGCCTTCTCCATATCCTCCCGCACGCGAAAAATTCCCACCAGGTTCTGCATCACTGTCTGCAAATCGCGATGCACCGCATACGGATTCTCTCCGCCCTGCCGCTGAAACGCGCTCAACGCCTCAGTCTCACCCGCGCCAATCTGCCCTTCATCCAGTTTGGGCGCCGCAACTTCCTTAGCGTGTTGCGCCGCCGCCAATCCCGCGCGCCGGCCAAACACCAGCAAGTCCGATAGTGAATTACCGCCCAGCCGATTCGCTCCGTGCAATCCCGCAGCCGCCTCGCCGGCCGCGAAAAGTCCCGGCAGCGAGCTCTGCGCAGTCTCTGCCTCCACGCGAATCCCGCCCATCATGTAGTGGCAAGTCGGCCCCACTTCCATCGGCCCCTTGGTTATGTCTACGTCCGCCAGCTCTTTGAACTGGTGGTACATGCTCGGCAATTTCTTCTTCACGTATTCCGCGGGCTTGTGCGATATGTCCAGATACGCGCCACCGTGCTCCGTTCCCCGCCCCTCTTTCACCTCCGTATATATCGACCGCGCCACCACGTCCCGCGTCGACAGCTCCATCCTCTTGGGATCGTAGCGCTCCATGAACCGCTCACCATTCTTGTTGCGCAGAATGCCGCCCTCGCCGCGCACCGCCTCCGTCACCAGAATCCCCTGCACGCCCGGCGGCCAGACCATCCCCGTCGGATGAAACTGCACGAATTCCATGTCCATTAGTTCCGCGCCTGCTTCATAAGCCAGCGCCATTCCGTCGCCTGTGTATTCCCACGAATTCGAAGTGATTGGCCAAGCCTTCCCAATTCCCCCCGTGGCCATCACTATCGATTTCGCCTTGAACAGTACAAATCGCCCCGTCTCCCGCCAATAAGCCAGCGCCCCCGCGCATCGCCCGCCATCCGTGAGCAGCCGCACAATCGTGCACTCCATGTACACATCGAACCCCATGTGCACGCCGCGATCTTGCAGCGTCCGGATCATTTCCAGTCCCGTGCGATCTCCTACGTGGCACAGCCGCCGGAACGTGTGCCCGCCAAACGCTCGCTGCAAAATCCGTCCGTCATCCGTGCGATCAAACAGCGCGCCCCACTGCTCCAGCTCCATCACCCGCTCCGGAGCTTCCTGCGCGTGCAACTGCGCCATGCGCCAGTTGTTCAGCATTTTTCCGCCGCGCATGGTGTCGCGAAAATGTGGCTTCCAGCCGTCCGCCGAATCCACGTTGGCCATCGCTGCCGCGATTCCGCCCTCGGCCATAACTGTATGCGCTTTGCCCAACAGGGATTTGCTGACCACGCCCACGGAAGCGCCTTGCCCCAGCGCTTCAATCGCCGCCCGCAATCCCGCTCCCCCCGCTCCCACCACCAGCACATCGTGTTCGTGCGTCTCGAACCTGTCGCTCAAAAGATCCTCACATCTTGGATAGCGCCGGAAGCAACCAGCCGCACGTAAAAATCCGCCAATCCAACCGAAATCAAGCTCATCCACGCAAACCACATGTGCCGCTCATTCAAAATCGTTAGCCACTGCCACGCCTTGTACCGCGGCTTTCCGAAGGTCGCGCATGAGAAACAATCCAGCTTTCCACCCGCAAGATGTCGCAAGGAATGGCAAGACAGCGTATAGATCGTCAGCAGAATAATATTGACCAGCAGCACGAGCGTGCCCAGACCCATTCCGAATTTCCCATTAAAGTTGAACGCTAGAAAAACGTCCTTCCACAGGAAAACCAAAAACAGAATCGCGAAATACAGAAAATATCGATGGATGTTTTGTAGAACGAAAGGAAATCTGGTTTCGCCCTTGTAGTTCCGCTTCCATTCGCTCACCGCACAAGCCGGCGGATCCTGAAAGAACGCCCGATAGTATGCTTTTCGGTAGTAATAGCAGGTCGCGCGAAAACCCAGCGGCCCGCCCAAAATCAGCAGCGCTGGTGAAAGCTTCCACCAGCGATGGTGCTCGTCAATCAGCGGTGAATAGAATGGGGAAAGATACGGTCCCCACTCATAAAATCGGCCTTCGAATGCCCGCAGCGTCGCATAAAGTCCGAAACCTCCAAGCAGCAGCACCACCGGAATCGTCTCTGCCCACCACGAATCGTTCCGCAACGTCTCCCCGAACTCCGGCGCCTTAACCGCTCGCGCCCCGCTCTCGGCCATGAAGTCCCCCTTCGCGAACGCATAGACTAGCCACAAATCGCCCCTTTGAAAACTAAATTCGTCCCATAAATATTTTTTAACCTCCCACAACAATCCGCGCCCCAAACTTGTGCGAAACTATACGGCTACATTTGGAGTGCGGCGGTCTTGTTTACCCTGAGCTTCGAAGGGCCGCCCCTTTAACGGTTGAGTCACCCGACAAATTTGCCGTGTGCCTCAAGCCTCGCACCTAGGACCTGTAGCTCAGGGCTGGCCACGCGCCCCGACCAGCATCTGAGTAAGTATCGACTTTTTGAGCGTCTCGAAAGAAAATCGCAAGGAGACTAAGCCCAGTGCCCGCAAAAGATAAAATCGCCATCCTCACCGGCGGCGGCGACGTTCCCGGCCTGAACCCAGTCATCAAATCCGTAGTCTACCGCGCCAGCCAACTCGGCCGCTCCGTCATCGGCATCCGCAAAGGCTGGGAGGGTCTTACCCATATGGATCCCGCCAATCCCTCCGACCCTTACATTCGTCCACTCGATCGCGAAAATACGCGCGCCATCGATCGTACGGGCGGCACCGTACTCCACACCTCGCGCACCAACCCGCGGAAGATGGTTGAAGCCAAGCTCCCTAAGATTGTCTCCGCCGACCGCGTGAAGAAACTTCCTTTCGACGGCAAGTACTACGACTTCACTCCCATCGTACTCGATAATCTCGAACGCCTCGGCATCGGCTGCCTTATCACCATCGGTGGCGACGACACGCTCAGCTTCTCAGCCGCGCTCTCCGCCGCCGTCATGCCGGTCATCGCCATTCCCAAAACCAT
>Ga0137415_10002147_pt1 | contig 19624 bp, 21 predicted proteins | sample CZODoug3_1_1_16f_FD_183082 | JGI IMG/M metagenome (GOLD analysis project Ga0137415, IMG submission 183082) | Vadose zone soil fungal communities from Angelo Coast Range Reserve, California, USA - CZODoug3_1_1_16fungal (Hybrid Assembly) | ecosystem: Environmental > Terrestrial > Soil > Vadose...
CGGTGAGTCGGCTGTCTCCTGAAAACCTCCTCGGAGTTTTCCTTTCAATTTGATCTGGCGCCACGTGTGCTTGTCCACGGAGAAAATACGAATCGATTGCATGGATAGCACGACGGAGTCACTTACGCTGTTCACCAGAGCAAGGGGTTCATCTTTCTCAGAAGAAGAAAACCTCGCCAAGTCTTCAAATCGATCCTCTCTCCAAACCGAAAGGACAACATCGCGAGCGTTTGTAGAGGGCCATCGCATGACGCAAAGATCGTGGCCAACTTTCTTGATGTCGATGACCCCTCTCTCAAAGTGCACTTGTCTGGAACCATCGGCGAGACTCAGGGAAATCAGCCCTCCGGCGAAGTCTTTGCGCGAGCCGATTATTCCGCGAAGCCACAGTTTCCCTTCAAACACGATTCCCCCGGCGATTCTCTCGCCCAGAATTGAGTCACCTTTGGCCGCCTGAGTATCAGGCGACTGAGGATCGGCATTTAACGCCAGAAAAGAAAGGGATAGCAGCAGAGCGGCGCCCCCGAAGATTGCAAATGGATTTCCGGAAAAACTTTTCATGTCTACCCTCGGCACCGCTTACCCGGATCGGTTTATGAATACAACCCGCAGCCATCAGCGCAGTTCTTGTGGTTTGCCGGTTCGCGCTGATTCCCGCGCAGCGTCCAGAATTTCCATCACTTGCACATTAAGCCGCGCCGAGACCGGATCCTCGATTGGTTTGTTGTTGCGGATGCAATCCACGAAGTAGGAGATCGGATTGCTCGTCTCCCTCGGCAACACATCGAGCGTCACATTCTCGCCATCCGGCGCAACATTCGGCCCGCGCGCATCAGCCGCGCGGTGCTGCAAGGTGTTGTGGCGCGCTAGCAAGCTGCCCTTCGGCCCGAACACCTCCACCTGGTCCTTCGTATACGGCCAATCCCACGAAGCCTCGATGATCGACGTGGCGTCCGGATAATCGAGCACGATGGTCGCATCATCGTCGACCTTGTTGTTTTGCTCCACCTTCAGCTTGCGCGTCGTCGCATATACCCGAGTCGGCCGCCCCTTCAGCCATAGCGACAGCTCCGCGCCATAACATCCGAAATCCATGATCGCTCCGCCGCCATTTTTCACCGGATCGTAAAGCCAATTCGCGAATTGCTGCGAAATCCCAATCTCCTTCGGTCCGCGATGCCCGTACTGCACGATGATCTTCTCGATGGGCCCGACTTCGCCCGCGCGCACGCGATGGAATAAATCGTGGCTGGGCGCCACCCAAGCATTCCAGTAATTCACCATCAGCTTGATGTTCGCTTCCCGCGCCAGCCGTTCCATCTCCCGCGCATCCGCCGCGTTTGTGGCCATCGGCTTTTCCGTCGAGTAGTGAATGTGCCGCTTGGCGCATTGCCGCAAAATCTCCAGGTGCCGGTCGTTTGCCGTGGCCACGATCACCGCTTCCGGTTTCGCCTCGTCCAGCATCGCCACGTAGTCCGCATAAAATTTGACGCTGGCGGGCACTTCCTTCTGCGCCCGGCTCACCAGCGCCGCATCCGATTCCGCAATGGCGACCAATTCCGCCGATGGCTCGCCGGCGATGTCTTTCAGCAAACTCCACACGTGATCGTGGTCCAACCCAACCACGGCGAGGCGAGTCTTGGCCGTGCCGCCGCCGCTCTGCGCTTCACTAACGTCGGACACGCCAAACAGCGCCAATAGCGCGAACACAACCATAACAATCCGAGAACTCAGGTTTTCCGATTTCATCATTCGTAGTCCCTCGCAAGCATCAAGATTGCAGCCTCATCGGACGCGCACGAGTTTCTGAGCTTGGCGTTCAGAAGTCAAGGCGCCCGCACGGAAAGCGTAGCCGGTGATTCATTGGACTTGCTGACAGGAAAACGACAGTTGGTGGGAGTTCCGGTTAATCGTCCGCCGCGTGCGCCTTGCGCTTGGGCGCTTCATCAGTGGATTCCGCGATCCCTTCGCTGACTTTCGCCCACATAAGCTGAATCTCCGCGCGCAAAGCTTCCGAGATTGCTTCGGACTTGCGTTCGCCGCGCGCCACGCGGCTCACGTACGATGGATCGCACCCTAACTTTTGAGCCACGCGATTGTAGATGCCCCGGCAGAGCGAGGGGAGGCACCGCAGGTCGGGAGCATGATTATTATCGTGCACGCCGTTCATGGAAGTTCTCGGTGTGGATCGCCGCCGCAATGTTCTAGCGCCGACAATCACCGTAACATTGATGGTACATCTCCCATGTTAGGTTTACAACGTCCAACGCGCGCTGCGCCGCTTTCTTCCTTCCTGCGTGTCCGCCTTGGATATTAGTGGACACGTCTTCCCGATAGCCTTACACTAAAGGTTGGGGTCGCAGCAGGTGAATCATGCGGCGTCGTCCCACCCCGATCTCGCGGTACACCCTCTACCAGGCGCACTTTAGCAGCCTTCAGCGTGACCCCTGCATTTGCTTGCGCCCTACGCGTATCCGGCCGCTGCTAGAAGGTTTAGCATCTCGCGGTCCTCGTAGCGTGAAGGTGCTTGCGCAGCGAAGGAACTGATGAGCAAGGGAAAGAGACGCGATCACGGCCCCACCGTGTGGGCCGAGCAGATTCGAATCCTGCGCCAAAAACTGGGTATTTCGCAGGGTGAGCTCGCCAGGAAACTGGACTGTTCGGCCATGACTGTATCGCGATGGGAGAACGGGCAGCTTGCCCCAACCGCGCGGTACTACATCGAGCTCGGCAAACTGGCCGGGAAACAAGACTGCTGGTTTTACTGGGGGCGTGCCGGGCTGCAGACCAGCGACGTCATGCCCGTCCTGACCGAGCGTGAACGTAAGCAATTTCCCGCGCGCCCGGAAGAGCAGATGGAATTGGCCGCAGCGGGAAGTGGCGCCAAGCACGAAGCTGCACGCAAGCCGAAGTTAGTCCCAATTCCCGTTCTGCAGGCCACGGTCGGAACGCATGGTGGCCAGGGAGATCGGCACGCCAGTCTAAACTACATTCCGGCGCGCGAAGTACTGGGCGCACCGGTCGAGTGGTGCCCCAATCCGGGCTATACAAGTCTCCTCCGCGTGCGCGGCCGTTCCATGGAGCCCTTGATCCGCGATGGCGATATCGCCGCCGTAGATTCGTCGCAGACCGATCGCGCTCACCTCGATGGAAAGCTGGTGATCGCGACCAATGAAGAAAAAGGCTTGTGCGTTTCTCGCCTGCGCCGCTATCCGAAATTCGATATTCTGGAGTCCGAAAACCGCGAATATCAGGCTGTGGTGCTGGGCAAGAGTTCCGGCTGGCGCATCGTGGCCAGGGTTTTGTGGTGGATCTCCGCAGCCCCCTAACACGACACTCTGATACTCCCGGAGCTAAGTACCAACTCTCAGCCTCGGCCTGTAACTCTGATTTCAAACGCTTGCCTCAACATGAAATCGATTTGCTGATGCCGACGCGCTACGTTGGCGTTACAATGCGCCCCTGTTCCGGAGGCCCCATCCATGATTCGCAAAGTGACGCTGATTCTCGCGCTCACATTTTTCGCCGCTGCGTCGCTCAACGGGCAAAACAAACTTTCGGCCAAGTGGGAAGAACTCACCGCGTCTGATTTCCGCCAGGGAATTCAGCAAGCCAAAGGCACGTGCCTGCTGCCCTTCGGCATTTTGGAAAAGCACGGGCCTCACCTCCCACTCGGAACCGATTTGTTGAACGTGCGCTACGCTTCGCTGCAAGCGACCTTGCAGGAATATGCCGTGGTCTTTCCCGAATCTTATTTCGGACAGATTTTCGAGGCCAAACACGAGCCTGGAACCGTCGCGTACAGCATGGAACTTCAGTTGCGGTTGCTGCAGGAAACCACGGACGAGATGGCGCGCAACGGTTGCAAGAAAATAATCATCGTGAATGGGCACGGCGGCAACGAGCACCTGCTTCCCTTCTTTGCGCAAGCACAAATGGACAAGCCGCACGATTATGTCGTTTACGTTCTCGGCGGCGAGCGCAGCCGGCCGGGCGGGCCGGCGAAGAAATCCACTGGCGTTGACTACCACGCCGGCGAGAACGAAACCTCGAACGCGATGGTTTCGCACCCAGACCTTGTGCATCTGGACCGCGCGAAAGACGAGTCCGGCGCCGAAATGAAGCGGCAGAATTTGCCGGAGAATTTGTATACGGGAATTTGGTGGTACGCGCGCTTTCCGAACCATTATTCCGGCGACGGTTCCGTCGCAACCAAAGAACTCGGCGAATGGAACATGAAGGGCTGGATCGATTCCATCGTGGAATGCATTCGCTCGGTGAAAGCGGATGAAGCAAGCCTGAAAATTCAAAACGAATTTTACGAAAAGAGCAAGCATCCGCTAGATACGCGTCCATAGCAGGACGGCAACACGTAGGTACGGACTCCTCATAACGCGCCGTCGAAGGGAAAGTGGCGAGCGACGAGTGGCCCTTCGCAAAAGGCGCTCTGGATAAACGAGTGGCGAGGAGCAGCGCGTTGCCGCTGCCGGTGACAAAACCTTTACAACCTGTTGCGTGACTGTACCAGGGGCGAGCGCGTCTAACGGTGTGTAGTCGTTTTGAGGATGATTGTTGACACAGACGCCACACCCGCTTGCGGAATAAAACCCAGGCGCGGCAGTTGCCTCTAATGACGGCTCCAAAACGTTCAAAGGAGAAATGATGAAAAAGCTGTGCTCGCGTATTGCAGTAGCGCTCGTGGGTTTCGCCGGGTTAGGCTTCACGGCCAAGGCCCAGGTTCCAGACCAAATCGTGGTGACCATACCGTTCGAGTTTGTGGTCGCCGGCAAAACACTTCCGGCGGGCACATACCGCGTGAATCGTGTGGCAGATGATAAATGGGAGGGGCTAATCTTCAGCAGCTTCGAAAATCGTGCCGGTGCGATAGTCCATCCAATTCAAGTGCAAAGCGCGCCAGCCGACAAAGCTAAGGTGAGCTTCGAAACAGCCGGGGACCAGCACTTCCTCAGCAAGATCCAGACTGCCGACAACGTATTCACCATTCCAGTGTCACATGCGGCGATTCTGCTGGCCTCGGGAAAATCACACACCAACACTGCTTCAGGAAGTTCTGCCGGAACCGACTAGACTCCACAATTCAAAAAACGGGGCGACCTTCGGGTCGCCTTCGTTTAATGTTGCTGAAGAGGTTTAGGCTATTCTAACTAAGGCGAAAAACGAGGTTGCTATACAGAGTCTAAAGCTCGGCCCTAGGTTGCCTCCTGCCAAGGCTTTCCAAATCTTCAGAGCCTACGCTCTCACTATTCCGGCCACCTAAGGTATCGGAAGGATTTGTGGCGCCCAATCTGTCTTCGTAGGTCATTCCCTGATTCTTCCTCACGTTATTTCACTTTGTTGAAGTGAGTAATTTTGGCGTCGCTGACGGCGGCGATGTAGCGGCCGGCGATCAGGAATTGCATGACCTTGGCGCCTTTGCGGGCGAGGGCGGCCCATCGCGAGGCGGTTGCGGGATTTTGCTCGAGGCCGCGAATGCGCTGGCCGGCAAACTCGAAATCGACTTGCGCGAGCTTGCGCTTGGCGGTGGAAAGCACGGGATAGGAATCGTCTCCTAGGACTACGCGCTTTTTACGTTCGACCAGCACTTGGCGCCACACGGATAGCAGGGCTTCGTCCAAGTTGGAGCTCTTGTCTTCTTCGCTCATTGGGCGGCTGGTCGGGTCCTTCGAGGCTCAGGATAAACCAAAGGGTGGCCCGCAGGCTCGCGGAGAGAATTTGGGTGGCGGGAGTTGCGCAGCCAGCGCTGCGTACGTTCCGAGCGGGGAGCAACCGTGACCAGATCTTCCACCGTGAGTTGCAACGGATGCCTCGCATCCAGGCTCGCGGTGCCGGGTCGGATCTTCTCAATTGCTTCGTGGGTTTCTCTGAACATTGTCCACATCTGTTGCTTGGCGTGGGCCACGAAAGTATGGAAAGCCATCAAAGAAAAGGCGCACAGGAATGCCATCATGGCAAGAGGCAGCAGATTTCGGATCACAGACAATATGCTGTCCTGGAGCTGTGTCCGAAACAGCCGGTAACTTTGGATCACCGCGAGGAGCAATGTCGGGATCAACAAGAGGGTTACAACCCGCAGTGGCGTTGCGCCGATGACGAACGACTGGAGGCTCGAAACTGCGTGGGTGAATCGGAAGTGTGTGAAGGGATCGAACCTGGAAACGGCGAGGTCGACCAGTTTTGGCGCCATCCAGGCGCCGCATCGGCCGGCAAGAAGGACCGCACCCGTGGCCGGAACAAACCACAGCGCCGCGCGCACCGTCCCGTTGACCGCGCACGCACACCAGAAGGAAGCAACGGTCAAAAGTAGCGCCGTGAGCAGCAATCCGGGAAGCGCGTGATCCATAGACATAACAGGCAATCCGAAAATGGACTCACCAAAGATCATCAACCCGCCCATCGCCTGATCCATGAACATGAAAGGCGATCCGAAGATAAATCCAAGGACGACCATCACGAAGACTGGAAGCAGCACCGCGCAAACCAGGCCCGTGAAAATGGCCATGGCCAGCTTGATCAGCCACTGGCGGCGCGCGGACACCGGCAGTGTCATGTGCCAGGATTGCGTCCCCGAAGTTTTTTCCTCCCACAGCGAAAGGCCCCCCGCGAGAATTGCGATCAATGGGGTGAACAAAATCACGGGAGTGTACAGAACCAACTGAACTCCCTCCAGGTGTAGGTCGGCCGATTCCCGCAAGAGTAGGAACCTGAACGTGGTCAGCAAGGTCAAGTACACAAGGCTCAAAAAGCTGATCAGCCAGACCGGCCGCAGCAAGCGAAGCTCCTTGCGGATTAAGTTGAGAACCGCTCCGGTAGGCCGGCTGCGAAACAATCCAGCCAAAGCTTCAGGCATCACGCTTGAGCCGGCCATCACCAGATCGTCGCCCGCCATTCCTCCCGACACTTGGAATCGCGCCAGCTTTCGCCCGCCAAGCCAGAGCATCACGCCCGCGTAGCAGAGCGCGGCGAAGGCGGTGATCCAAAGGCCGGTTACGGATGGGGCTGGCGAAGGATTCGATCCGAAAATCTGTTCCCTGTTCACCAGAACGAAGATATAGGGGAAGATCCCGTTCAGGAGGAAGCCGCCTATCGTGGATCTTGTGAATAGAGTCCAAAACGTCGCCGACGGAACTGTGGCGATGAGATATACGCCGGCGAGCACCCAAAGCTTCGGGTCTTGCTGAAGCGCGGAGCGCCAGCCATAGCAAAAAATCAGAGTCGCCGACACGACGGCAACGATCGCGACGCTCATCTTCTCGCCCCAGATCTTCATCCGGCTGACGGGTTGAGTGAGCAGGAGAGAAAGCGTGCGGTGTTGGAATTCATAGCCCAGCGAGAGAGTCGCGAGCATCGGAATACCCAGGTAGCAGAACGCCACACTTGCCTCGCTCAGACTTCGGCTGATGTGAAATAACGGCAGCGCGCACAGGATCACCACGCCGCACCATGGTAGGAATAGTGCTCGTACTTCCTTCCTCAACCTTGTGGTTCTTGCGCTCATTTTCGTCTCCTACGATTTCAGGCTTGCGAAGAAGATTTCCTCCATCGTCAGCGACTCCGTAGTGAGCGCCTCCGGATTGTGCTGCCGCAGCCGCTCCAACAATTCAGGGCCCGCGCCATTGACGATCAATTCCAGCTCGCGCCCCTCGCGGCGCACGCGCAGCGCCGCTTTGAAGTCGAGTTCCGGCGGCAATTGCGCAAAGCGCGCGCGGATTTTCTGGTAACGCTCGCGCGCCTGGTCGGAGTCGAGTGTCACCACGACGCGGCCGCGATCGATGATCGTGAACTCGTCGATCAATCCCTCGAATTCGGTGATGAGGTGAGTGGAGACGAAAATCGTGCGGTTGCCGGGATTGCCTTCCTGGTAGGCGCCGATCACCGTCTCGATGAACTCGCGGCGGACGATGGGGTCCAGGCCCGACGTCGGTTCGTCGAGCACCAGCAAGTCCGTCTCCGGGCAGATCGCCGCGATCAATGCCACCTGGGTTCGCTGGCCTTTTGAGAGATCATCGGTGCGCTGGGCCGGATCAAGCCGGAAACGCTCGAGCAACTCCTGCTCGGTCTTACGGTTCCAATGCGCTCGAAAAGACGCCAGGTAGTCGAGCGTCTCGCGAACGCTCATCCACGGATAAAACACCACCTGGTCCGGCACGTAAGCCAGGCGGCCCTTCACGGCGACTTCGGCTCTGGCCGGATCGAGGCCGAACACGCGCACCTGCCCGCGCTGCGGACGGAGCAGATTGAGCAGACACTTCATCGTGGTCGTCTTGCCCGCGCCGTTGCGCCCGAAAAGTCCGTAACATCGCCCGGGCTGCACGTTCAAGCTCAAGTCGTGAACGGCCTCCGTGCGTCCGTAAGCGTAGGCGAGATTTTCGATTTGGATGGCAGGAGTGGGAGAGTTCATGGCCGGTCATACCTCTTTCTTATGGTCTTCATTGGCGCGCCGTTTTTCGTCGAGCACATCCATTCGTTCATGAATCAGTTCCAGGAACTCGGGCCGGGGCACCTGCAAATGGTGTGCCTGCACGATGGCCTGGTCGATCTCCTCGATGAGCAGCTTGCGCCGGACTTCTTTCCGCAAAGCCGAGTGATTCTCATTCAGAAAACAGCCCCGCCCCGGCAGCGTCTTGATCACGCCCAGGCTTTCCAGTTCGGTATAAGCCTTGGCAACCGTGTTGCGGTTGACGCGAAGTTCCTCAGCCAGGGGACGGATGGATGGGAGCGCCTCGCCGGGCCGCAGCGCCCCCGATGCGGCAGCGGCCTTGACCTGATCCGCCAACTGGAGATAGATGGGCATGCCGGACTTGAAATTGATCTGGAAGATCATGGGCGGCTCGCTGTCATATGACAATAGGACAGTTGGCCGGTCTTGTCAAGGAGAATTTGCCGAATGACCCTTAGGTGATTGAATTACGACCGCATCCGGCCGCTGACAAGGGATATTCCGCACTTCGGTTTTGCTCCGGGTTTCCGAATTGTTACCTTTCCACCCCATCTTCTTTGCAACTCTCCGCGTTTGAATGACTTAGCAAGCCGTTCGAACGAGTACCTTATAAGTAAAAGATTCCTAGTGACAACCGCCCCGATCCGTGCTACGATTCCGCATGAAATCGGCCCGCCAACCCTTTTCGCTCGCCGTTCACGGATGCATCTCTCCGCAGTTCCGTTCCGATTCCCAAGCCTCCAACCTTTACTACAAGTCCGCGGATCGGCCCCTCTCTGTTGCCGCGGTGTCTCCTGTGGAGTGTCTCCCCGACACCCACCACCCACTACTCACCACCCACTCTCCTCTAACTACCTTTAGAATCAACACTTGCAAAAGTGTATCAAAACAAAGGACTTTAACCCCCTCTAGAATCAACACTTACAAGAATACAGGGGAGGGGGTACCCCTGCAAACCGCCCGTCTACGATCACTTCTTAGTTTCTGCTGTCTACGTGGCAAGTGCGTTGACACTCGGGCTGGTGCGGCGTAGCGTAAATTACGGAACAACGGCATGGACCTGTTTGAAGAAATCGTGAAGATGCGGCGCGCCGGGCAGCGCGGCGCGCTGGCTACGATCGTGCACACCAACGGCTCAATCCCCAGCTACGAAAGCTCGCGCATGCTCGTCCGCGAAGACGGCTCGCTGGTCGGCACCATCGGCGGCGGTTGCGTTGAAGCCGACGTCTGGGCCGCCGCCAAGGAAGTGATGCAAAAAGAATCGCCGCGCAAAATGGTTTTCAATCTCAATAACGAAGCCAGCTACGACAACGGACTGATCTGCGGCGGCACGGTGGAAATTTTCGTCGAGCCGATTCTTCCGCAGCCCATCGTCTACGTCTTCGGTGCCGGCCACGTCTCCATGGCCATGGCCAAAGCCGCCAGCTCTGCCGGTTTCGCCATCGGCGTGGTGGACGACCGCGAAGCCTTCGCCAATCTCCAGCGTTTCCCCATGGCGCAAGACGTCTTCACCAGCTACGACCAAGCGTTCGAGAAAATCCAGCCCAACGCCTCCACCTATCTTGTCATCGTCACCCGCGGACACAAGGAAGACATGCGCGTGCTTGCCTGGGCCGTGCGCACGCAAGCGCGCTACGTCGGCATGATCGGCAGCAAGCGCAAAGTGCTGTCCGTATACAAAGCGCTCGAAAAAGAAGGCTACCGCCCCGAAGAATTCGAGCGCGTCTACGCGCCCATGGGCCTCGAGATCGGCGCGCTTTCGCCGGAGGAAATTGCCATCAGTATTGTCGCCGAGCTGATCGCCGTGCGCCGCAATGCGGAAAGCGCCGCGCACAAAAAAGTTGGAATCGAATCGCGCTTCGCTTCGGCGCGCTAAAAAATTATGTTGGCCGCCGTCATCCTCTCAGGCGGCGCTTCCAGCCGCATGGGCTCGCCCAAGGCGCTCCTCGCCTATCAGGGACGTCCCTTCCTCGAGCACCTGCTGGAAGTCACCGTGCACCCGAAAATCGGCGTGCGCCGCGTCGTCCTCGGCGCCCACGCCGAACCCATCGCGAAAAACATCGTGCTCGCCGCCGACGAAATCGTAATTAACCCCGACTGGGAAAATGGCCAGCTCAGTTCTATCCAAGCCGCGCTTCGCAGTTTACGCGCGACAGGCCAAATGGCCAATGAGGGAACGACTCAAGGAACGGACGGCTTGCTTCTATGCCTGATCGATCATCCGCTGATCAGCGGCGCTTTGGTGAATGAGCTGATCCAACAGTTTTACGCAACGCGCGGCAAAATTGTTCTGCCGAAATACGAAGGCCGCCGCGGCCATCCCGTAATTTTTCCCGCCGCGCTGTACGAAGAATTGATGCGGGCGCCGATGGACAAAGGCGCGCGCGCCGTCGTTTGGGCGCACGCCGCGGATGTTCTGGAAGTGCCCACCAATGAGGAGGGCTGCATTTTGAATCTGAACGATCCGGAGACGCTGCTCCGCGCGACCGGCCGCGCGGATTAGCTATCGATATTTTGCAGCGATATTTCGCAACATTGTTTCAACCGCATCAGCGGCAAGTTCAGCGCCGTGAAATGTTGCCGCCGCAAGTCCGCCAAGCGCTTGCGAAAGAGATTGCGCGGTGACCGAGCGGGCCTCCGCCAATGTGCGGTGGCGGAGTTGCTCGGTAAGCAGCGAAGCGCACGCGATCGAGGTGGTGCAGCCGCGGCACAGAAAACGTGCTTCCACAATGCGCTCACCCTCGATGCGCACGGCAAGCTGAAGAACGTCGCCGCAAACGGGATTGCTGACTTCCACTTTGGCATCTGCACCGGGAAGCTCGCCTGCATTGCGCGGATTTTGAAAATGATCTAGAAGGGCGTCGCTGAACATCAGCAAGAGTATAGCAGCGCCGTTTTATTTTTTCGGAGGCAGATATTTTTTGTAGAGGGCGGCGACAACCACGTAATTGGGATCGACCATTTCGGTGAGATGGAGTTTGCCGACTTTGGAAAACAGCTCGTAGGCGTCGAGCTCGGACAGGCCGTAATCGGCGTGAATCCAGTGCATTAATTCCGTAACGGCGATGCGCGCAGCGTCGTCGACGGGACGGTAGATGCCCGTGGTCATAATTTCATTTTCATTTTCGAAGCGCGGCCACTCGATGCGCCGGCCCTTGATCACGTCAATTTTCAGACGCTCGCGCATGGGCACTTCCACAGCGCTTCCGGCCACTTCCCCGTCGCCCATGGCGGCGTGGCCATCGCCGAAATAAAGCAGCGCGCCGGAAACGTTCACCGGCAAATACAACGTGTTGCCGGCGGAAACTTCCGGCGCGTCCATATTGCCGCCAAACTCCGCGGGCACGATGGAGCTGCGCGCTTCGCCATTTGCGGGGCACACGCCGATGCAGCCAAGAAATGGATGCAGCGGAAATTTCACTTTGAAGTTCGAATCGAGCGCCTGAAACGTGGCGGTATTTTTCTCGCGGTCAATGGGATAGAACCACATCCTCTCCGGCAGCGGCTTCGTTTCCAGAACGGGAGTGTAATGTGTGGAATTCGCCGCGCCGAATCCCGGCGAGAATGCGCCAATGCCCTGATTGCTGTCGACTTGCAGATCGAGAATGTGCACGACGAGCGTGTCGCCGGGCTCTGCGCCTTCGATGAAAAAAGGTCCGGTGAGCGGATTGTCGCCTTTTACAAGAGAGAACGGGTCGCCGGGTTTTTGCAGCGCGTTGCCGAAACAGTCGAGAGAATTCGCTTCCAGGATATTGCCGGGTTTCAGCCGCGCGACCGGAGCCGCTGCGCCGTAAACGTATTTTACGGTGTCGATGGTGGCGTGATAGCGGACGACTTGCGGATCGTCGGATTGCGAGTTGTCGGCGGTTTGCGCCCGCAAAAGAGCGGAACTGGCGATCAGAATAAATATAGCTGTGAATATTTCGCGGCGCATACGAAGACACCTCCCAGAAATTGCGTTGCGAGAGTGCAACACAACCGGCGACGTGAAGTCAATGCGCAAGAGCCGCGGCAAACGACGCCAGGGCTGAAGAAGAGGGCCGGAGAACAGCGACGCTTACTAAGCGGTGCGCAGAATTTGGGCGACGGCGGCGGCGAGCTTGCGCCAGGCGCTTTCTTCGCGTTCGAGTTGTTTGCGGCCTGCGGCGGTGAGGTCGTAATACTTGGCGCGGCGATTGTTTTCGGAGGCGCCCCAGCGGGCTTTGATCCAGCCGCGACGTTCGAGGCGATGCAACGCGGGATAGAGGGAGCCTTGCTGAATTTGCAGAACGTCCCTGGAGACTTGCTGGACGCGCTCGGAGATGGCCCAGCCGTGCTGCGACTCGAGAGCAAGGGTTTTGAGGATGAGGAGATCGAGAGTGCCTTGGGGGAGATCGAGTTTTTCGGGCGGCATGCGGTAACCCCTTGTGCTTCTACAGGAGGAGGATACCGAGGTTGTTGTGGAAGGGCAAGAGGAGATGTGGTTGCGCTGCGGGCGCTCTTCACTTGCAGAGAAAGGACATGCTGATACAGTTGAAAGCGCCAGCCTAAAGGCCGCCGCTACGTATGCCTGCGCAGACAAAACCGGAGATGAGGATTGTGTCGCTGGCGCCTAGCGCTACTTCGATTTTGTGTGCAATTGGAGGGCGACGGCTCTTGGTGGGAGTTACGAAATGGTGCTGCGACGTGGCGCCGGTGGCGGGATTGCCACAGGTTGGGGATTGCTGGCACTTGGAGTCGGTGGCGGACGTGGTGAAGCTGCGGCCCACGCTGGTGATTGGCTCCGTGCCGTACAAGCAGGAGACGGTAGGGAAATTGTTGGAGCAGCCGGTGAATTTTTTGGCGATGAACCCGCGATCGATCGAGGATGTCTATGCGGATATTCGGTTGTTGGGAGGAATTGCGAGGCGCGCAACGCAGGCGGAGACGCTGATTCGGAAGATGCGTTCGGAATTTGCGGTGATTGAGCGCGCGGCGAAGAAATTGAAGCGGCGTGTGCGGGTGTATTGCGAGGCTTGGCCGAATCCGCGGATTAGTTCGCCGCCCTGGGTGGCGGAGTTGGTGAAGATTTGCGGCGGGGAGATGATTGTTCCGGCGGGGGGAAAAGTGACTGACGCGCAAATGGCGGAGGCGCGGCCGGAGGTGATCGTGCTGGCGTGGGCGGCGACCGGCGGGAAATCGGATCCGGAGCAAGCGTATAGGGTGGAGGCTTGGAAGGATGTGCCGGCAATACGGGAGCGGCGCGTGTTTGTGGTGCCGGATGAATTGTTGAATACGCCGGGGCCGCCGTTGATGCGAGGAGTTCTGGAGTTGTGGAAGGTGCTACACCGAAGGAAGGAGATCAAGAGATAACGCCGAGACGCCGAGTGCGCCGAGACTCGCAGAGAAGAAAAGGCGCGACTTAACACAGAGTTCACAGAGTCAGGAACACAGAGGACACCGAGAAGAGTGATGAAGACTGTTGTGGCGGCGGTGATTGAGAGGGCGGACCGGCGGATGCTGATTGGGCAGCGGCGCAAGGATGATTCGTCGCCGCTGAAATGGGAGTTTCCTGGGGGGAAGGTGCGGGAGAGCGAGACGGCGGAGGCGGCCCTGGCGCGGGAGTTGCGCGAGGAGTTGGGCGTTACACTGACGAAATGCGCGGAGATGGGGCGCGTGCGGCACCAGTATGCGGCTTCGGCGGAGGAGCTGGAGATTCGATTTTTTGCGGCGGCGATTGCCGAGGGCGAGGCGAGACCGCTGTGTTTCGAGCAGATCGCGTGGGTTTTGCCGAAGGAGTTGGGGAGTTACGACTTTTTGGCGGCCAATCGGGAGTTGGTGGCGAACCTGGCGACGGGACGGATCAAGCCAGCGGAAGTGCTGGAAAAACCTCGACAACGGAGCCACGAGTGAATCGAAGCTGAATTGTGTAGAATGGGTGAAGAACCTGATAGAAGGCGCTATCAGGCCCTTAGGGGTTTCCAATGGAAGGTAATGGTGACAACGAGAAGCGGCGCGCGCATGAGCTGATCGACCGCCTGGAACCAAAGCAGGCTTCCGCCGTCGTGGGTCTGCTGGAATCCATCCTCGACCCGGTATCTCGCGCCATCGCCAACGCTCCGATTGATGACGAGCCTGTCACCGCAGAAGAACACGCGGCGCTAGAGGAATCTCGCGAGTGGGCGCGGCACAACAAGGGCATCCCGCATGAACAGGTCCTGGCCGAGCTTGGGATCACTCCGGAAGAGATCGAGCGGTTCATGAAATCGATGTGAAGCGGATCGTTTGGACGGAACCTGCCAAGACTGATGTCCGCCGGCTTGACAAGCCTACAGCTATGCGTGTTCTCGCTGCGCTGCATCGTTTCGCGGAATTTGGCGACGGCGATGTAAGGACTCTTGCGGGCAGAGAAGAACTCCGGCTTCGTATCGGCGATTACAGACTGTTCTTCGTCACACCAACTCCTGACACGATTGCGATTCGACGCGTGCTTCATCGGCGCGAAGCCTATCGCTGAGCGGCTGCCTCGGGGGCAGGAAAAAATACTCAAAGGTTCTCGCTTTGCTGAACTGAGGCGCAGCAGTGCCTGCCGCAGGCGGGCTGCTCCCCTACGGGCACTAGGAAGCGACGGGGTTGGGTTTTTCGGGGTCGATGCCGAGGTCTTTGATGGCTTTGGTTACGACACTGGGCTCGATTTTGCCGTCTTGTTGGAGCTCGTGCAGGGCGGCCAGGGCGATGAAGCGGTGGTCGACCTCGAAGAATTCGCGCAGGGATTGGCGGCCTTCGCTGCGGCCGAAGCCGTCGGTGCCGAGCGTGGCAAGGCGGCGCGGCATCCATTTGCTGACCATGGTGGGCAGCGTCTTGATGTAGTCGGTGGCGGCTACGAGCGCGCCGGGCGCGTCGGCCAGAGTTTGCGTGACGTACGGGACGCGCGGCTTTTCACCGGGATGCAGACGGTTCCAGCGCTCGCTTTCCACCGCATCGGTGTATAGCGCCTTGTAGCTGGTGACGCTCCAGACGTCGGCGGCCACGCCATATTTTTGGTCGAGAATGTCTTGCGCTTGCAGCGCTTCGCGCAGGATGGAACCGCTACCAAAGAGTTGCGCGCGCAGCTTGGACTTTTTGTTTTCGCTGGCACGGAATTTGTACATGCCGCGGAGAATGCCGTCCTTCACATCGCCGGGCATCGGCGGCATGGCGTAGGGCTCGTTCATCAAAGTGATGTAGTAAAAAATGTTTTCGCCATCTTTGTACATGCGGCGAATGCCGTCTTGGATGATGACGGCGATTTCGTAGGCGAACGCAGGATCGTAGGCGCGCAGATTGGGCACGGGCAGCGCGAGGACGTGGCTGTTGCCGTCCTGGTGCTGCAAGCCCTCGCCGGAAAGCGTGGTGCGGCCGGCGGTGCCGCCGAGCAGGAAGCCGCGCGTGCGCATGTCGGCAGCGGCCCAGATGAAATCGGCAATGCGCTGGAAGCCGAACATCGAGTAGTAAATGAAGAAGGGAATGGTGTTGATGCCGAGAGTGGCGTACGCAGAGCCCGCGGCGATGAAGGACGCCATGGAGCCGGCCTCGGTGATGCCCTCTTCGAGAATCTGGCCGTCTTTGGCTTCCTTGTAATAGAGCAGCGTGTTGACGTCGACGGGCTCGTAGCGCTGGCCAACGCTGGAGTAAATGCCGACAGTGCGGAACAGCGACTCCATGCCGAAGGTGCGTGCTTCGTCAGGGACGATGGGCACGATGAGCTTGCCCATTTCCGGATCGCGCAACATCTTGCGCAGCATGCCGACGTAGGCCATCGTAGTGGAGACTTCCCTGCCCTCGCTGCCTTCGTAAAATTCCTTGAAGAGTTCGTCGTGATCGGCGACGAGCGGCTGCGAACGCACGCTGCGCTTGGGGACGTAGCCGCCGAGCGCCTCGCGGCGCGCGCGCAGATACTGGATTTCGATGCTGTCTTCGGCGGGGCGATAAAAGGGCACTTCGATGCAGTCCTGGTCGTTCAAGGGAATGCCGAAACGCGAGCGAAATTCCTGGAGCTCTTCCTCGTTCAGCTTTTTCTGCTGATGGGTGACGTTCTTGCCTTCGCCGGCTTCGCCGAGGCCGTAACCTTTAATAGTGCGCGCGAGAATAACAGTCGGACGGCCCTTGTGTTCGACGGCAGCTTTGTAGGCGGCGTAGACTTTGCGCGGATCGTGGCCGCCGAGGCGCAGGCGGCGCAGCGCCTCGTCGGGAAGCGGCTCGACGAGCTGCAGCAGGCGCGGGTCGCTGCCAAAGAAATGCTGGCGCACGTAGGCGCCGGATTCGACGACGAGCTTCTGGTATTCGCCGTCGACTAGTTCGCCCATGCGCTTGACCAGCAAGCCTTCGGTGTCGCGCTCGAGAATGGGGTCCCACTCGCTGCCCCACAGAACCTTGATGACGTTCCAGCCCGCGCCGCGGAAGGCAGACTCGAGTTCCTGAATGATTTGCCCGTTGCCGCGCACGGGACCGTCGAGGCGCTGCAGGTTGCAGTTGACGACGAAGATCAAATTGTCGAGCTTTTCGCGCGAGGCGAGCGTGATGGCGCCGAGGGATTCCGGCTCGTCGGTTTCGCCGTCGCCGAGGAAGGCCCAGACTTTGGCGTCGGTGACGGGCTTAAGGCCGCGGTCTTCGAGGTAGCGGTTGAAGCGCGCCTGATAAATGGACATCAGCGGGCTGAGGCCCATCGAGACAGTGGGAAATTCCCAGAAGTCGGGCATGAGCCACGGATGCGGATACGAGGAGAGGCCGCCGCCGGGTTTTAGTTCGCGGCGAAAATTTTCCAGTTTTTGCGCGGAGAGGCGGCCTTCAAGGAAGGCGCGCGCGTAGATGCCGGGCGACGCGTGTCCCTGAAAGTAAACCGTGTCGCCCTCGAATTCGGGGGTGCGGGCGCGGAAGAAATGATTGAAGCCGACTTCGTAGAGCGTGGCGGCGCTGGCGAACGTGGAGATGTGGCCGCCGATATTGTGCTCCACGCGATTGGCGCGCACGACCATGGCCAGCGCGTTCCAGCGGATGAGGCTCTTGATGCGACGCTCGAGTTCCTGGTCGCCGGGGAAAAGCGGCTCGAGGCGAGCGGGAATGGTGTTGGCGTAGGGCGTATTGGCGCTGAACGGGAGGTCGATGCCAGAAACCGTGGCGTGGGCGCGGAGGCGCTCCAGAATTTCCGTGGCGACTTCGGGTCCGCTGGATTCCAGGACGGAATCGAGCGATTCGAGCCATTCTTGCACTTCCAAGTCGTCTAATCCGTGAGGCACGGGAATGCGCGTCTCATTATCGGCAGTGGTGCCGTTGTTCACGGTAGTCCCGTTGTTCACGAGAGCTTCTTCATTATTCATAACGTCCGACCGGTCCCTGTTCATTCGATTGGCCTGAGGCATGGCCCTTCCCGCATCACGTCAAAACTTATTTCGCTCATTAGCACAATAGAATACACCGTGGCGCGAAAGTCTGCACGAAGGGATTGTCGCGGGAGTTTCAGAGCGTGCGGCCACCGTCGAGGACCAAGATGTGACCTGTGATGAAGGTCGAATGGATCAGGAAGGAGACCGCGTCGGCTACGTCATCGGTGGTGCCGGTGCGGTGCAGCGGGGCGCGGCGGATGAAGTCGGCTTCCCATTCGCTGGGATCGCCGGACATGGTGATGGTGCCGGGGGCGATGGCGTTGACGCGGACTTCGGGCGCCAGGGCTTTTGCGAGGCATTTCGTCAGCATGATCACTCCGGCTTTGGAAGCGCAGTGCGGAATGTAGCCGGGCCACGGCAGGATGCCGCCGATATCGGCGAAATTAATGATGACCCCGTGCGACTGTTTCAGTAGCGGCGCGGCGGCTTGCGCGCAAAAGAATGGCGCTTTCAGGTTGGTATCGAGCGAGGCATCCCACATCTTCTCCGTCGTGTCTGCGAGGTGCGCGGGAAGAAAATTGGCGGCGCTGTTGACGAGGATATCGAGGCGGCCGAATTGCTCCGCGGTTTGTTGAAACAATCGCTTAATGTCCGCGAGGTTGCAAAGATCGGCTTGCAGGGCGACGCCTTTTCGTCCGAGGCTTGCGATTTCGGCTACGGCAGCGTCCGCTTCGGCCTTCGACCGGTTGTAGTGGATTACGACGTCGGCGCCTTCGGCGGCCAGACGCACGGCTACGGCTCGGCCGATGCGCTTGGCGGCGCCGGTGACCAGCGCGACGCGACCGTGCAATGCAAGTTTCATGTCGAACGGAAAGGTAGCACAGGACAGCCAGAAATGGCTGTCTCGCCAGGGAGTGCTAGAATCAGCGCGCCGTGGAGGGCATCGATGAAACTCGATTTGCTGGCGATTGCTGCGCATCCGGATGACGTGGAACTGACTTGCGGCGGCACGCTGATCAAGATGGCGCGGCGCGGCTACAAAACCGGCATTCTGGACCTCACCGCAGGAGAGATGGGTTCGCGCGGCACTCCGGAAACGCGCGCCAGAGAAGCGTCCAAAGCCGCAAAGTTGCTGGGCGTTTCATGGCGCGGCACGCTGGGCGTCCCGGATTCCGATGTGCAACCGTCGCGCCAGCACAAGCTAAAACTGGCTGGCGTAATCCGCGAGCTGCGCCCAAAAACCGTGATCCTGCCCTACTGGGAAGCGCGCCACCCGGACCACTACCACGCCTCCACGCTCGGTTACGAAGGTTGCTTTCTTGCCGGGCTGAAACAGTTGCCGCTCGACGGCGAGCCGTATCGTCCCTTCAAGATTCTGTACTCCACTTCCTACGCCTCCGTGCGACCCACCTTCGTGGTGGACATTACCAAGGAATTCGAGCAGCGCCACAAAGCCATTCTGGCCTTTGCATCACAGTTCCGGCCCGCAAGAGGCGCGCCGAAGGGCAAAGTGTATCTAGCCATTGACCGCCTGGAAGACGAAATGAACCAACTGGCCCGGCATTATGGTCAGATGATTGGGGTGCGGTATGGCGAGCCGTTTCTGACCAAGGAATTGATACAGGTCGAAGATGTGGTGGCTATGCCGGTACGCTCAATCTGATTAGGATCTTAGCGCTAGAGCGGCTGGCGCCGCCTGGGACGCGCTAAACGCCCCCTACAACTTCTCTTCTTCCTGCGCGGGAGAGAATCCCGGAATGCTGTGCCCCCCAGAGTTGCGCTCCGCGCGCACGCGAATCAGCGCCTCGCCCTCCGACCCGGACTTCCGCATAATTACCATGGTGCT
>Ga0137415_10002148_pt1 | contig 19624 bp, 19 predicted proteins | sample CZODoug3_1_1_16f_FD_183082 | JGI IMG/M metagenome (GOLD analysis project Ga0137415, IMG submission 183082) | Vadose zone soil fungal communities from Angelo Coast Range Reserve, California, USA - CZODoug3_1_1_16fungal (Hybrid Assembly) | ecosystem: Environmental > Terrestrial > Soil > Vadose...
GGGCTGGACCGGGTGCTGGACGTGCTGCCCACCCCGGCCGGGTTCACCGCGCTGGAACGTGCCGGCCGGGGCCTCACCTCGCCCGAGCTGGCCACCCTGCTGGCGCACGTCAAGCTGGACCTCAAGGCGTCCATCCTGGACAGCGACCTGCCCGACGCCGCCGTCTTCGCCGACCGGCTGCGCGAGTACTTCCCGGCGCCGCTGCGGGAGCGGTTCCCCGACGCGGTGGCCGCACACCCGCTGCGCCGGGAGATCGTGACCACGCTGCTGGTCAACGAGATGGTCGACGGCGGCGGCATCACCTTCGCGTTCCGACTGGCCGAGGAGCTCTCCGCCGGGGCATCGGACGCGCTGCGCGCCTACGCGATCACCACCCAGGTGTTCGGGCTGCCGGCGCTGCGGGCGGAGATCGAACGGCTCAGCGGTGGCGCCGGGCTGGACACCGGGCTGGCCGACGAGCTGGTGCTGGAGTTGCGCCGGCTGCTGGACCGCTCCGCCCGGTGGTTCCTCACCAACCGACCCCAACCCCTCGCCGTCGGCGCGGAGATTAACCGGTTCGCCCCGACGGTCACCGCGCTGCGCGACGCGGTACCGAGCATGCTGGTCGGCCGGGAAGCCGAGGCACAGACCGCGCGGGTCACCGACCTGGTCAAGCGCGGGGTGCCGAACGAGCTGGCCGAACGGATCGCCGCGCTGCTCAACGTCTACGCGCTGCTGGACATCGTGGACGTCACCGAGCTCGCCGAGCGGGAGCTCGAGGAGCGCGACCCCCTCGAGGTCGCCGCGCTGTACTACGCGCTGTCCGAGCACCTCGGGGTCGACCTCGGGTTGACCTCGGTGAGCAACCTGGAACGCGGCAACCGGTGGCACGCGCTGGCTCGGCTGGCGCTGCGCGACGACCTGTACGGTTCGCTGCGGGCGATCACCCTGGACGTGCTGCGCGACAGCACCCGGGGCGACAGCGTGCCGGACAAGATCGCCGTCTGGGAACGGCTGAACGCGTCCAAGCTGAGCAGGGCACGATCCGCGCTGCTGGCCGTCGGGCAGGCCGGCCAGCTCGACCTGGCCACCCTGTCCGTGGTGTCTCGGCAGCTGCGGGGGCTGTCCAAGTGAGCCGGTTCCACGTCGAGATACCGCTGCGCTGGGCCGACCTGGACGCCTACCGGCACGTCAACCACGCGCGCACGGTGACGTTGCTGGAGGAGGCGCGCGTGGAGCTGGTGTTCCACCGCGCCTCCGAGGACGACGCAGACGGCGCCGGCTCCTGGTCGGACGGCCTGCTGGTCGCCAGCCTGCAGGTGGGCTACAAGGTGCAGATCCCGTACCGGGGCCAGTCAGTGCGGGTCAGCATGTGGACCGACAAGGTGCGCGCCGCCTCGTTCCTGATCCACTACGAGCTGCGCACCGGCCCGGCGGAGAGCGACCCGGTGGCGGTCATCGCGCACACCCAGATGGTGCCCTACGACCTGGCTGCCGGGCGGCCCCGTCGGCTCACCGACGCCGAGCGTGCGTTCCTGGCCCGCTGGGCGGACACCGCCGACACCCCGGACACCCCGGACGAGCCGCCGCCGGGCCGGGGCAACGGCTCGAACGGCACCGAGCCCTCGGCCGACGACGGGGCGGGTACCGGGGCGGGCTCGGTGGACCGCTCGATGGGTGCCCGCCGGGCGGCGGCCGCACTGCGCCCGCCGGGCTTCGGGTGAGCGCATCGGTGGACCCGACCACGGCGGGGGAGCGGCGCACCGGGCCGGCGCCGCTGCTGCACATCCCGGAGGCGGCGCAGCGGGACGACCTCGCCGCGTTCACCGCCCGGGTGGTCCAGCTGGACGGCACCTCGGTGGTCCGGTTGCGCGCCGCGCCGGGGCAGGTGGTGGCCTGGGCGAGCACGCCGTTCGAGGTGCTGGCCACCCGGGCGGTGCACGGCGAGATCCGGCCGGCCGACCTGACCGTGCCCGCCGCAGACCTGCTCGCCGCGCTTGCGGTGGTGCGGCACGCCGAGGTGGACCCGGGCGGCCGGGCGGACGCCAGGTGGCGGGCCGAGCTGCCGCCCTCCGCCGGTTGGCGGGCGGTGGCCGACGTGCCGGCCGCCGAGCTGGCCGAGCTGGCCGACGCGGGGCTCGCCGAGGCCCGAGGCCATGCCGGGCACGGGCACGGTGGCTCGCCGGTGCCGCCCGCCGAGCTGCTGGACCGCACGGTGCGCACCGCCGAGGGCAACGGCCTGCGGGCGGCCATCGCGCTGCGCTGCCTGTTCGCGCTGTCCGGCCTCGGCTACCTGGTCGGCGGTGACCCCGGCCAGGTTCGGGTCTCGGCCACCGAGGACCGCGACTGGGTCCGGCTGGACACCCCGGACGGCTCGGTGGTCCGGCGCGGCAGGGCCCTGCTGCCGCTGCTGTTCTGAGCCCGGCCGGCCTCCGGCGGCACTGGCTGGGCTCGGCGGCTACCTCGCGGGACTCGGCAGGTATCCGGTTCAGGCCAGCCAGACGGCGGTGTCCGGCGGTAGCTGGCCGTCCTCGGTGAGTGGTGCGCTGGCCAGCAGTGGGTCGCCGGGTGGCAGCGGGACGGGCACGGACGACGTGTTCAGCGCGCAGACCAGGGTGGTGCCGGGGCGGCGGTAGGCGAAGCAGCCGTCCGGTGCGCCGTACCACTCCAGCTCGTCGCCGGAGAAGCCCGGATGGCTGCGCCGGATCTCCAGCGCGTGCCGGTACAGCGACAGGGTGGAGCTGGCGTCCTCCAGCTGTGCCTCGACGGTCAGCCCCTGCCAGTCGTCGGGCATCGGCAGCCAGGTCTGCTCGCCGTCGGTGAAGCCGTATCCCGGCGCCTCGCCCTCCCAGGGCACCGGGACGCGGTGGGCGTCGCGGCCGCGCCTGGTGTGCCCGGAGCGCTCCCAGACCGGGTCCTGCAGCGCCTCGTCGGGCAGCTCGACGCTGGGCAGGCCGAGCTCCTCGCCGTTGTAGAGGAAGATCGTGCCGGGCAGGCCGAGCTCGACCAGTGCGAGGGCCCTGGCCCGGCGCAGCCCCAGCTCGCCGCCGCCGAACCGGCTCACCGGGCGGGACACATCGTGGTTGGACAGCGTCCAGGTGGGCGGCGAGCCGACCGAGGCGACCGAGGTCAGCGAGTGCTCGATGGCCGCCCGGATCTGCTCGGCGTCGAACTTGGCGCTGGTCAGCCGGAAGTTGAAGCCGAGGTGCAGCTCGTCGGAGCGCAGGTAGCGGCTGAACCGTTCGTCGTCGGACACCCAGATCTCGCCGACCAGCGCCCGGTCCGGGTACTCGTCGACCACGCCGCGCAGCATCCGGTGCACCTCGTGCACGCCGTCGTGGTCGAACCGCACGTCGGTCTTGGCGCCGTCGTCGAGTAGCCCGAACGCATCCGGCGGCGCGTTCGGCAGGCCGTGTGGCTTGGCCATGCCGTGGGCCACGTCGATCCGGAACCCGTCGATACCGCGGTCCAGCCAGAACCGCACCGTCTTCTCCAGGTCGGCCCAGACGTCCGGGTTGGACCAGTTCAGGTCCGGCTGCTCGGGGGCGAACAGGTGCAGGTACCACTGGCCGGGCTGGCCGTGCGGCTCGGTGACCCGCGTCCAGGCCGGCCCGCCGAACTGGCTCGGCCAGTTGTTCGGCGGAGTGGCGCCGTCGTCGCCCTGGCCGTACCGGAAGATGTAGCGGTCCCGCTCGGGGCTGCCTGGAGCCGAGGTGAGCGCCGCCTGGAACCATTCGTGCTGTTCCGAGGTGTGGTTCGGGACCAGGTCGATGACCAGCCGGATGCCGTGCTCGTGGCTCGCGGTGACCAGCGCGTCGAACGCGGCGAGGTCCCCGAACAGCGGGTCGATGTCGCGCGGGTCGGCCACGTCGTAGCCGTGGTCGGCCATCGGGGACGGGTAGCACGGGGTGATCCACAGGGCGTCCACGCCGAGCAGCTCGAGATAGCCCAGCCGGCTGCGCACACCGCCCAGATCACCGACCCCGTCCGCATCGGAGTCGGCGAACGAGCGGAGATATACCTGGTAGCAAATGGCATCCGACCACCACGGCCGGTTCGCCGGGCGGCCCGCGCTCTGGCTGGGTTGCACGGGGGTTCATCCTGCCAAGAAAACCGCCGGTACGCCCGACTGCGGGACTGGCTTACCTACGAACGGTCGAGTTCGGTTGCCCTGAACGCCACCGCAGGGTAAAGGGTCGTTCATGTCCGGCGCGCGGCGGATTGCCGGGACCGCACCTGATCGTGGCACAGCCGGCCGGCGCCCGAGTGATATTTGTCGCGCGGCTCAGTTCCCTCGGCTCGGTCCTCGGCCGGAATTCGGCCGGCTCGACACCGGGTCGGGCGCGGAATCGTTCGGATCGGGAAATGTTGTGAACCACCCGAACTCGAATAACGTGCTGGGTCACGGATGGTATTGCGGGCCGCCGGTTTCGCCTTGCCGATGACCGGCCGCCCAGGCCGCGCGCGCGATGATGCGCAGCGCCGACTCGACGTCGAGGCGCCCTTCCTCCAGATCGTCCAGCGCGTGCGTGACCAGGGTATTGATGAAATCGGTTGGGTCTCCACCCTCTTCCGGCGCGGCCGAGCCGGAACCGTCAGAGGTGGGCGTCGACGCGGGCACAACGAGAAACGCTACCTGCGGTTTTCACCCGCCGCGTCGATAGTTTTGACGTAAATGGGAGGTGTTTATCTAATCGCGCGGCGGACGGTGGTGGATCGTCCGGGCTCCGGGGCGAGCCCGTCCAGGATGTGTTGGCGCAGCGGATCGTCACGCATCAGCACGGCGGCCTCGAGCTGGGAGCTCACTTCGAGCGTGGCCAGGATGGCGCGGATCTCGGCACGCACGGTGCTCTCCGGCACGCCCGACCGCCCGGCGATGCCCGCCGCGCCGAGCCCGTCGGCGAGTAGCCGGAGGATCTCGTGCTCGCGGGTGCTCAGCCGCTGGGCCAGCTCGGTGAAGCGGCGTTGCCGGTCCTGCAGGTGCCGGTGCCGGGTCAGCCAGTGGCGGCGTTCGACCTCGGCCATCACCGGCTCCCCGGCCGCCGCCCGGAGCACGACCTGGAGCAGACCCTCGAACGGGGTCGACCTCGTCACGGACCCGATCGCGCCGCCCGCCACGGCCGCCGCCATCTCGGCCTCGTCGTGGCTGCCCCGGATCACGATCGGGTGGTGGCCCAGCCGGTGCAGGGCCGGTACCAGGTCGACCCCTCGGCCGGTCCGGTCGCCGGGGCCCACCGTGAGGCTCAGCTCGAGCAGCACCACGGCGGTGTCGAACTGGGTCGCGCTGGCCAGCAGGGCGTCCCGGTCGGCCAGCGGCACCTGGTGGGCGTCCAGTCCCTTGGCGCGCAGGGCCGCAAGCAGCGTCGTGCGGAACAGCCGATGACCGTCGGCGATCAGTACCGGGTGCGTCCGCCGCTCAGGCATCGCCACAGACCTCCACAGCCGTCCAGTACGAACAGCCGGCGGGTAGAGCCGGCCCGCCGAGGTCCAAGGCGGCACACCTTAATAGCCCGGCCGGTCACTCCACACAAGCCTCGTCAACCACAATTAACCTCCCCGCCTCGCTCGGCGGTGAGGTCAGAACGTGCTGTTGACCATGCTGGCGGCGGCCATCTCCAGGTATTGCCACAGCTGGCCGCGGTGGGCGTCGTCCAGGCCGGACTCGTCCACCGCGATCCGCATGCAGCGCAGCCACGCGTCCCGCTCGATCGGGCCGATCCGGAAGGGCCCGTGCCGCATCCGCAGCCGGGGGTGGCCGCGCTGCTCGGAGTAGGTGCGCGGGCCGCCCCAGTACTGCTCGAGGAACATCCGCAGCCGCACCTCGGCCGGGCCGAGGTCCTGCTCCGGGTAGAGCGGCCTCAGCACCGGGTCCTCGGCCACCTCGGCGTAGAACCGGGCCACCAGCTTGTGGAAGGTGTCGGCCCCGCCGACCTCGGCGAAGAACTGCTGTGGGCTGCTCACGATTGGCTCCGGCCACTCGGTGGGGCGCTGGCGTAGGGGCGGGGCAGGTCGGCGGTCTCGAACGCGTCGCTGATCGCGGCGTTCAACGCCCGCTGCACCAACCACTGCTGGCCAGGCTGGGTCTTCGCCGTCACGCGCAGCGTGAGGCCCTCCACGGTCACCGTCTCCACTCCCAATACTTCCGGCGGCCCGAGCAGCTGCCTCGCCACATCCTCGGTGGCCGCCACCTCGGCCGCCACCCGGCCGGCGATTTCCACCGCCCGCGTGATGTCCGCCGTGTGCGCGAGCGGCAGGTCGACCACCGCGACGGCGAAACCCTGGCTCTTGTTGCCGACCCGCTGGATCGCCCCGTTGCGCACGTGCCACACGGTGCCCCGCACGTCGCGCACGGTGGTGATCCGCAGCCCTACCGCCTCTACGGTACCCGTGGCCTCGCCGAGGTCGACCACGTCACCGACCCCGTACTGGTCCTCCAACAGCATGAACATGCCGGACAGGAAGTCCCGCACCAGGTTCTGCGCGCCGAAGCCGAGCGCCACCCCGGCGATGCCGGCCGAGGCGAGGATCGGGCCGAGGTTGAGCCCGAACTCCGCCATCACCATGATTGACGCGATCACCAGCACGAGCATCGAGGTGATCGAGCGCAGCACGGAGCCGACGGTGTTGGCCCGCTGTACCCGCCGCTCGGACAGCAGCGGTGCCGCGATCTCCCGCAGCCCGGCCGGCGCCCGCCGGCGCAGCGCCTTGGGCACCCGGGCCGGGCCGTTCGCCGCGCCCCGCACCAGTCGGCTGATCGTCCGGTGTAGCAGCGCCCTGGCCAGCACGGCGAGCACCACGATCAGCGCGATGGACAGCGCCCGGTCCACCACGAGGTCGGCCGAGCGGGCCAGGAAGTCGCTGTGGGTCCAGCCGTACACCCTGGCGCACCACGAGCCGGTGTCCGAGGCGCAGGCCGGCGCCCACGGGAACAGGTGGAACGCGTCCGGCCCCGGCCCGGCGGGATCGGCGGGCAGGTAGTCGGCAACGGCGTTCGGCTCGATGTTCGGCGCGGGGTTCGGCGCGGGGTTCGGCTCGGCCACGCCCACCGAGGCTACGGACGGGTGCCGGCGCGATGACGATGGGGTGTCGACCTGGGCGCCGCTGAGCCGCCGGCGCGACACGACGAGGTTCACAGGTGCGTTTGGTGCCGGAGTGTGGTCGACTATGCGCGAGCAGCCTTGACGGAGGTGGTCACGTGCCGGAACGACAACCTCGGACCTCTGGTGCCGTCCCGTCCCGCGGGGCGGCGCCCCGGTTCTCAGCGCCCCTCGGCGCCGGCCGGTAAGGGGTGCGAGGGTGACGTCCCGGGTGCTGTTGCTCAATGCGACATTTGAGCCGCTCGCGGTCGTCACCGCGAAACGCGCCGTGCTGCTCATGCTCAGCGGCAAGGCCGAGCTCGTCCAGGCCGCCCTGGAAGGCGGCGCATTTCGTTCGGAAAATCTCACCATCACCGCGCCGTCGGTGATGCGGCTGTCGCGCTACGTGCGGGTGCCGTATCGGCCGACCGTGCCGATGACGCGGGCCGGTGTGCTCCGCCGGGACGGTCGGGTTTGCGCCTACTGCGGCAAGCGGGCCGACACCATCGACCACGTCGTGCCGCGCAGCCGGGGCGGCGTGCATTCCTGGGACAACTGCGTGGCCGCCTGCCGGGGTTGCAACTCGCGCAAGGCCGACCGGTTACTCGCCGAGTTGGGTTGGTCGCTCCGGGTGAAGCCCGGACCACCCCGGCGCGGCCACGGCGGCGTACTGTTGCTCACCGTGGAACCGCATCCCACCTGGGAGCCCTGGCTGGCGGCGGCGGCCTGACACTGCCATTACGTGCAGTAATCAAACACCGTCCCCCCGTTGCGAGAATTAGACCATTCAGGGGCCGTTACCTATCCTTAATTTTTATCATCTTGTGGGATTCTCAGGGCCCTCGTAGCCTTCTCACCGTTATAACCACTCGATTGGGTGGTTCACGTACCGCAGACGGGGACGGATGCGGAACGCGTGAGTGAGTTGTCGGGGCGACCTCACGCACGACGGGACACGGGGCTCGCTGATGCGACGGATCCTGGGTTGGTTCGTGCTCTCGACACGGGGCATGCTTGATCTTTTTGTGGTCGGAGGATCACTTGTCCTGTTGATTGTCGTGACGACCTCGCCAGCCGTGCTGGACTTCTTACCCGTGCCCGAGATCACCATCGTGCTCGGCTTGGCGTCGATGGCGGCCGGTGGCATGAGTGCGGTGCTCGGCTGCGCCATCGGGCGGCTCACCGGCGATAAGCGCGCGACCTGGATGGCCTTGGCCCTGGCGCTCTACAGCGTGGCCGGGGTGCCGGCGACCGCGATCGGGACGAAAGCCGAGACCGGTGACGCCGCGCTCGGCAACGTCCGGCTGTTCGTGGGCCTCGCGGTGGTCGGCGCGCTGGTCGTCGCGGTCTGCCCGGGCGGCCTGCACGAGCGCTGGAAGTGCCGGACCGCGTTCCTGCTCGGGCTGCTCGCCACGGCGCTGTGCGCGCTGCTCGGGGCACTGCTGCCGGCGCAGAGCCTGGCCCTGGCCGGCTCCTCCTGGCTACGGGTGGGCCTCGCGCTCACCGGGGTACTGGTCGGACTGGTCGTCGCCGCCGCCGGCTGGGCCTCGAGCTGCCGCTTCCGCCCCTGGGTGGGGCTCGGCTTCGCGATGATCGCGCTGACCCACCTCGACTCGATGCAGGTGGGGCTGAGCGCCGCCCCACTCGGCCTCAGCTCCTCGGTGATCCGGCTGTTCGGCATGTTGCTCGTTGCGTTCGGCCTCGGCCAGATGGCGCTGCAGGCGCTGGTGAACTTCAACCAGCGGCAGAGCCAGCAACAGCAGGAGCTGCTGCTCGCTCAGCAGGGCCTGCGCAAGGCCGCCGAGCAGGGGCACGAGCTGCGCAACGGGCTGGCCGGCCTGGCCGGCGCCGCGGGGCTGCTGGTGGACCGTCCGGACGCGGTGCTGAACCAGGCCATGGCCTCGGAGCTGGCCAGGCTGAACGCCCTGCTGCGCAACGATGAGGACTGCTCGGCCGCGGTGCGCGGCGAGTACTCGGTGGTGTCCGTGCTGCGCGACCAGGTCGCGCTGCGCCGCTCGGCCGGGATGGACGTGCGGCTGGACACGGACGTGCGGCTGACCGCCGAGGGCTCGGCGTCGACCCTGGCGCAGGTCGTCGCCAACGTGCTGACCAACTGCGCGGTGCACGCGCCGGGCAGCCCCGTGCGGGTACAGGCCAGCCGGCGGGCCGACCGGATCACGATCCGGATCTCCGACTTCGGGCCGGGGGTGCCACTCGGCACCGAGGCCCGGGTGCTCGACGCGGGCATCCGAGGGGCCCGCTCCCCGGGGCAGGGCCTCGGGCTGAACATCTGCCAGCGGCTGCTGCGCGGCGAGGACGGCACGATTCTCGTCACGCCGAGGCGCGGTGAGCTGCCGGGCTGCACGGTCCGCATCGACCTGCCGGCCGCGCAACTGGACGCCCGGACCAACCGAATGGCGGCCTCGGCCTAATGGTGACCGACGCCGACCGCGGCACACCGGATGCCGGGCAGAGTCCGGCCGGATACCCCGTACTGATCCTTGATGACCACGAGCTATTCAGCACCTCATTGACGATGGCACTGCGCGGCCACGGATTTGATGCGCACCAAATTCCGGTAGCCCGATTGTCGGACTTTCTGCACCAGGCTTCTGACGGTCCGGCCGGCCTGGTCGTACTCGACCTCGACCTCGGCCGGGACACCGAGGGCCGCTGGGTGCACGGAGCCGACTTGGTCGGGTCGCTGCGCGAGCTCGGCTGGCAGGTGCTGGTCGTGAGCGGCAGCGTGGACCAGCCCGGCGTGGCCGCCGCGATCGCCCGAGGGGCCATCGGCTCGGTGCCCAAGTCGAGTTCCTTCGAGACGTTGGTCCGCACGGTGGGGATCGCCGCCGAGGGCAAGCCGATCATGACCGATACCGAGCGGTACCACTGGCTCGCTCGCCACCGCGGCTACCAGGCGCGGGAGATCGAGCTCTCGCGGCGGCTGGACCGGCTCAGCAACCGCGAGCGCGAGGTGCTCGAACTGCTCGCGGAGGGGCACCGGGCGGGGGCCATCGCGGAGCGGTTCGTGGTCTCCATGGCCACGGTTCGCACGCAGATTCGGGCAATCCTGGTCAAGCTCGAGGTGAACTCCCAGCTGGAGGCTGTCGCGCTCGTACGGCAGTCGCCGACGCGGTAGGCCCTCGCGGGCGGGACTTGTCGTGGTTCATAGACATGACAAGTGGGCCTGGGGTTCGGGTTGGCGGATGGCCGCTCGGTGACTGGGCGCGGCTGGGATGGCTCGGGTTCGCGGGCCGCCGGGTGCGGCTTGTCGTGGGCTCGGTGGGTGCGGCTTGTCGTGGGCTTTGGGCCGCCGGGTGCGCCTGTCGTGGATTTTGGGCTGGCGGGTGCGGCTTGTCGTGGGTTCGCGGGTTCGGCGGGTGCGGCTTGTCGTGGGTTCGCGGGTTCGGCGGGCGCGACTTGTCGTGGGTTTTGGGCTCACGGATGCCACTTGTCGTTGGAATTAGGCACGGCAAGAGCGTCTTGTCGTGGCTAAATGCCGCGACAAGTCGCTCAAGGTGGTCAGGTCGCTCAAGGGCGACAAGTTGCTCAAGGGCGACAAGTTGCTCAAGGGCGACAAGTCGCACAAGGCGGTCAGCCCTCGCGGCGGCGGCTCCGTTCTTCGTGTATTCCGCCGACGATTTGGTCGTGCATTTCCGGCCGGTTGGACTAGTTTATTTGAGACAGTGGAATCGATGCCTGCCCGGCGCGGGTCCTTGGGCCTTGGGCTCAGGGGCGGCGCCTGTCGGGCCGGGTGGGGCCTCCTCGAACCTGACGTCGGGCGGCGATCGAGCTGCTGGTCAGGGGCAGCCGCTGCGGTCATGGCACACGAACTGTAGAGATTCAAGCATAACCGCGGCCAATGGCGCCTCGTAAAACATGACTAGATTATCGTTCAATTCTGGAAATCTTTACGAGTCTCGTCCAGGCATTCACTCGGTGTGAAGATTATGTGGCGTGGGTTACCTTACAGAGGGCCGTTCGATCAGTTCTTGATTGCGCAGTGCCACCATTGCTACGCTCGGTCGAGTAAGACTACACCCGAAAGGGGTATCGGGGTTCGGCTCGGGGGAGCCGGGAGTGCCTGCTCGACGAACCACTGCTGTTGGGTTGGGTGGGCACACGGGGGGCGTGCCGGGGCTGAGATTGCTCCTAATGCTCCGCAATGCTGTCGAATTGCTGGTTCGAGGAGCCGCACAGCGCCATCGGGCTCCCTGGTCGATCCAGCTCGTCCTCATTGCGGCGCCGAATTGTCTTTCCGGTCGGCGACCCGGTCGATTCCGGTTATGTGAAGTCATTCCTGTAGTGCACGCCGCGCCGCGGCTCTGGGTGGCGGCATCGGCGTCCACCGGTCCAGACCGGTGACGAGTGAGGCAATACGTCGGGGGGCGGTATGCGGAACGGGAGTTCCACTGCACTGGTCAGCGGCACCACACGGGTGGTCGGGGGGCCCATACGACCTCGCCGCAACGTCCGGCCGCGCTGGGAGGCCCGGTACGCCAAGGCGGTGGTCCTTGGCGACCTGCTGGGCATGGGGCTGGCGCTGGCCATCGGGGTGTCGGCGGGCTTCGGCAACAGCGCAACCGACAAGTACCTCGCACCGTTGATCGCGGCCGGCACCGCGCCCTGCTTCGTGGCCTGCATGATCGCCACCCGGGCCTGGGAGCCAGGCATTCTCGGCCGGGGCTCCGAGGAGTTCAGCCGGCTGCTGCGGTCCATCGCCAGCACGTCGGTGCTGGTCGGCCTGGTCGGGCTGGCGTTCCAGGTGAGCGCGACCCGGCCGTGGGTGTTCGGCGTGATCCCCGGCCTCGGCGTGCTAGCCGCCATCAGCCGCTACATGCTGCGCCAACTGCTCTACCGGCAGCGGGCGAACGGCCGCTGCGTGCACGAGGTGCTCGCGGTCGGCGGCGCGGAGTGGGTCAACGACCTGGTCGTACGCACCCGGCGCGCCGCGTACCACGGCTGGCGGGTCACCGGCGTCTGCACACCGGACGGCACCGGCCCGAACGGGGACGGCGAGGTCGCCGGCGTACCGGTGATCGGTGACCTGGACGCCACGGCCTCGGCGGTGCTGGGCGGCGACTACCGGGTGGTCGCGGTGGCCCCGGCCGACGGCTGGTCCGCCCGCAGGCTGCACCAGTTGGCCTGGGACCTGGAGGGGCAGGGCGTCGAGCTGGTGGTGCACCCGGGGCTGATGGAGGTACAGGGGCCCCGGCTGCACGTGGCCCCGGTGGACGGCCTGCCGCTGCTGCGCCTGACCGAGCCCCGGTTCACCGGGGCGCCCTGGGTGCTCAAGGGCATCATGGACAAGATCGGCGCGGGGCTGCTGCTGCTCGTGCTGTCGCCGCTGCTGCTCGGCATCGTCTTGGCCGTGCGCTCCGACGGCGGCCCCGGCTTCTTCCGGCAGACCCGGGTCGGCCTCGGCGGGCGGCAGTTCCGGATGTGGAAGTTCCGCTCCATGGTGGTGGACGCCGAGCAGCGTAAGGCCATCCTGGTCGCGGCGAACGAGGCGGCTGGGCCCCTGTTCAAGATGAAGTCCGACCCTCGGATCACCCCGGTCGGCGCCCTGCTGCGCAAGTACTCGCTGGACGAGCTGCCCCAGCTGTTCAACGTGCTGACCGGCTCGATGTCCCTGGTCGGCCCCCGCCCGCCGCTGCCCAGCGAGGTGGCCACGTACAACCGGGACGCCCGGCGCAAGCTGCTGGTCAAGCCGGGGCTGACGGGGCTGTGGCAGATCAGCGGGCGCAGCGACCTGTCCTGGGACGAGGCGGTGCGCCTTGACCTGCGCTACGTGGAGAACTGGACGCTCGCCCTGGACGGCCTGATCCTGTGGAAGACGATCCGAGCGGTGATCAGTAGTGACGGCGCTTACTGACCCCCAGGAGGTGGCGGCCGGCCCGGTACCCCGGGTCGGCTGCCGGCTGTGCGGCTCGGTCCGGCTGCGCAGCTTCCTGGACCTGGGCGCCACCCCGCCGTGCGAGTCGTTCCTCGGCGCCGACCAGCTGGACGCCCCGGAGCCGACCTACCCACTGCACGCCAGGGTCTGCGAGCGCTGCCTGCTCGTGCAGCTGCCGCCGCTGATCAGCCCCGAGCAGACGTTCCGCGAGTACGCGTACTTCTCCTCGTACTCCACCTCCTGGGTGGCGCACGCCGAGCGGTTCGTGGCCGAGGCGGTGCACCGGCTGGACCTCGGGCCGGACTCGTTCGTCGTCGAGGTGGCCAGCAACGACGGCTACCTGCTGCAGCACGTGGTGGACCGGGGCATCCGGTGCCTCGGCGTCGAGCCGGCGCGCAACGTGGCGCTGGCCGCCGTCGAGCGCGGCGTGCCCACCCGCACCGAGTTCCTCGGCCCCGAGGTCGGCGCCCGGATCAGGGCCGAGCGCGGGCCGGCCGACCTGGTCGTGGCCAACAACGTCTACGCGCACGTGCCCGACCTGGTCGGCTTCACCGAGGGGCTGCGCGCGCTGGTCGCCGACGACGGCTGGGTCAGCATCGAGGTGGCGCACCTGCTGGCGCTGGTCCAAGGCACCCAGTTCGACACGATCTACCACGAGCACTTCCAGTACTTCTCGCTGCACTCGGCCCGCCAGGCGCTGGCCTGCGCCGGGCTGGCCGTGCTGGACGTGCAGCGCCTGGACACCCACGGCGGCTCGATCCGGCTGTGGGCCCGGCCGATGGAGCTGGGCGGAACGCCGTCGCCGGCTGTCGCCGAGCTGCTCGCCGAGGAACGCGCGGCCGGCCTGAGCACCCTGGACGGGCACCGGAGCTTTGCGCCCGCGGTCGCCGAGGTGCGCGCCAACCTGCTGCGCTTCCTGATGGACGCGGCGGCGTGCGGGGCCACCGTGGTCGGCTACGGGGCGCCCGGCAAGGGCAACACGCTGCTCAACTACTGCGGCATCCGCCCCGACCTGCTCGCCTACACGGTGGACCGCAACCCCTACAAGCACGGCCGGTTCACCCCGGGCACCCGGATCCCGATCCACGCCCCGGAGCGGATCGAGATCGACCGCCCGGACTTCGTGCTCGTGCTGCCCTGGAACCTGCGTACCGAGCTGATCGAGCAGCTGGCCTACATCCGGGAGTGGGGCGGCCAGCTGGTGTTCCCGATCCCCCACCTCGAGCTGGTCACACCGTGAAGGTCGTGCTGTTCTGCGGCGGTTACGGGATGCGGATGCGGGACGGCACCACCGACCTGCCGTTGGACGCGATGGTCGCCCGGTTCCGGACCAGCGGCGCTGCGGCGGCCCTGCTCGCCGTGCCGCCGCAGCCGGCGTTCCACTGCGTCGAGCTCGGCCCGGACGACTCGGTCACCGGGATCAGCGCGCTGCGGGACCTGCCGCTGTGGGAGAACGGCGGCTACTTCGTGCTACGCCCGGAGATCTTCGACCACCTGCCGCCCGGTGCGGACCTGATCGGCGACGCCTGCCCTGCCCTGGCCAAGGAGGGCCGGCTGCTCGCCTACCCCTACCACGGCTGGTGGCAGCCGGCGGACACGGCGAAGGAACGGCACGCGCTGGAGCTCGCCTACCACGCCGGCGCCCGGCCCTGGGTGCTCTCGGACGCCGAGCCGGTGCTGGAGGCCGCCGCGCCGGGCTGGTCGCCACTGGTCGCCGAGCCGGTGCTGCAGCGGTGATGCTGCGCCTGCGCCCGGAGCGGATGGGGGAGCTGGTCCTGCTCGGCGCGCACTGTGACGACATCGCGATCGGCGCCGGCGGCACCCTGCTGGAGCTGTGTCGCCACCAGCCGGGACTGCGGGTGACCGCGCTGGTGCTCTGCGGTGCCGGCACGCCGAGGGAGGCCGAGGAGCGCGCCGCGCTGGCCGCCCTGTGCCCCGGCGCCGACCTGCGGGTCTCGGTGCTCGGCCTGACCGACACCCGGCTGCCCAGCTACTGGCTCGAGGTCAAGGAGGCGCTGAACGGGCTGCGCGGGGCCACCGAGCCGGACCTGGTGCTGGCGCCAGCCCCGCACGACGCGCACCAGGACCACCGGCTGCTCGCCGAGCTGGTACCCACCGCGTTCCGCGACCACCTGACGCTGGGCTACGAGATCCTCAAGTGGGAGGGCGACCTGGCCCAGCCGGGGATCTACCTGCCGCTGGCCGAGGCGTCGCTGCGGGCCAAGGTGGCCGCCCTGACCACCCACTACGTCTCGCAGCGGGACCGCCCGTGGTTCGACGCCGAGGCGTTCATCGGGTTGGCCCGGGTCCGGGGCGTGCAGTGCCAGGCCCACTACGCCGAGGCCTTCCACCTGGACAAACTCGTGATCGCGGCCGGCCCGGTCGGGCCTTCGACGGACGCGGCGTCGGCGCTGCCGTCGGCGCTTCGGGTGGGGAACTAGCCGTGCGCGTGCCGCTGACCGACCTAGAGCCGGGCGCGCACCTCGCGCCAGCTACCGGCCGCGCGGTCCCGGGCGCTGATCGAGGTCACCGGCAGCGGCCAGTGGATGCCCAGGTCCGGGTCGTCGAACCGAACCTGCAGGTCGTCGGCCGGGCTGTGCTCGGTGTCGATCCGGTAGCACACGTCGGCGAACTCGGTGAGTGCCTGGAAGCCGTGCAGCAGCCCGGACGGCACGAACAGGTGGTCGAACATTTCGTCGTCGAGTCGGAACACCTCGTGCTGGCCGAACCGAGGGGACTCCGGCCGGGCGTCGATCAACACGTCATGTACCGCCCCGCGCGCACATCGGACCAACTTGGCCTCACCCGTCCCGGCCCGACCGTGCAGCCCGCGCACGGTGCCTTGGTGGGACCGAGACTGACTGTCCTGCAGGAACTCGGGCAGCCCGTGCGCACGGGCCAGCGCCAGGTCGAAGGTGCGCGTGAACAGACCCCGCTCGTCGTGGTGGGGCTCCGGCCGGAACACCAGCACGCCGGGCAGCGTCGAGGGCAGGACCTGCACGGGGTCATTCTCGCAGAGAGCGCGCCGGCACGGCCCACAGTTCACGAGACGTCGCGATGTTGACCACTCCGCGCTGTCGTTTCTGCGGATCCATCAGCGGCGACATCGTGCTGGATCTGGGTCCGCAGCCGCCCTCGGAGTACTTTCCAGCGCTCGCCGATCCCGGGCCGGACCCGGTGGCGCCGTTACGCATGTGGTTCTGCGCGGATTGCCGACTGGCCCAGCTGGCCGACCGAGGCCAGCTGCCGGAGGATCCGGTTGGCCTGGAACCGTCGGCGCTGGCCGCGCAGCGCAGCGCTGCCCTCGACTGGCTCATCGAGAGCGGACTGCTGCGCCCGGGCTCCCGGGTGGCCGAGTTCGGCAGCCCGCATGGCGGCTCATTCGCCGAACTGCTGGCCGGACACGGGATGGCCCGTGCCGGCCAGGACGAAGCGGCCGACGTTGTGTTGGACGGCTGTTTCGGTCTGATGCACGCCGTCGACCAGGGGGCCGCGCTCCGTCGGCGGGTGGCCAGGTTGCGCCCCGGCGGGCGGTTGGTGGTGCAGTTCCACTCGCTGGCCGCCATCCTGCGCGGCGGGCAGTGGAACGTACTGCGGCACGGGCATATCGGCTACTACTCGACGCCGGCACTGGGTGGGCTGCTCGGCCGGTTCGGGCTCACCGCGATCGGCGCCCGCTGGTTCCCGCTCTACGGCGGCACGGTGTGTCTGGTGGCGAGCAGCGCTCCGGGGGCGGATCCGGTGGCTGGCCGGCCGGCCGCTGAGCTGCTCGGCGTGCTCCGGCGCGAGCGGGCTGCCGGGGTGCTGGACGTTGCCGCACTGCGCCGGCTGCAGGACTCCGTCGGCCGCACCGCCGGCGAGTTGCGGGCGTTCGTGCTGGCCGCATGCGCCCGGGGCGCCCGGGTCTTCGGATACGGCGCGGCGTCCCGTGCGGTCGCGCTGCTCAATCTCGCCGGCTTGCACGAGGGCGTGCTGCTCGGGATAGCCGACGCCGCGCCCGCGAAACAGGGCAGCCGGATGCCGGGCACCCGGATCCCGGTGATCTCACCGGCTGAGCTCGTGGACCGGGCACCGGACGTGGTGCTCGTGTTCGTGCCCGAGCTGTTGGCCCAGGCACGTGCGGCGCTGCCGCGTATCGAACTCGGCGGCGGGCGGTGGGTCGACGCGGCCGCTCCGGAGCGCGGCCGTCCGCACCGGACCGACGGCGTCGCGCCCCGCGCGGCGGCACTGAACTGAGGGAGAACGAGGCGATGAACCCGCTACCGCACAAGCTCCAGGTCGAGCAGGGTCCAGTGTGGATCTACAACCCGCTGCCGGAGGCGCTGCACCACTACGAGGAGGCACTGTTCGACGTGCTGTCCGCCGCCGGCATCCAGGCCCGTTCGGCGGAGGCGCCGTCGGTGGAGGTGCTCGGGGCCTCGAAGTGGGGCCGGGCGCGGGCGGCGCTGGCCGAGCTGGGGGCGCACGCCCAGGCCGGCCGGGAGAACGGCCACCTGATCGTCTGCTGGCCGACCTACGGGCTGCTCGAACCGGCGCTCTGGCTGCCCACCTGGCGCGGCTCGACCGTGTCGATCGTGGTGCACGACCCGAGCCCGCTGCGCCGACAGCTCGGCATGGGGCGGTTCGCGGCCGCGCTCGGTGGGCGGGCCGCCCGCGCCCCGCACCTGCGGGTGGTCGCGCACTCCGAGGTGGCCGCGCAGCGGCTGCGGGCGATCGGCTGGGGCGACCCCGCGCTGCTGCCGCACCCGCTGTTCCGGGCCAGGGCGCGGGCCCTACCGGCCTCGGGGGAGCCGGGCACCGTGCTGGTCTGCGGCCAGTTCAAGCCGGCCCGCAACCTGGCGCTGCTCACCGAGCTGGGCCCGCTGCTGCGCCGGCGGGGCTACCGGACGGTGATCGCCGGGCGTGGCTGGCCGACGGTGCAGGGCTGGGACGTAGTCGACGGCTTCCTCAGTGAGGCCGAGCTGGATCTGCGGATCGGCCAGGCCGCGGCCGTGCTGATCCCGTACAACCGCTTCTACCAGAGCGGGATCGCGGTGCGCGCGGTCGAGCTCGGCGTGCCGGTGGTCGGCCCGGACCACCCGTTCCTGGCCGGCCTGTTCGGCCTGACCTGGCCCGGGCTGGTGTCCGGCGACGAGGCGGGTGACTGGGTGGACGCGGTGGCCGAGGTGGCCGGCGAGTCCGACCGGATGGTCGTCGCCGCCGCCGACAGCCGAGACCGGTGTGAGCTGGCCTGGGCGGGCTACCTCGGCAACGTCGTGTTGCCCGCCCGAGGCCGCTGAGTCCCTGACCGCTGAGTCCCTGACCGCTGAGTCACTGACCGCAGAGTCCCTGACCGCGGAGCTCACCGGCCGGTGCGACCACTGGCCGGTGCGCCCCGCTCACACGTAGTTGGCCACCCAGCCAACCGCGAGCGCGGCCAGCGCACCGGCCAGCACCAGGCTCATCAACCGGTCCCGCAGCGGCCAGAGCAGCAGCATCGCCGAGGCCCCGTCCAGCGCGGCGTAGGCGCAGAGCAGCACGGTCAGGGCGAACCCGTGGCCCGTGGAGGACAGGATGGCCATCGCCACCACGACGACGATCACGGTCATGGTGCGGGCCGTCGCGTGCGGCGCGAGGAACCGGTAGGACATCCGGGTCGCCACCGCCGACGCCGATGACGTAATGAGCCAGATCGCAATGATGACGGCCGGCGCGAACAGCTCCGGGCGCACAATGCGGGTACTGCCCGCAAGGAGGACACCACCGGCCGCGACAACGACGACGACAATCCGGAGGAACCGTCGGGCGCCCTCCGGCGAGACAGTTTTCTGGTGCACCAGCAAGGGCATCGTCGCGTTCACGAAAGTGGCCGACACCGACCCGACGATCTTGTAACCAATATTCAACAGGGTCACTGTTGACGGCGGGAGCAGTACGGCCAGTGACTGCAGGAATGTCTGGCCGATGAATTGCAGCGAAGCCAGGCTGAGAAACCAGAACGGACCGCCCGGCGAGGACGACTCCTCGGGCGCGGACTCGAGTACCGAGCTACCGATCCGCAGCCGCCGCTGGACGGCGAGCAGGCCCAGGTTCCCGACCACCAGTGCGCCGGTCATCACGGTCATCGCAAGGGCGGGCGCGGGCCACGGATAGATCAACACAACGAGGGCGAGCACGTTGGCCGGCAGTGCCACGCCGGAGATCCAGAACGCGTTCCCGGACGCCTCGGCGGCTACCGCGCGATACCACAGTAAGGCCTGGACCATTGAGTTTGCCGCACTCAGCAGTGCGACGCCGAGCAGGCTGACGCCGAGCCGACCGTGCCAGCCCAGCCACGCCGAACCGCCGGCCACGAACGCCACGCTGAGCATCGGCGTGATCCATCTGATCCGGCCGAGCCCGCGCCGCGACATCTTGTGCCGGTTCAGCAGGGCCGGGTACATCATGCCCTGGACGATGCACGAGATCGGCACCATGCCGAGGTTGAAGAGATAGAAGTAGGCGTCGGTCGCCTCGTTTGTTCCGGCCCGCAATATTATCAGCGCGAGCTGGCCGAGTCCGACTATTTGCGAAGCCAGTGATATAGCGGGCGCGCGCAGCGCGATCCGGGACGTCACGGCAGACCGGGTAATGGTTTGTCTCGTAAAAATTGACGAACCTCCGAATCGTCGCTCCAGTGGCATTGGCGCCGCCG